>Ga0114967_10000194_pt1 | contig 50097 bp, 43 predicted proteins | sample M_130628_MF_Meta_FD_92639 | JGI IMG/M metagenome (GOLD analysis project Ga0114967, IMG submission 92639) | Freshwater microbial communities from Lake Montjoie, Canada to study carbon cycling - M_130628_MF_MetaG | ecosystem: Environmental > Aquatic > Freshwater > Lake | place: Lake Montjoie... | reverse complement strand
CTGTGGCTTATCGCATAAACAATACACCGAGAAAATCACTCGGATACTCAACCCCAATGGAGGTATTTTTGAAAAATTTAAAAAAAGAGAAAAATCATTTTAACTTGGAATCGCCAATATTAAACGTTGACTATCAGAAAAGTTTTAATGTCGCACTTCATATTTGACATCGCCTGTGTGTTTTTAATAAGGATATCTTTATATTTTTCTATTTGCAATACTATTTTAGTGTTAAGCTCCTCTTGTATAATCAGGAACGCGTCAGCTAGATCAGTCCTTGTGTGTCAAACGCTCCTGCTAATTCAGCTAATTCTTTGGTGATCTTCGCTTGACGCATTTTATTGAACTGTAGTTTCATGGTGTCTAAAAAGTTTTCAGCATTACGTGTTGCGTTATCCATAGCAGTAAAGCGCGCATTATGCTCAGCAAGCAATGACGAAAAAAGAGTTGTTCTTAATTTTTCCGTAAGATGCATCGTTACCAGCGTTTTAATAATGTGTTCAGGGTCATGGCTCCAGACGTAATCAAATGATGACTGCGTAGAAGTATCTTTTTGTGGCAGAGCAAAGGGCATAATAACTTGTTCTTTGCATTCTTGAGTAAAAAGTGATTTTGAAAAACAAGAAAGTGTTGTTACCCGTGTTCCAGCCTTTTGATTGCTGATTACTTTAAAAAGATCTTGGGTTAAGGAGCTGATGGAGGTTAATTTTAGCTCTGGCAATGTTTCGAGATTTTGAACACCAATTTTTTTGAGATGATCGGTGACTCTTTTTCCCATAGCAATAATACGATAGCGTTCAGAGACAAGGTCTTTTTTATGGTTATCAATCCAATAAAAAATTGGAGCATTAAAACTTCCACATAATCCTTTTTGTGAACCGATAATGATAAGTAATTCTTTGTTTGGTTTGGTTTCTTCAGAAGAAAAAGTGGGAGTCAGTCCGGCAGGAGCTTGAACAAGAACTGATTTGAAAATGCGAGAAAGAGATTCTTGGTATTCTTTGTAGTGAATTTGTTCGCGATACATTCTTGTATGGAAAGAGCGGGAGATGAGCCGCATGGCACTCGTTATTTTTTTAATGGTTCCAATCGCTTTGATGCGTTGGCGCATGTGAATGAGTTGTGACATGAACGTGCTCCTGTATAGCTTCTTATTTACCAAGGCTAACAGAATACTCTCTCTTATCTTACTTTTCAATGCTTTTTTGGTGTTCTTAAGAGATCTATGACTGGCTGTTACGGTGTACGTTTAGAAATCATATGAAAGTCGTAAAGCGGGTTTTCCATATGCGTTTTCATCGAGACCAATAAAAAAATTCTCGCTAGTGGTAAAGTTTCCTTTTTTTTCGCTTGGAAGGTCATTATTTTTTAATCGTTGGAAAAATACCCATAAAGTAGCCACTGTTATTCCTATCGCGCCGACTGTGTAAGCAGTGTTATGAGAAGAAGCGCAGCGCCAAAACGGGGTAATTTTTTCGATGGGGACTCCTTGAGTTATTCCACCTTTGTGAGTGTTGTAGGCAGGAAATCCTAATGCTAAAGCAGAACATACTCCGGTAACGGTCATAACAGTCATCACCGGTATGATAAGTTTTTGCGCTGTATATTTATTTTTTTCTCCAAAGCGGCTTGCAAAGCTCAGGAGTCCTCCGGATAACAGGCCGATTCCAAAGGTGGCAATTGGTCCCCAAATACAAGCAGTAACTGTTGGAGATTCAGTTGTTTGTAAGATTTTCTTTGCGGTCCCGAGTACTCCTGTTGATGGCCATGCAGTCACATTGGTTTGATGGAAGCCTCGGGAAAAATATTCTAAGCAAATACGAGCAGTAACTTGATCGTGAAGTATGCCATAAAGCACTGAAGCTCCCATGACTAGAGCGATAATTTTGCTTGTTTCCCAGCTTTCTTGTGCAATAAAATGGCCTGCAAACACAAGATTATTAGTGAATGATTGTGTAATGGAGGGGGCTTTTTTGGAAGGCTTGAATTCTACCGCATGTGTAGTCGATAAGGCAAAAAAGGAAAAAATAAGGCTTATGATAGGGATATTCATATAAAAATTCTTTTTGAAGGCTATTTCAGTGAGTCTTTCTCAGTTTAAGAAAAGGCTTTTTTTTGTCAAAAAGATTTTTCTTAAAATAGCCATTAGGAGCCTGTTTTCATTAATTGGCAAAAAGAAAGTTTCTTGCGTGAGCTTATGCTGGTAATGGATCTATGGTACGATGGGAGTGAGGGACTATAAAAATGATATTAGTAATTGATGGTTATAACTTATTAAAAAAGATTCATGGATTGGATGTTTCAGAAGTTCAGCGTAGTGCGTTTGTGAATCTTATGGGGCGCTACATAAAAAAGCGCCAGCATAAAGTAATGGTTTTTTTTGATGGTGGGCCTTATTACTACCCGAGTGCTGAAAAGCAAAAAGGGGTAACGGTCTGGTACAGTGGTCAAAATCAGTCCGCGGATGATCTTATTGTTGCCTACGCTCAAGAACACCGGAATAAAGAGATGTTGGTGGTGACCCTTGATCGAGAGCTTTGTAATAAAGTGGGTGAATCACGGGTGGAAACAGTAGAGCCTTTGTTTTTTTATGAATTGGTTCACGCGATTTGTCATCCAGAAAAAAAGAGCGCTCCCGCATCGTACGCTGATATTTATAAGTTTTCAGAAGACAATGATCCTGAAATTGATAAAATTATGTACGAGGCGGCGGGCATGCGGATTCCTTTAAAAGATGAGCGTGAAAGTGGGCAGCAAAAACAATCTGCTTCAGGTGAGCGTGCGTCTAAAAAAGAGAAAGCGTATCGACGTTATATTGATAAATTATAAACACAGTGAAACGCTTTAACTTGAATATATTTCGCTAAAAGTTTGCGCAGTAAATTCTTAATAAAAAAAATCAATGTCATTCCCAACGAGCAAGAAGCCACGTCCGAATGGACGAGTGGCGACGAGTAAGTGGTATGGGAACCCAGACGTTAATGGGAAAAAGTCATAATTTTTAATCTTATAATGATGGATAATGAATACTAAAGAGCATAAAGAAAGTTTTTTAAATTATAAGGACTTTGTCTTGTTAACATCTGGGTTCCCGTACCGATCACTTTGTCTGGATAGAGCACTTTGTGCTCTACTGCGACTATGTTCTCTGGGAATGACTGTAAAAAAATCCTCATAGTTCAAAAAGAGAAGAAACCATGAACAAAACGTATCTCGTGGATCGTACAGAAATGGCTGCATGCGCCACACAATTATTACTTTTGCCAGTCCGCGTGTGGACATTCACCGGAACCTTAGGGGCAGGAAAAACAACGTTGGTGCAAGAGATGCTTGCGCAACTTGGGGTGCAAGGGCCGGTGCAAAGCCCTACCTATACTTACGTGTCGGTCTACCCTCTTTTAGATGGTAGAGTTGTCTATCATTTTGATTTGTATCGCTTGTCTTCGTATCAAGAATTTATTCAGGCGGGGTTTGATGAGTATTTGTATGATGACAATGCTCTTTGTTTTATTGAATGGCCTGAAATTCTTAAAAATGCTCTTCCTGCATCTACTGCACAGATTACTTTACAGTACGTTTCTGATGAAAAACGGCAGATTATTGTTGAGTAAGTTTTTCTAGCTGTTTTTTTAATGCTATTGCGTGGAGCGCTCCATAGACTATAAAAAGATTTTTTCCTGATTTCCACTGATCGCTGATAATCCCAAAGGTATGCGCATCTCGTATTTGGTGGCTTCTTCGTAAAATTGGATAAATAATGTTTAGTACCGATGTAGGAATAGAAAAATAGGTTAATGCGCGTTCAAAGTAACTTGTATGATAGGTGAGTGTCATGAGCCGTAAGAAAAAGTTCTTGTTTGGAGTTGTAAATGGCCTGCCAGTATACAGTTCGTGAAGCCTTGTAAGATGTCTAAAAGTAATAGTGTTATCGTTAGTCCATTTGCGTACTCGTTCTATAATGAATAGTTCAAGGTTTGGTTTTTCTTTGTAACGTGTCCAGAAATCAGCTGCAAGGGCAAAACAAAAATAATATACTTCATCTTTGTCAAATTCCTTCAGTAGTTGTTGAATAACAGCTTTGTGAGAAAGCTCCGCTCCAATTACAGGAATGTTATGTGCTTCTCCAAGCCACGCAGCATAGCCACAATCGGCCCCATACGTGATAGCTTCTGTTTTTGATTGGTATCCATTATGTGATACATCGCCAGTAAGCAATTCACCGATAATGGCATTGTGCTTATTTTCCTTTGTATGTTCTAGAAAGATATGCCATTGTTTTTCTAGGGTAGAGTATTGCGAGTTTTTAATGTTAGTGTCGTGGCAGGTTCCTATGTACATAAGAAGTTGATTCTCAGCTGACGTGTAAGAAAAAATAGTGGGAACGGAAGGGGTACTGAGGTCATCATACTCTTCAAGAGGAATGAGTATTTTTTCAGAACGAGTAGGGTGCAGGTTGGAGTCTTGTTTAGAAAGAGGTGGGTGTTCGTTTGAGAGGGTAAAAAGAGAACAACAAAAAGCTGCGGCAGCGATAATTCTTTTTTTCATATACGATGACCCTTTTTTTAGTCGTAAAAAACGACTGGAAGGATAACGCGGTATGAAAAAGATTGCTACTAATTTTCCTTACCTATTCAAGCGTAGCGCAGTCACGCCATAGCTGTAGTGGAGACGGATGCGTATGTAAGGTATACATCAAGCTCGCCAAGAGCCATCAGCAAAGGAATAAGATCATCTTTAAAGTCGTTTATGAGTTTATAAGCAACTCGTAAACGTCCTTTAAAAGAAAAGAAAGAAGGTTTGCTTTTGAACGTATTCGTTCTGAGTAAGGTAAAAAGGTGATTGAGCGAGCGGGCATGTTTTTGATTGTTGATAGACCTGAGCGTCTTGAGTGCTTTTCCGTGAGGAAGAAGATCGAGTTCTGGATGTTTGTGAGCTGCGTTCAGTTCAGCATCAAGTGCTTGCACAAGTATTGCAACGCTACGGGTTCGTGAATAAAGAAAGTTTGTAATGTCGCGCTTCTTTTTAAAGGAAGCCACGTCAGCAGAAGTAGGCCAATAGAGTCCACCAGTTATCGATGAAAGAAAAACGCTTGCGATAAGTTCTCCCATTTCCTCTGCATCGGGCTTTTCGGTTCGAGCATGAGTAAAAATTTCCTGCCAGCAAGAAGAGTAATTTCTGTGAAAATGGGGATTGCCTCTTTTGGTATATAAAGAATCAATAAGCAGTTTTGTTTCAATTGATTCTTCGTTCCAAAAGCTTAGTAATGCGTCTTCTGACTCTTTTATCATTTTTAAAAGTTTGTTTAATTGTTTTATGAGTTTTGGATTACGTGCAAGAGATGTCACGATAGCGTTGTGCTGTTTGGGATTTGTAAGAGCATTTTTTTCTACTGATGCAAGAGATACCCATCCAAAAATAGTTTTAATTGGCCGTCTTTTGAGAAAATCTCTTTCTAGATACTCATGTTTGATCGTATCTGCCTTTTCTTGTTCAATAGTTTCATTAGTTGAAAACATACGAAAAACAGTATTCCACTTTTCATCTATTGACAATATTTTTACTCCATATTCAGGAATGTCGATACCGTTTTTAGAAACTATTTCACGTATGTCTTTTTGTAGTTTTAAAGAAAAAATAGAAATGGGAACAATAAAGCTTTTACCGTCTGCGCTTCTAGTAGTTAGTTCAAATTTTTCAGTTGTTTCTGGCCAATTAATCTGTGTTTCTTGATTGGCTATTACTGTTGTGCTGAGCGTTGCAAACAGTGCAAGAAGGATACTTTTTTTCATGATGATTTTCATGGGATTTATATTTAAATAGTGGCTTTAGTCTACGATAATCGAAATTTGCTTCAATAAAATAAGGGAGATGATTATTTGATCTGATTCATCTCCCTTATAATTCAATGATAAGGGAAGTTACTTTATGCAGCAGCAGTGACTGGAGTTACTTTTAACAATTCTTGTGCATCATCAAGAATAGAACTATCAAAACCTTGTTGTTGCAAGATTGCGATAGCTACGTTTTGATCTGCAGCACCTTCTTCAAGTTTGAATGGGTAGGTGAAAGAACCGTCTTGAGCGTAAGCAACGCGTACTTGGTAATTTTTAAAGTTAGCGGTGGTTTTTTCAAGTTCCTTTAACTTTGGAAAGTGAGTTGCAATAACTGCAATTGAGTTTGTATTTGCACCAAGGTTTTTTGCTACCGCATAGCCAGCAGCTTCACCTTCTCGTGGAGAAGTTCCACTGAACATTTCATCCATGATTGAAAACGAGAACTTCTTTTTATCAAGATCGGCAATCGTTTTTAATAAGCTTTGTGCTCGTAACACTTCTGATTTAAAGAGAGAGTTTCCGCCTGCTGTGTCGTCTGTGATGTTCATGTAGGTATTGATCTTTTCAAATGGAGTTATCACAAGTTCTTGTCCAGGAACGATACCAACCGTTTGAGCAAGGAGTACATTGAGGGTTAAACCTTTTGAAAACGTCGACTTACCGCCAGCATTAGGGCCGGTTAAGATAACATTCAGAGGCTTTGTTCCACCAAGTTCGATACTGTTAGCAACTGCTTTTTTAGAAGGGATAAATGGATTCCACATACCATTAAAGTTAAGGTACGGAGTGTCTTGGTCTAAATAGGTCACAAAGCAGAAACCATTTGGTTTGTCTTCATAATCTTGATAGAGAGTTGCGCATGAAAGGTAAGCATCAACTTCACCAAGAGCCAGCAATGCAGGAGCAAGGTCGTTTTTAATTTCTTTCATGAGTGCGTAAGCAGCAAGCACGCGTCCTTTAAAGCAGAAGTAAGAAGGTTTACCAGTAAAAGTATTGGTTAGTAACAATGACACAAGTTGATGCATTTTTTTAGAAATAAGTTTGTTTTTTGCATCAAACAAAGCAGTTAGTTGTTTTTGATGATCAAGGCCATTTCTAAGAGCGTCATTATCCTTGATTTCAGAACTTATGGTTTGCATTGCACGAATAATCGTCCCAACCGCCATCATTTGAGCATGCAGATAGTTTGTTAATTCGTTGTACGATTTTTCACGTCGATAAGTAGTATACATTGTTGCAGCTTCTATAGCGTACAAAAATCCAGTTCCATAGAGGTGTGCTTTTGAAATGCCATTAACCCCCATAGTTGCGTTATCAGCAAGATTTTGGTCAATACCCATTGGTTTAGTGTCTATGTAGTCTTTTACCAAAGAGAAAAATTTCCTTTTGTCCCCAAACGTATAACTGCCAAAAAAATCAAATTCATCGAAGAATCTATTGATAGAACTTTGCGGATATTCTGGATTGAAGTTTTTAAAATCAAAAGCTTCGATTTCAGGTAATGATTTAACGCTATGTAATTCGCTTACAAAGGGATTATTATTATTAATAAAAGCTTTTGTAGCATAAGTACAACTATTTTTATGAAGTTTCTGACTTATAGATTTCCATAAGGAGAGTATCTGAGCTTGTTCTACAGGGAGTGGGCCGAAGGATTTTTCAAAGGTACGAATAAAAGATTTTTGTTCGTATGCAGAAAGACTGATTGTTGCTTTAGCTGCAAGACTTGCTTGTTCTTGTGCAGAAAGATCTCTACATTTTAGTACAGCAAAATAGCCGCTGAGAGATTGTTCGTAGTATAGTTCTTTGTTCTCTGCAAGTTGATTGATAGTATCAGTAGAGTGGTAAAAATTTTTATTTTTACAATCTTTTTTGAGCGCTTCAAGAAAGATTGTTTTTTGTCCTTCTGTTGCATTAGCAAAAACGATTTCAAACTTTTTCTCTAATGCTTTGAATTCGGCTGTTTCTTGTAGTTTATTGTATGGCTTCCATGAAGTTGTAGCATAATGCGTTTTTTTTATAAGTAGCCACGATAATACAGGAAGAATTGCAGGGAGCGAGTATGAATACAAGCGGCCCTTCAAGCACAGAGCTTCCATAGCATAGGGGTTAGTGTTTGCTTTTTTAAGATTTTTAAGGCCAGGGAGGTTTGAAGTAAAATAGTAATCACTTATAGCTTTAAGGTTGAATTCGCTTTCTGTTTCCCAGAAGAAAAACAGATTGTTTTCCACCGCTGCTACACCAGCAAGGGCGTCTTTACAGGTGCGTGCAAGAGTTTTGTTTGATACAAATTCTTTAACCACATTTTGTCTATTTTGAAGCGCTGTAGCATTGCTAATCGGATGGGATAAAGTAAATGCAAGGCAAGCTTCACCTAGCTTTGTTTGAGTGCGTTTTAAAAAATACACAAGATTGATGTGTTCCTTGTGTTCACCACAAAGGAGTTCAAGGTCTTTCCAGCCGTTTCTATTAAAAACAGGGAATGTAGTAAGTTCAATTGTTTGGTAGAGATTAAAGATGTGGGTGAACAAAGCATGGTCAGAAATTTGCGCAATTTCTGTGCGCAATTTCTTTTGCTGAATATCATCTTCGTCTTCTTCAGGTGCTGCAAACCCCTTCATGTACTCATGAGCAATATCTTTAAAAGGAGACGCTTCAAGGGTTTTTATCTCATTGTCTGGAGCAACAAATTTCTTCGTTTTCTTTTTTTTCTCTGTTTTAGCTTTTGTAGGGGTGAATGCTGCCAAAGGCGTTGCCGCTAAAAGAAGCGGCAGAAAGTACAGGTGCAGTTTTTTTTGCATGGTGTTTATTTCTTTGTTTTTTATGAGGAATATTATTTGCCTAAAATTTTGTTTGCTTTATCAAGAATGGATCCCTTGAACCCTTGGTCTTTCAAAATGTCGATAGCGACTGTTTGATCAGCAGCTCCTTCAGTCAATTTGTAAGGGTAGCTAAAAGAACCATCTTCGTTGTAGACAACACGAACTTGGTAGTTTTTAAAGTTCTTATCGATTGCTTCAAGTTCCTTGATTTTTGGAAAATGTGTTGCCAAAAGCAACATTGAATTGGTATGACTTCCCAGGTCTTCAGCTACTGCATACGTTGCTGCTTCACCTTCTTTTGGAGAAGTGCCACTGAACATTTCATCCATGATAGAAAAGGCAAAACAATTTTTATCGAGTTTTTCGATGGTGTCGATGAGTTCTTGAGCGCGTAGTACTTCAGATTTGAAAAGAGAGTTTCCGCTAGAAATATCATCAGAGATATTCATGTAAGTAGTGATTTTTGCAAACGGAGTGAATGCAAAACTACGAGCAGGAACAATACCAATTGTTTGAGCAAGTATAATATCTAACGTTAAACCTTTAAGGAACGTTGATTTTCCACCAGCGTTTGGCCCGGTGATAATGACGTTCAAAGGAAGAGCGCCACCTAATAGAATAGAGTTAGCAACTGCTTTTTCTGGACCAACAAAGGGGTTCCAAATAGCTTGTGCATCAACAGAAGGATTGCTTTGATTAAGATAGATTGCAAACGTAAATTGGTTATTTTTACCTTCGTGTTTCTTATAGAGCTTTGCGCAAGCAACATAGGCGTCAAGTTCACCGATTGCAAGAAGCAAAGGAGCAAGTTCAGCACGAATAGTACGTAAAAGAGCAAAGGCAGCTTTGACGCGACCTTTTCTTGAAAGTAATGAAACCTTGCCTTCAAAGGTAGGTGTTGAAAGAATGCGGACTAATTTTTGATAGTCAGCACTGATCGATTTGGTGCGTGCTTTAAAAATATCAGTAGCGTTCTTGATGTGTGTTAGGTTTTCAAGTTCAGGGCAGTCATCTAAAGCAAGAACAAGGTGATGAGCGGTACGTATAACGGTTGCAACACTGTTTGTTTTTTCATGAGTAAAGGTAAGGAAGTCATAGTATTGTTTTGATCCATCATAAGCTGCCCAAATAGCAATAGGTTCAAGAGCGGAAAACCAGCGAATAGCTCTCCAGCTTGGGTTTGTTACCCCTTTCATAAATTCTGTGCCAGCTTGTTTTATAAGTGTTGGGTCTTGCTTGAATGCAAGAGCGGCATAAGCAGACATGGTAGGAGAAAAGCCAACATAAGCAAACCACGAAACCATAAGAGGAGCCACAATAGGGAGTGTGTAAATGCCAAAATGTGATTCAAGGACTGAGAGTTCTTGTAGGGGAACGTTGCTATTAAGTGCATTGAGTTTTGTAAGAATCGGTTTTTTATAAACAGAATAGTGCATATCTAGATATTGTTTTTCTAGTTGGTTTTCTTCTTGTAAACAGCTGAGCAATGCGGCTTCGCATTTTTTTAAAGCAGCAAGATCAGACGTTAATTGAGCAAAAAGAGTAGTGTTGTTGAGTAAACTTTTGATAATAGCTTGTCTGTCTTTAAGCGTTTGTACATGTGTTGTTGGGCAGCTGATTAAGTAGTTAAAGTAGACATGTCCAAAGGAAGTGTCTGTTTCATTAAGAAGAGCAGAAAGGTTACTTGTAGTAGTATGGCTTCCACAGAAAAACTCTAATTCTTTGCATGCATTGGGGCTTAGAATAACAGCAGGAGTTTCAGTGAGTGCTTGAGCAACTGTTTTGTAAGCAAAGGTATAACGTTCATGATCAGAATAATCTTTTATAGCGAAATTACGTGGTATGTCTTGGCCTAAGACTTTGCGTGTTTTTGCAGGAATAATAACTGCGGGCATGCTGCCAAGATGAGCTGTTGCAATAGTATTCAAGCACTCAGCAGCTGTTTTTGCGATAAGAGTTGGCGTGCTTGTTACGGCTAAAAAAAGTACCGCTAGCGGTAAAAAAGAAAGATGTTTTTTCACAGGTATGCCCCTTTGTGGAAATGTGTAAGTATTCGAATAATGGCTTCAGTATAAGCTATAAACTAAGAGAGTCAACGAGAATAGTAGCCCTGAGATGTTAAAAAGAGAGAGGTAATTGCTATCAGCCTCTCTCTTCGTGAAATTACGTAATTATGAGCTTATCTTTGTTTTGCCAAAACCTCTTGCGCCCTATCTAAGATTGAGTTTGAAAATCCTTTTTGTTTTAATATATCGATGGCAACGTTTTGATCAGCAGCACCTTCTTGCAGTTTGAATGGATAGGTAAATGTGCCATCTGTGTGGTGCACAACGCGTACTTGATAGTTTTTAAATTTACCCGTAGCAGTTTCAAGTTTTTTTAGCTCAGGGAAATGTGTTGCAAGAAGCAGTAGGGAATGAGGGTGTTTCCCAAGATTTTCTGCGACTGCATAGCTGGTAGCTTCGCCTTCTTTTGGAGAAGTTCCACTAAACATTTCATCCATGACTGAAAAAACGAACTTGTTTGTAGGTAGATTTTGTATGGTGTCAACAAGCTCTTGAGCGCGTAATACTTCTGACATAAAGAGTGATTTGCCAGCTGAAATATCATCAGAAATGTTCATATACGTATTGATTTTTGCAAAAGGAGTAAGGCTGAGATTTGAAGCAGGAACGATCCCAATTGTTTGCGCAAGGAGGACGTTTAAGGTGACCCCTTTAATGAACGTTGATTTTCCACCAGCATTTGGTCCGGTTAAAATAATATTTAAAGGAAGGTTATTTCCTAGTGTAATTGAGTTGACGACTGCCTTTTCTGAAGGGATGAATGGATTCCACATATTTTCGGTGCATAGATAAGGTGTTGTTTCATCAAGATAAGTAGCGAATACAAATTTATTTTCCTTATCGTTATGTTCGTTATAAAGAGAGGCGCATGAAAGATAGGCGTCGATTTCTCCAAGTGCAACAAGAAATGGTGCAAGTTCGGCTTTAATTTCTTGCATCAGTGCATAAGCTGCTCGTACACGGCCTTTCAAAGAAAAGACTGAAGCTTTTCCTTGAAATGTAGAGGTTTTTAGTAGAGCAATAAGAGATTTTAATTTTGGTGAAAGAGTTTTTGCTTTATTTTTGAAATCAAGTAGCTGTTGAGCATTTTCAAGATGTTTTAGTTCAGGATGGGTATCGATAGCTTCTGCCATTGCATTAAGGGCTTTGATGGCAGCAGGAAGAGCATTTGTTTTTTCGTGAATGTATTTTAAAAGATCGAAATAGTTTTTTTCACTCATATAAGTGATTGCTGTTATATATACTCCTATACCCGCAAAAATCGCAGAAGTAGATATTTTTTCGGCGATTGATAAATAGCTTGATTTACAGATGTCATAAGCATTTTTTGAATACAGGACATTAAGAGTTGTTGTGCCACCTATGATGGTTATATATCGTAAAGTGGTAAAAAATTGTTGCCAATGAGGAGACGTGTTTGTACTTGTCATAATGCTTTCAGTGTAAAGCCTACTTACAAAGAATTTTTCTGCTTTTTCTTCTTCTTTTAAAAAGCTAAGAAGAATTGGCTCTGTTTCTTTTACTTTATAAAGAAAAGCATCTAAATAATGGGCTAATTTTTTCTGTTCAATAAAAGTTTTTATAATAGCTTGGCGCTTCTTGAGAATGACAATATCATCGCAAGGGTGAGTTATGAGAGAGGCAAGATAGATATGACCGAATGTAGTCTTGGTATGATTAACTATTTTAAGAAGGTTTCCGTTATTAATGAGTTCAAGGTCTTGTAATGTGTTTTTGTTTATTAAAGAAACGTGTTTTTTTAGTTGTACTTTTGAAAACAGTCCATAGACAAGTAAATGGCATTCATATTCTGAAAGACCGTTGAGAGCATAGTTAGGACGCTCTGACTCAAAGATCATTTCAAAAAAAGTTTTCTTTTTAGGCGTGCTTGGTTCATCTTTTGTAATTGGGGCAGGCAAACTTGAAAGATGTATCTCGCGAATTTCGGAAAAATGATTGGGCAAAGTGGCAGGTTGTTCCGCTACGTTGGCAAATACAGAAGTAAACAGTACTATACTTGTGACAATTGACGTAAATTTTTTCATAAGCCGCTCTTTTTGGTTAATGATTTTAATAGTGGCTATAGTATAAGGTATTCAAGCATGAAATCAATGAAAGCGTTGATCTGCTTGTGGTTTTCAAAAATAATCTTTAAACGAGGTTGGTAATGGATAGAGGCAAGAGCCCACTTTTAGAAAAACCAGATTATTTAGTTTGTAGTTGTATGGAGGTGATGTATAGTCAAATTGTGGAAGAAATTAAGGCTGGAGTAACTACGTATAAAGGGCTCTCAGAGCGGCTTGGAGTGGGTACTGGGTGTTCGAGTTGCGTGGATGAAGTTAAGCAGATCCTGCAGGAGACGCTAGAAGGCGAATAAAAAAATTAAAAATTAAATTTGAAATTGGATAAGAAAGCGATTATCCTTGATTTCACTAAAAGTTTAGTAACAAGCGTTAATTTGACATTTTTAAAAATTTGGGCGAGATTCCCGAGCGGCCAAAGGGGGCGGACTGTAAATCCGCTGGCTCAGCCTTCGTAGGTTCGAATCCTACTCTCGCCACCAAAAAAAATTATGCGGGAATAGCTCAATTGGCTAGAGCGACAGCCTTCCAAGCTGTAGGTTGCGAGTTCGAGTCTCGTTTCCCGCTCCAAAGTTAAAGGCAAAAGTATGCTGGCGTAGCTCAGTTGGTAGAGCAGCTGATTTGTAATCAGCAGGCCGCGGGTTCAAATCCAGTCGCCAGCTCCAGTTCTAAAAGTAGAGTAGAAGGGCTAAAAGATTTGTCTTTTTAGTTTTTTTACTCTACTTTTATAGAATGCCTATAAGTTAGTGTAGAAAGTGGCCCACGTAGCTCAGTTGGTAGAGCGTTCCCATGGTAAGGGAGAGGTCACCGGTTCAAATCCGGTCGCGGGCTCCAAGAAGAAAAGTCAATGTCGAGGCAAAAGGTAACCATACAATGGCAAAAAACAAAGTAATAACAGCCCTTTCTTGTGAAGATTGTAAACATCGAAACTATACTCAGTTAGTCGCAAAGAAGAGAACTGTCGGTTCACTTCGTTTGAGAAAGTACTGTTCATGGTGTAGAAAGCATCATCTGCATAAAGAAACAAAATAAAGTTAGTGAGAGGCCAGTAGCTCGAATGGTAGAGCGACAGACTCCAAATCTGATGGTTGGGGGTTCGAATCCCTCCTGGCCTGCCAAGTCTGAACCTTATAAATAAGCGGTGAGCGAGATGGTTGAAAAAATAAAAAGTATTTTTCAGTTTTTAAGTGGGGTGAATCGCGAGTTTTCCAGGGTTACATGGCCAAGCAGGTCTGAACTCATTGGTTCAACTATAGTGGTTCTTGTGTTGGTGGTATTTTTTTCACTGTATTTGGGCTTTATAGATTTTGTACTCGCGCAACTTGCAGCACGTATTTTTTAAAGAGGTCATGATAACAGATGAAACGATGGTATGTAGCCCAGGTGTATGCTGGATATGAGGAGGTAGTCCTTAAGGATCTTCTCAGGCGTATAAACGAGACCAATGATCAGCGCTTCGGTCAGGTCCTTGTTCCTTCAGTTCGCCTTAAGAATTTTTTTGCGGTTGATGAAGAAGAGGAAGATGAGCGTCTTTTTCCGGGTTATATTTTGATTGAGATGGTGCTAGATCAAGCAACTCTCAACATGGTTACATCAACGCCAAAAGTTTTGAAGTTTTTAGGGGGAGAAAAACCGGCACCGCTTTCGATGAAAGAAGTTGAGCGAATTGTTGCTCAAGTTGCAGGAGGAGTTGTTGTTCCTACCGCTATAAAGAGTGAGTTTGTGGTTGGCGGAGAAATTGACATTTCTGACGGACCTTTCTCAGGTTTTGTGGGTATAGTTGACAAGGTTGATGAAGAGAGTGAACGACTTACTGTCATGGTAAGTATTTTCGGTAGATTAACGCCGGTCGAACTTACTTTTGATCAGGTTAAAAAATAGGGTACACAGTATGGCCGAAGTAAAAGCAAAAGTTAAAATTCAAATTCTTGGTGGTTCAGCAACTCCTGCTCCTCCAGTAGGTACAGCCCTTGGGCCCCATGGTGTTAATATTATGGAGTTTTGTAAGGCATTCAATGCTCAAACGGGTCAACGCAAGGGTGAAACTATCCCTGTGATTGTAACGGTTTTCAAAAATCGTACGTTTGAATTTATTCTTAAAACATCCCCTACCTCTGAGCTTATTAGAAAAAAAATAAACCTCAAAAAGGGCTCTGCTCGTCCAAATACTGTGAAGGTTGGAAAACTAACTCAGAAAGACGTGGAAGATATAGCCAAAGCCAAGTTGATTGATTTGAATGCTGTGGATTTGGATGCTGCTAAAAAAACTGTTGCAGGAACTGCACGCAGTATGGGCATAGAAGTTTTAGAAAGCTAATTTGGTTTAGGCAAGGAAGAAGCGATTATGGAACGTGGTAAAAAATATAAAAAAGCAGCTGAAGGTCTTGAAAAGGCAAAATCCCTTTCTCTTGATGAAGCAGTTGCTCAATTAAAAGAGAGAGCTTTTGCTAAGTTCGATGAAAGCGTTGATTTAGATATTAACGTTGGTATCGATCCATCAAAAGGTGATCAAGTTGTTAGGGGATCAGTTGTCTTGCCTCACGGTAATGGCAGAAGAGTTCGTGTTGTTGTATTTACTAAAGGTGAATACGCAGAAAAGGCTCTTAAGGCAGGTGCTGATTTTGTAGGACTTGAAGATCTTATCGATAAGATCAGTAAGGGGTGGCTGGATTTTGAATATGCAGTCGCAACTCCTGATGTTATGGATACTGTTGGTAAGCTTGCTAAATTGCTCGGTCCTCGCGGATTGTTACCTAACAAAAAAATTGGAACGGTAACGTTTGATGTTGAAGGGATTGTTAGAGAGTTGAAAAGTGGGCGTGTATTCTTTAAAAACGACAAGAATGCTGTTGTTCATTTCTCTTTAGGTAAGGTTTCTTTTGATAAAGAAAAAATCAAAGAAAACATACAAGCTTTTGTGAAAGCATTAGTTGGTTACAAGCCTGCTGCGTCAAAAGGCAAGTTTGTAAAGAAGATTACACTGTCTTCTACCATGGGTGTGGGAATGAGTGTGCGTGTTGAAGAACTCGTCAAGTAAGAAGGCATGTACTTATGAACAAACAGCAAAAAGAAGTAGTTGTTTCTTCTTTAAAAGAAAATTTTTCTCAAAATGAGGCATCTTTTTTAGTGAACGTTAAAGGGCTGACTGTAGAACAGTCAGAGTCTTTGCGTAAAAAGCTTCGTGAAAAAGGTGGACGCCTACAAATAGTTAAAGTTCGTTTGATGAAACGAGCTTTGAATGAAGTTGAAAGCGTGCAAATGTTGGAGCCTTATATGAAGGAACAGATTGGGGTAGTTTTTGCTCCTCAAGGTGTTCCTGCTGTTGCAAAGGTTTTGAGTGACTTCTCAAAAGATAATGAGAAGTTCAAGATCGTTGTTGCGGCAATGGAAGCTTCATTGCTTACAGCTCATGAAGTAAAGTCTCTTGCGTCACTTCCATCACGTCCAGTGCTTCTAGGTCAAGTGATTCAAGCAATGCAGGCTCCACTTGTTGGATTGGTATTTATGACCAATCAAATGATGGCGCAGCTTGTTACTATTATTGAGCAAGTAGAGAAAAAGAAACAAGAACAAGAAGAAGTTAACAGTTAATAAAATCTGTATGTTATTGCAGGAGCATTATTATGTCTACCAAAGCATTTGAAAAAATAGTTGATCAAATCGGTGAATTAAAAGTTACTGAATTGGCTGAGCTTGTAAAAGCTCTTAAAGAAAGATTCGAAGTTGAAATGCCTGTAGCGTCTGCTGCAGTTGCGGTTGCTTCTGAAGCACCTGCTAAAGCTGAAGAAAAGTCAGAATACAAAGTGACTTTGAAAGAATCAGGCGCTAATAAAATGGGTGTTATCAAGGCTCTTCGCCAAGTAACAACTCTTGGTCTTACTGAAGCTAAAAAAGCAGCTGAAGAAGCGCCAACAATTCTTGGAGACGCTGTAGCTAAAGCTGATGCTTTAAAAATGAAGCAAGTTTTAGAAGAAGCTGGAGCAAAAGTAGAATTATCTTAAAGCTCTTCCTTGTAATGAAGCGTGTTTGAGTTAATATAACGTTTTTTATAGGGAGCAGCTGAATGAGTAACCTGCAGGTGGGCAGAGAGACGATTCGCAAGTCATTTAATAAGGCGCAAGATATTGTTCCAGTCCCTAATTTAATTGAAATTCAATCAAGATCATTTAATGATTTTGTTCAGTTGGACTATTTACCTTCTGAGCGTAAAAATGTAGGACTTGAAAAAGTTCTAAAAGATATTTTTCCTGTTGATTATAATGAGAAAATGTCGCTTGAATATGTAAGTTATGAATTAGGTGCATGGGCGTGTACGTGTGGGAAGTTAAAAGGTATAGAAAATCGTTATGCATGGCATTGCTCGACTACTAAAAAGTCTGGTGTTTCTTGTATAGCGGAAGATTCTTCTGCTCCTAAAACGGCACGTTATAGAACATGTTCATCTTGTTTATCGCGGGTTACTATACAGTTACCTATGTCGGTTGATGAATGTCGCGCAAATGGTCAAACATTCGCTATGCCTCTCAAAGTCAAGGTTCAATTGATTTGTTGGGATGGTGAAGGAAAAGATCGTATTATTCGTGACATTAAAGAGCAAGATATATTTTTTGCAGATGTTCCTGTTATGGTTGATCTCTATGAAAGAGGTGGACGTCTTCAGGTTGGTTCTGAGGGAACATTTTTAATCAACGGCATTGATCGTGTAGTTGTTAGTCAACTGCATAGATCTCCAGGTGTTGTTTTTTCTCAAAGTAAAAAAATAAAAGATGTCAGAGGGCGTTATTATTATCTCGCACGCATTATTCCAATGCGTGGATCTTGGATGGATTTTGAGTTTGATAGTAATGATTCTTTGTACGTGCGGATCGATAAGAAGAAAAAAATTCTTATAACTACTTTCTTGCAGGCTTTAGGTATTCCTCGTGATGAGGTTATTTCTCGTTTTTATAAATCAGATACAGTTCAAGTTGATCAGGGAAGTTTTTTCACTATTTTAACACTTGATTCTGTTGGGATTCGTATAGAAAAGGGAATGCTTCCTGAAGAACATGAAGCTATTTTTATAGGTCGTCGTTTAACTAAAGAAGCTATTCTTAAGTTAAAAAATCTTGGTATAGAAAAGCTTTCATTGGTTCAAGATCATCTTTTAAATAGAATTTTTGTAGAAGACGTTCTTGATAAAAAAAGTGGTGAAATTATTGCTGAGCAAGGTGCCGCGCTCACAGAAGATGTTTATGAACAACTTAGGTCGCATAATGTCTCATTCTCTTTAGTTGCGTCTTCTGGATATACATCTCAACCAACAATTGCAACAACATTAGTTAATGATAATTGTTATAGTCAGGACGAAGCATTAAAAGAATTGCATGTTAAGGTATGGCCTGGCGATAACTCATCATTAGAAGAGATTAAAGAACGTTTAGAAAATATGTTTTTTAATGCTCGTTATTATGATTTGACTCTTGTTGGTCGAGTTCGTATTAATAAAAAATTAAATTTACACGTTTCTGAAGATGTTCGTTGTTTAACTCGTGAAGATATTATAGCGAGTATTCAATATCTTATTGGCTTGCGTGAGCGTGCTGAAGGAGAGCTGGATGACATTGATCATTTAGGAAATCGTCGAGTTCGTTTAGTTGGTGAATTGTTAAGTAATCAGGTTTATCTTGGCTTCTTAAGGATTGAAAGAATTGTTCGAGAACGCTTTAGAATGCAGGAATCTTTTGGTACTTTGATGCCACAAGACTTATTGAATGTTAAACCGCTTAGTGCTGTTTTGCGTGAATTTTTTGGTACAGGACAACTTTCACAATTTATGGATCAGACAAATCCTTTGGCTGAAATTGCGCATAAGCGTCGTTTGTCTGCTCTCGGGCCCGGTGGCGTATTGAAGGATCGCGCTACTTATGAAGTTCGTGACGTTCATACTTCTCACTATGGTCGTATTTGTCCTATTGAAACTCCTGAAGGTCAAACTATTGGTTTGATTTCTTCTCTTGCTACCTATGCAATGGTAAATGAGTTAGGATTTATCGAAACTGCATATAGACCAGTTCATGATTCAAAAATTCAAGATGATGTAGTCTTTTTAGATGCGTTTGAAGAATCGGGTAGAAACATTGCACAGGCTGACTCTATTGAACCAGGTAGTTCAAAATTTGATACCTTGCAGGTTATTGCTCGTCGTGAAGGAAACTTTAAAGTTGTTGATACTGATCAAATAGATTATATCGATCTTTCTCCAAAACAATTAGTTTCTGTTTCTACTGCTTTGATTCCATTTCTTGAGCATGATGATGCGTCGCGTGCTTTAATGGGTGCAAACATGCAACGCCAAGCAGTTCCTTTGATTAAAACTGAAGCTCCTCTTGTTGGAACTGGTATGGAAAAAGAAGTTGGAAAAGCTTCAAATTCTGTTTTAGTTGCAAATCATTCAGGTGTCGTTGAGTATGTTTCGGCTGATAAAATAATTATTCGTGTTGACCGCGATCAATTTGATTCTATTGAAGATTGGATTGCGCGAGGCGTTGATATTTATAATCTTAAAAAATTCCAAAAATCTAGTATGAGTACGTGGATTCATCATGTTCCTATTGTTCAGGTTGGACAAAAAGTTAGGGCCAAAGATGTTATTACAAACGGTTCTTCTATGGATAATGGTGAGTTAGCATTAGGGGCGAATATTATTGTTGCGTTTATGCCATGGCATGGATACAACTTTGAAGATGCTATTATCTTAAGTAAACGTTTAGTCTCTGATGATGTTTTGACTTCTGTAACAATAGATGAATATGTCGTTGATGCACGTGATACTAAATTAGGGCCTGAAGAAATTACGCGTGATATTCCAAATGTTGGTGAATCAGCTCTTTCAGCTCTTGATGAAGATGGTATTATCAAAGTTGGTTCTCGCGTTAAGCAAGGTGATATTTTGGTTGGTAAAGTGACTCTTAAGGGAGACATTCAATACTCGCCAGAAGAAAAATTATTGCGTGCTATTTTTGGTGAAAAATCACGTGAAGTTAGAGATACTTCGTTGCGTGTTCCTTCTGGTATTGAAGGTATGGTAACAGACGTTAAGATATTCTCACGAAGCGGTATCCGTAAAGATAAACGCTATAAAGATGAGGTTATTAAGCAAGTCAAGAGACTTGAAGAAAGCTTTACGCAGCATCAAGAATGTCTTCGACAAATGACTATTGAAAAAATTAAAGAACTTGCCAAAGAGCATAATTATTTAATTAAAAATCTTGATGACACTGAAAAACTTTTTTCAATTAAAACTGGTAATAAGAAAGCTGATGAAGAAATTTCACAATTGGTTTCTGCTTTAAGAATACAAGTTCAAGTACTTGAGGGAATTAAAGAAGAAAAAATTAGTCGCTTTAAGAAGGGTGATCCGCTTCCTTCTGGTGTTATCAAAATGGTTAAAGTTTATATCGCTATGAAGCGCTGTATTCAGGCCGGTGATAAAGTTGCAGGACGTCACGGTAATAAAGGTGTTGTTTCGATTATTGTTCCTCGTGAAGATATGCCTTATCTCCAAGATGGAACGCCTGTTGATATTGTGTTGAACCCAATTGGTGTACCAGCTCGTATGAACGTCGGTCAAATTTTAGAAACAGCGCTTGGATTTGCTGGTCGTTCAATTGGTTTAAAACTTAAAAAGCTTTTAGCTGCTCAAAATGAAAAAGAAGTTAAAGACTTTTTGATCGAATATTTTGGTGCAAGTTTTATCAAACAATATGAAAAAACAGAAGGTGCTGAAGGACTTTCTGCTCTTGCTCAAAAAACAGCTCAAAAAGGTATGCATTTTAGAGTGCCTGTTTTTGAAGGCCCTGGTTTTGAAAAAGACATTCAACCATTGCTCAACAAATTAGGATTACCGGAGTCTGCAACGTATACATTACGTGATGGGCGAACGGGTGAATTATTTGATCAGACAGTGACTGTTGGTTCTATTTACATGATGAAATTGAATCATATGGTTGATGATAAGTTGCATGCTCGTTCCGTCGGGCCATATTCCTTAGTTACTCAACAGCCGTTGGGTGGTAAGGCACAGTTTGGTGGACAACGTCTTGGTGAGATGGAAGTTTGGGCGTTAGAGGCGTATGGTGCAGCGTATACATTACAAGAAATGTTAACGTATAAGTCTGATGATGTTACAGGAAGACATAAGGTGTACGAAGCTATTGTACGCAACGATGAAATTCCTGAACCAGGACTACCGGAGTCATTTAACGTGCTTATTAAAGAGTTGCAGAGTTTAGGGTTGCAGGTTGACCTATGTAAGGTTGGCAAGGAGGAAGTCAGTGAATAATCAGATATTGCAGCGTTTTAAAGAGTATATTAATGTTACTCAGTTTAATGCTTTTCGCGTAGGATTGGCTTCTCCTGATAAGATTCGTTCACTTTCTTATGGTGAAGTTAAGAAGATCGAAACGATTAACTATAGAACTTTAAAACCAGAGAAAGATGGTCTTTTCTGTGCTCGTATTTTCGGACCAGTTAAAGATTGGGAATGTAATTGCGGCAAGTATAAGCGTATGAAGCATCGTGGTGTGACTTGTGAAAAATGTGGTGTTGAAGTTATTCAATCGCGTGTTCGTCGAGAGCGTATGGGTCATATCGAACTAGTAGCTCCTGTATGTCATATTTGGTATCTTAAGGGAATTCCTAGTTATCTTGGACTTGTTCTTGATATGTCAATTAAAGATCTTGAGCGAGTTATCTATTTTGATTCATCGGTTATTATTCATCGCGGTAATTCTCCTTTCCCTCGTAAAACGTTAGTAAGCTCTTTTGAAGCTGAGCAATACCAAGAAAACCATCCAGAAGATATGTTTTTTAAGGTGGGAAGTGGTGCTCAAGCAGTGAGAGATATTCTTGCTAGTATTAATCTTCAAGAAGAGATTAATTATTTAAAAGAAGATTATAAAAAAACTAATTCAGTTGCTACTCGTCATAAGTTAATTCGTCGAATTCGTGTCTTTAATAATTTAGCGCAAGCAAGTTTACGTCCTGAATGGATGATTTTTGATATCTTGCCAGTATTACCACCTGAATTGCGTCCTCTTGTTCCACTACCTGGTGGTCGTTTTGCAAGTTCTGATTTAAACGAATTGTACCGCCGTGTTCTTAATAGAAACATTCGATTACGTCGCTTGATGGAAATTGAAGCGCCTGAAGTTATTATTAGAAACGAAAAACGTATGCTTCAAGAATCTGTTGATGCTCTTATCGACAATGGTCGCAGAGGTCAACCAGTTCGTGGTTCTAATAAACGTCCACTTAAGTCATTGAGCGAAATGCTTCGTGGTAAACAAGGACGTTTCCGTCAGAATCTTTTAGGTAAACGTGTTGATTATTCTGGTCGTTCTGTGATTGTAGTTGATCCTGAATTAAAGATGGATCAATGTGGTATTCCTAAAAAGATGGCTCTTGAATTATTTAAATCATATGTATACGCAGGTCTTTTAAAACGAGAACTAGCAGCTAATTTGCGTGTTGCTAAAAAAATGGTTGAAGATAGTGTTCCAGAAGTTTGGGATGTGTTAGAAGAAGCGGTAAGTGAGCGTCCAGTGCTTCTTAACCGTGCTCCAACATTGCATCGTTTAGGTATCCAAGCATTCCATGCAATTTTGATTGAAGGTAAAGCAATTACCATTCACCCTCTAGTTTGCGCTGCGTTTAACGCGGATTTCGATGGTGACCAAATGGCTGTTCATATTCCGTTAAGCAAAAAAGCAGTTAAAGAATCTGAAAATCTTATTCTTTCAACACATAACGTGCTTTCTCCTTCGAATGGAAACCCGGTAACGGTTCCTTCACAAGATATGATTCTTGGCCTTCATTATATGACAAAAGTTCGTTGTAATGTTTCAGGGGAAGGTATTGTTTTTTCAAGCGTTCGTGAAGTTATGACTGCGTTTCAATGTGGAAAAGTTTCATTACATGCTCGTATAAAAGTTCGTCTTGATTCTGGTGTTATTGTTTCAACGGCAGTTGGACGCGTTATTTTATATGAAGCGCTTCCTTTGGGTTCAGATTTTGATTGGGTCAATAAGATTCTGCAAAAAAATGATCTTAAAAAGATGATTGAAACAATTTATTATACGTTTGGTTCAGCTGCGACAGTTATCTGTCTTGATAAGATTAAAAAGCTTGGTTTTTTCTATTCAACGCAAAGTGGTTCATCATGTGGAATTACTGATTTGGTAAGTCCTCAGCAAAAAGATGCAATTGTTCGTAGCGCTGAAAAAGAAGTTGTTAAGTTTGAAAAATTATACCGTGATGGTGTTATTACTAACGGTGAGCGTAAAAATAAAGTTATTAGTACGTGGTTCCGTGCAACTTCTGATATTGCAAATGAAATGTTAAAGGGATTTGAGCAGCAAGATAAAGAAGGTTATTTAAACGAAAAATCTGACTTAAAAAGATTTAATCCTGTTTATATGTTCTTGGCTTCTGGAGCTAAAGGTTCTAAAGATCAAATTAAACAACTTGTTGGTATTCGTGGTTTGATGGCAACTCCATCCGGTGACATTATTGAAACACCAGTTAAAAGAAACTTTACCCAAGGGTTAAGTGTTTTTGAGTACTTTATTTCTACTCACGGTGCTCGAAAAGGTCAGGCGGATACTGCGTTGAGAACTGCAAACTCTGGGTATTTAACTCGACGTTTAGTTGATGTTGCTCATGATTTAGTTGTTACTATTAATGATTGTAAGGCTCTTGGTTATATTAGTTTGAGTGATCTTAAAGAAGGTGGCGATGTTGTTTCTCCTTTAAGTGCGCGTGTTTATGGTCGTGTTGCAGCTGATGATATTAAAGATCCTATAACAGGAGAGATTCTTGTTAAGCAGGGTGAAGTCGTTACTCGTAAAACAATGGTTTCGATTAGCAAGTCAGCAGTTTCTGATGTGTTTGTTCGTTCTGTTCTTGCATGTCAAGCAAAACGAGGCGTATGTCAGAAGTGTTATGGTTACGATCTATCAAAAGGTGCATTAGTAGATGTTGGTACTCCTATTGGGATTATTGCAGCGCAATCTATTGGTGAGCCTGGAACACAGCTTACTATGAGAACCTTCCATATCGGGGGTACTGCAAGCGGTGAGGCAACTCAAACGTCCTTTGAATCAAAATCTGAAGGTACTGTTGAGTTACGTGGAATTCGTACAGTTAAAAATAAAGCTGGCCAAGAAACTGTCTTTAGTAGAAAGGGTGAAGTTATTGTTCGCTCTGAAGATGGACGTGAAATGCAGACGAATGTTCTTGATTATGGATCAGTCCTTTTGGTTACTGAAGGTCAAAAAGTGGCTAAAGGTGATAAATTGGCAGAATGGGATCCAAGCGCCTATGTTATTATGACAGAGAAGGCTGGTACCATTGAATATGTTGATTTAGTAAAAAATATTACCATTCAAGATGAATTCGATGAAGAATCTCAACGTAGTGTTAAAACAGTTTTGAGCCATAAAGGTGAAAAATATCAACCAGCACTTGCTGTTATGGATGATGCCGGAAATGAAATTGCTCATTACTACATTCCAGTTGGGGCATATCTTTCTGTTGAACATGGCGAAAAAGTTTTTCCTGGTGATGTAATTATTAGAACTCCTCGAGCTGCTTCAAAAACAAAGGATATTACCGTTGGTGGTTTACCTCGTATTGCAGAATTATTTGAGGCTCGTGCCCCAAAAGATATAGCAATTCTTTCAGATATTGATGGAACAGCAGTTTTTGGAGGTTTGTATCGTGGTATGCGTAAGATAACAATAAGTTCAGGCACAACCTCTTATGATTATTTTATTCCACGCGATAAACAGCTTATTATTCATGATGGAGATAAGTTGCAAGCAGGGGATCAATTAACAAATGGTTCACCCGTACTTCAAGATATTTTACGTATTTTAGGATCAGATAAGCTTCAACGTTATATTGTTAACCATATTCAAGAGATTTATCGTCTTCAGGGTGTTGATATTAACGATCGCCATATTGAAGTTATTGTTCGTCAAATGATGCGTAAGATTCGTGTTATTGATTCAGGTGATTCAGACTTCTTGGTAGGCGATAGAGTTGATAAGATTCACTTTAAAGCTGTTAATGAGTTGCTGCGTCAGCAGGGTAAACGAGTTGCTGTTGCAACACCAGTTCTTATTGGGCTTACTCAGGCATCATTGGGAACAGAAAGTTTCTTATCGGCTGCATCTTTCCAAGAAACTACTCGAATATTGGCTGAGGCTGCTATTTCTGGACAAACTGATTATCTTTATGGCCTTAAAGAAAATCTTACTATTGGTAAGCTTATTCCTGCAGGTACAGGAGTTACTTCTTTTAGAGAGAAATATATAGGCGATGACTTTTCAGATCTTGAATGGCGAGCGCAATTCGAAGAAGAAAAAATGCACAGAATGGAAGAATGTGCAAAGAATTAAAACCGTGATACACTGATAGACAGAGTTAGGGAGGCACGTAGCTCAGTGGTAGAGCACTGCTTTGACGTAGCAGGGGTCAGCGGTTCAATCCCGCTCGTGCCTACCAAAAGCATCCGAGCCTGTCTTTCGATGAAACATTAACCTAATGGGTAAAAAAAATGAACGCACAAGAACAATTAAAAAAACATAGTAATGATACTGGTTCTTCGCAAGTGCAAATTGCCTTGCTAACGGCTGATATTCTTCGTCTTACAGGTCACTGGAATGCGAATAAAAAAGATAGTAGTTCTCGTCGCGGTCTTTTGAAAAAGGTTGCAACAAGAAAACGTTTCTTAAAGTATTTAAAAAGAACAGATGAACAAGAATATAAAAAATGCTTGTCTGTTTGTGGATTGAAAAAATAGTTATTGCATCAAGCACGCACCCTCTAACACAAGTGAGAGATTCTGTTATGTCGAGAGACTTCACGTTGCCTAAATATGGCTACCGAGTAAAAATAAATAATGTAGCAAAGCAGGCTGATGGTTCTGCATGGTTGCAACAGGGTGGGACCGTGTTGTTGGCAACGGTTGTTTCCGCTCCTGCGAGAGATTTTCCGGGATTCTTACCTCTTTCTGTTGATTATCGCGAGCAGTTTTCTGCAGCGGGAAAAATACCTGGTGGGTATTTTAAACGCGAAGGTAGATTGACTGATAAGGAAGTTTTGACTTCACGTATTATTGATCGTGCTATTCGCCCTCTTTTTCCTAAAGATTATTTTGAACAGGTTCAACTTATTGTAACTGTATATTCAGTTGATAAAGAACATACGCTTAGCACTATTGCTGCGCTTGCAAGTTCGCTTGCTCTTTCTGTTTCAAAAGTTCCATTCATGGGGCCTGTTGGTTTTACGGAAATTGGTCGTCTAGATGGTCAATGGGTAGTAAATCCTTCTTATGAACAATCTTTAGAATCAGATGTAAAGATGATTGTAGCGGGAACAAAAGAAGGTGTTTGTATGGTAGAAGGTTCTACCAATGAGCTATCTGAAGCAGAATGTATTGATGCTTTGTTCTTGGCTCATGCTACCATTAAAGAAATTGTTGCATGGCAAGAAGAAATAATTGCGGAAGTTGTTCCAGCAACCAAAGAAACAACAAAGTTGGTGGTTGATTGGGCAACGTGGGAAAAGAATGCTTCTGATTATCTTACATTCGATAGAATTAAAGATATTTTCGGAAGAGGGAAGAAAGAACGCACTCAATTTATTGATGAGCTAAAAGAAGAGTATTTTACTTTGCATCAGGAAGTGCTTGCTTCAATTGAAGGTTCGAAAAAAGTAGTTGAATATATTTTTAACGAACAATTTGAAGAGCAAGTTACCGCATTGATTTGTGAAGGCGGTAAGCGTATTGATAATCGTTCATTTGATCAAATAAGAAAAATTGTTACGGAAGTGGGCATTCTCCCCTTCACTCATGGGTCAGCATTGTTTACCCGTGGGAATACGCAAAGCTTGGCTACTCTTACTTTAGGTAGTGGTCAAGATGAGCAAAGAATTGAAGATATAATGGGCGGAGAAGTTGATGGATCATTTATGCTTCATTATAATTTCCCTCCGTTTTCGGTTGGTGAAGTGCGTCCATTACGCGCTCCTAGCCGTCGCGAAGTTGGGCATGGTCATTTGGCAGCGTCAGCTTTCAAATATATTTTGCCTGACAAGGAATCGTTTCCTTATACCATTAGAATCGTTTCAGACATTTTAGAATGTGATGGTTCTAGTTCTATGGCGACCGTATGTAGCTCTACTATGGCATTTTTAAATGGCGGTGTGCCAATTAAAGACATGGTTGGCGGTGTTGCAATGGGTTTATTGAAGAGTAAGAAAAGTGATTTTACTGTTCTTTCTGATATAACCGGGTTTGAGGATGCTTTTGGGCTTATGGATTTCAAAGTTGCAGGTACTGAAAAAGGTATTACTGCGATTCAGATGGACATTAAGTACAAGGGTGGGCTCCTGCGCGAAGTGTTTGAAAAAGCTTTGGCGCAAGCGCGTCAAGGGCGTCTCTATATTATTAGTCAAATGAAAGAAGTCATGTCAAAACCAAATGAAAATCTCTCTGATCTTGTTCCTCAAGTAATCACCTTTAAAATCAACACTGATAAAATCGGTGCAGTTATTGGTAGCGGTGGTAAAGTTATTCGTCAAATTATCGAAGCAACTGGTACTACTATTGATATTGAGAGTGATGGAACAGTTAAAATCTTCGGTCAACCTGGCGCAGGAACTGATCTTGCTGTTATGTGGGTTAAGACTCTTGCTGGTCAAATTAAAAAAGGTAGTTTCTACGACGGTATCGTTCGTCGCACTGCTGAATTCGGTTTGTTCGTTGAAATCGTCCCAGGTAAAGATGGTCTCGTACATATCTCAACTATTCCTCGTGAAAAACAACAAGGTCTCGATAAGAACTACCCTGTTGGCATGAAGTGCAAAGTTGAAGTTATCGAATACGATGCTGAACTTGACCGTGTTCGTTTAAGAATCGTTTAAAAACGAACAGTTAATTACCAAGGATAGAACGCATGAAACGTATCGATGGTCGTTTGTCGAATCAAATGCGTCCTATCAAAATAACTTATGGGGTCTACGGTAACGCAGACGGATCCGTTCTTTTTGAACTTGGAAATACTAAGGTACTCTGTTCTGTTATGATACAGGACGGGGTTCCTCAGTTTTTAAGAGGTAAAGGTCAGGGATGGTTAACCGCTGAATATACTATGTTACCTGCAGCTACGCGTGCTCGTATTCCCCGTGAAGTTGTCACCATGAAGCGTAATGGTCGTTCCATTGAAATTTCTCGGCTTATTGGAAGATCGTTACGTGCAGTAGTTGATTTTTCTAAGTTGGGCGAACGAACTATTTATGTTGATTGTGATGTTCTCCAAGCTGATGGAGGAACAAGAAGCGCTTCTATTAGTGGAGCGTATTGTGCCCTTTATCATGCAACTCAGCAGTTGCAAATTTCTAAAAAACCTTTTGCATCATTTTTAAGTGGCTCTCTTGCTGCTATTTCAGTTGGCTGGATGAACAATAATGCTCTTCTGGATATTAATTTTCAGGAAGATTCTTCAGTGGAAGCTGATTTTAATTTTGTAATGACTGGTAAGGGTGAGATTATTGAAATGCAGGGCGCTACTGAAAAGGCTCCTATTTCTTGGAGTGCGGTAGAGCAAATGCAAGCTGTTGCCCATAAGGGAATAATGGAAGTTTTGTCTGTAGTGCATGGCGATGTTTCCTCTTCTTCATTACAAGATGTTGCGAGTCTTTCTGATGAAGATTTTCGTTCACTCACTACTCAGCTTAGCTGAGGGCTGTACGTGAAATTAGAACATTTTTTTAACGCAGTTGCTAACGAGCAGCTTGCTTCTTTTCCTGTTGTTTTGTTTTCTTCAAAACAGTACCCAGTACTTTTTTTTTCTGCACTTCTTTCACAGTTGCGTCATAAGCATCATTTAGATCCAAAAAGCATTTTATTCGATCAGTTATCGTCTCAAGCTTTATACTCGCAACTTTCAACAACTTTTTTAGGTCGGGCAGATCTTTTGTGGTTAGGGGATCTTTCTTCCGTAGAGCCTGCGTCTCTTAAAAAACAGATGCTTGCTTTGGTGGTGTCATATCAGGGCCCCCATAGACTTATTGCATGTGTTCATCCTGATGATAGGTCTGTGCAAATGAAAGAGGTGATTTCTTTAGACGAAGATTTTTCTGAATATGATCGGCGGGCACTTGTAACCTTTTTATTTCCTCATATTCCTTCTGCTGTTGATGCGGTTGAAAAGCTGGTAAAAGGTACTCGTATTTCTTCCATTGATCAATTAAGTATGATTGCTCAGTATGCGGGAGTAGTTGGGAAAAATGTAGTGATGTTTTCAGAAAGTTGGATGAAAAAAATCAATGCTCCTGAATCGTCGCTCTTTGATCTTTCAAGTTACTTTTTTGGTCGCAAAACCGAACAGTTTTGGAATGCGTGGCATCTTTTAAAGAATGATTATGCAGCTCCTTTTTGGACTACCTATTGGTCTGAACAGTTATGGCGCGCTCATTATGTCATTAAGCTTTATAAAGAAAATAAAATAACCGAAGCAAAACAACTTTCTTTTCGGCTGCCATTTTCGTTTTTGCAACGGGATTGGAAAAATATTTCTGCTGCTGAGTTGCAGCGTGCCCACCAATTTCTCTATGATGGCGATTACGCTTTTAAAAATGGTGGGTCTGAATTTTTCCTCGAAGTCTTTTACGCTACTTTTTTAACCAAGAAATTTTAAACTTCATCATCGCTAGAGTCAGACATAAGCAATTCCCCACGGTCATTTTCAGAATAGTACGTAACAATTTCTTGTCGTTCAAGCTGAGCTCTCGAGTCATCGTAGGATCTTAAAAGAGTGTAATCTAGGATGGTATGAGGAGCTTTTTTAAATTTTGCTTGGCTGTTCCAGAACTTTATTCCAGCTGCATTGGTAATTTTGACACACAAAGCCAGGGGAAGACTTTTTTTGTAATCTTGGAAAAGCCTAACCATCTGAGTTCCAATACCCTGTCTTTGAATGTCATTGGCTACGTAGATACCATTGACCAGCATGAAGACGTCTATGAATCCAAAAGGGTTTTCATTTTGATTTCTATGTTTGGTACCAAAAAGGCCCCCAACAAGAACCTTTTTTTGTGAACCTTCTTTAGTTTCGTAAGCACTGATTATGACATCTCTTTTTTTGTTAAGTTCATAAAGAAAAGTTTGAGGTACTGCTAATTGTATGTTGAGCTCTTTTCGACGGTTTTTTCAGCTGTATTTCTTTTAAAAACTGTATCGATGAGAGTCTCATGCTCATCCGCCTCTACTTGAGTAACTTGGTTGGATGGTTTTATTTCAAATAAAAAGCGTTTGCTAGGGTGGGCAGCTGCACATAAAGCATCCGATACTGCCTTTTTTAGTTCTGCCGATTCTGCGCAAAAGAGTTGATTACTTGTCAGAATAATAAGAATAAGTAGTAGATTTTTATGCATGATCCGCCTTTTAAATAAGAAAGTTTAAAAATAATAAGGCTAAGATTTAACATAAACTGATTATGAGATCAAAGATGGCCACAAGGTAAAAATTTTCTGTTTAAAGAAGGAATAGCTATGAAAAATAAAAAATTTAAAAATTTTTATTTTCTTTTGATTGGTATTTTTTTTTATGAACAGGGTTATGCAGCAGAAGAAATAAGTTCTTTTCAGGAGACGGAAAAACAGAGAGCGCAAGAGATGTTGGCAATGCATGAAGAATTAGTTTTTCTTTGTAATTTTGAAAGAGCGCAAGCGGATTATGAGCGGCTTCTGGCTATGGAAAAAGATCTAGATATAACTGATCGATTAGAGAAAGCAGTAGAAGGCTTAGGGGTATCGGATGAAGCTGGTGCTGAAAAAGATTCTGAGCTTAAACAAAAAATAGTTTTTGCGGGTAAGCAAGTAGATACTTTGCGTGTTCAGGTTGAGCGTTATAGGGCTGAGCATCAAAAAGCAGAGGATGCTAGTCACAGGCAATTGGTAAAAGATAAAAAGAAGAATCTTGGAAAATCAGTAGGGCCTTTGGTTGATTTTTGGCAAGCAAAGTATAATAGCTCTTTTTTAAAGTAATTTGACCTTAAAAAAATAAAACTATTTAAAAAGCATTTAAATTTTTTACCACCACCCCTTTTGTGTTTTTTATAAAATTTGTTACTATTAGAAAAATATAGTTTAAAAATTAATAATAAATAGGGGCTTAATTATGAATAAAAAAATGCTATTACTGTTTTTAAGTTTTACGGTTAATGATAGCAATGCAGCTGAAGATACTGATTTTTCAGCGATTCCTCATAATGTTCAACAATTAGCACGCGCACTTGTTGATGAGCGTGATACAGCTGATTTACGAGCGCAAAAAGCAGAAATGCTAGTGGGAGAATTAAGCAAACAAGTTGAAGAAGCAAAAGCAAGAGCTACTCAATTAGCAGCAGATGCAGAACGACGTCGTAAACAAGAAGAAGCTTTACTTGCTTTTGCTGGAGACCAGGAGGAGCAATTGCTTAGAGCAACTGAAGATGCTGAACGGTTGCTTAGAGAAAATCTGCAACTTCGTAAAGAAAAAATCGCAGCCTCTGCACAAGCAGATGATTTTCTTCAAAAATTACAAGCGTTAACGGATACGCATGAAACTGTTTCCTGTGCACATCGTCGTGCTCAGAGTGAGTTGGAAAGAATAGCTAAGGGAAAGCAAAAGAGTGATGATGAAGTACAGCGCTTGCTAGGGCAAGTTGCATCTTTGTCAGATACAGATTTTAGGTTGTCCGGAATTGGTGGTATTTCTAGTTCTCGGGTAAGTTCGCACTTTAGCGCTATGGCTGTTTTAAATCCGCAATTTCAAAAAGAACAAGAAGAAAGAAAAGCACAAAAGAAAGCAGAAAGAGAACAGTTACAAATTCAACTTAAAAAAGCTTTGACTGGTCAAAAACAAATGCAAGATGCAGTTGATGAAGCTTTTGCTATTGTTCGTGAAAAGGACCAAGAGATTAAGGCATTGAGTGTTAGGGCTTCTGAATTGGAACAAGAACGTATAACTCTAGAAAAAGAACAGGTAGAGTTACAAAATTTTAAAGATGCTACAAAAGAGGGTTATACCTATCTTGATGGGGATGATATTGCTCAAGCAAATGCACCACAAGTTGAGTTTTCTCAAGATGCAATCTCTGGCAGAAGGGCTCATAGGACTTTAGTACAGTCACTTCTTGAAAGATTAAGAAGAATCGCTCGCGCTGCAATAGATGAAGCGACTAATTAGTAAGTAAGTTATTAATAATGACTGATTTTTAATCTTAATAATTCTTTGAATGTAAAGTTGTTTGTTTATAATAAAACGAATAACTTTACATTTTTTTATAAGACAGTTTCTTTTTTTAGTCGATCTGGTTGGATAATACCGCCTGACATGACAAGTGCCATTGCTTCTTGTGTGGTAAGGCTAAGTTCGGTGAAATCATTTTCTGTGATGACGATAAAGAACCCATTAGTTGGGTTTGGTGTCATGGGGATAAAAATAGAATAATAGATTTCATTTGTAGAGTTAGGAATAAGCTGTGACGAAAATTCACCAGTTAAAAATCCAATACTGTATATTCCCTTGCGTGGAAATTCAACAAGTACAATTTTTTTGAAAGTAGGATTATCGCTTGGAGTAAATGCATCAACTAGTTGCTTAATGCTATTATAGATAGGCCTAATAAGAGGTATTTTTGAAAGAATGTTTTCAAAAAAATCGAGCATTGAGCGTAAAACAAATGATTTTAAAAATACTCCAGCAAGTAAGATAATTGTTAAAACTACTAAAAATTCATGATGGGGAATGAGGTGTAGGTAAGGAATACCGAGACCTTGTAAGGGAGAAAGAAGGTTTTTTAATAGACTGAATGAAAATGAAAAAATACCAATCGTAAGGCATAATGGTAAGAGCGTAAAAAAACCATCAATAAAAACATTCCAAAGTCCGTTAAGGATCCGCTTTACTTGCTTTCTGATTTGTCTGTTATATTTTTTTTTCATCATTTTTACTCCTTAAAATCTATTATGACTTTGTCTTGCTAGGTTCCAGACTTGGCCAAGGCTACGTCGGACTATCGCGGGTTTTTCGTACCATTCATTCAGTCGAGTTAGTGCTTTTTTCGCATTACTGTGACTTTATTCTCTGGGGATGACATTGATTTTTATTTTTGAGTGAATGCTTCTAGTAACTCTTGAGAGAGTTGGTTTCCAACAGAGTATGCTTTTTCTTGATTGGGGGCTTCTACCATAATACGTAAAAGAGGTTCGGTTCCTGAATAGCGAACAATCACTCTACCTTCAGAAAGTTCTGCTTGATGTGTGGTGATAATGGTAGCATATGGCGCGCAGGTTAAATCTTTTTTACAGGTAATCGGAACGTTCAGAGTAATGTGGGGAAATTTTGTAAAACTCGTAAAATTCCAATCATTCATAAGGTATGCCGTTTGTGCTATTCGTAGGAGTGTAAACAATCCGTCTGCCGTATCGGTAAAGTCACGTAAAATAAGATGACCTGAAGGTTCTCCGCCAATCAGCGCTCCACAGTCTTTCATTTTTTGAACAACATGTTTGTCCCCTACTGGAGTCCGATGCAGGACTTTTGCTTGTTTTTCAAGGTGAAGAGCAAGTCCTTCATTACTGAGAATCGTTCCTATAACGGCCGATTCTTGCTGATAGGTTGGGTGATTCAATAAAAAGGCAAGAAGTTCATCGCCATCTTTACAGATGCCGTTGTGCGTTACTGCAATAAGGCGATCTCCGTCTCCATCAAAAGCAAAACCTGCATGAGCACTATGAGCAATAACAGCTTGTTGTAAGTGGTGTGGATGCAGTGAGCCACAATCTTTATTAATGTTTTTCCCATTAGGTGTGATTGCAACTGAAATAACACGAGCTCCTAATTCTTGAAGAAATATTGGTGCAAGAGAGGCGTATGCTCCATGTGCGCAATCAAGAACGATCGTTATTTCGTGTAAAAAGGGTTGGGGAAAATACTCTTTGAGCGCTTCAAAGTAGCGTGCTGTAGTATCAGACGCTTTTTGGTCTGTTCCTAGGTGTTCGTAAGATGGCGTTACTTGATTAGATGCATAAAGTGCATTGAGTTCCTGTTCGTCAATTTCAGTAAGCTTGCCGTCTTTTTTAGTAATAATCTTGATGCCATTATCTTGGTAGGGATTGTGCGATGCCGTAATCATTATGCCATAGTCATAAGGTCCATTGACTATTTGATAAAAAAGAGTCGGGGTAGGAACAATGCCACCATCATATATATCGACTGGATGTTGAAGAAGGCCAGCTTTTAAGCACGCTTTTACTAACGATGCTGAGTGACGTGTGTCATGTGCAATAAGTATTTGTGGTGATGTTTGTTTACTGCATATCCATGCCCCAAGAGTAGCTCCAAAGGCGACAAGCTCATGCGGAGTAAGTGGTGACTGCCCTATTCGTGCACGGATGCCATCAGTTCCAAATAGATTTTGCATATGAAAAAATCCTCTGTGTTTATCTTACAACAATCGTAATTTCTGTAGGCTTATAGTGTATCAATCTCACTGATTCAGGCAAAAAGATATGCTCTTTAGTGATAGGCACCGTTTGAGTGCCTGAGTGGAAGGTGTGCGCATCATAATGTACAGCGCTATCAAACATGGTTTTAAAAAGGTCTTTGCGTGTTCCATATAAGGTAATAGTAATAGTTTCTGGTGCGGTGATTATTTGGTCAGCAACTGTATTGTAAAAGCACACGGGGATTTTTTGAGTAATCTGTATTTTTTGATGCGTGCTGACACAGTGCCATAAGCCATACCCAAAAATAAGGGCAAGGCATTTAAGGCCGAGATTGTTCAGATAGGTTGTTTTGACTGAAAGGGACATACCAATCTCCTTGTAAAGAATGAGGGGTGTAACCAAGGTAGGTACGAATGGTGCTAAAAGCATGTTGAGCCAAGGCTTTTTGAATAATTTTTCCATGAGCTATCAGAGTAAAAGTACGGGTGGAGGGGATAAGTTTTATAAAAAGAGCATCTGTTTTAGTAGTAAAAAAAAGTGCGTCACGCAGCCAGGGTTCTTGTTCTTGTACTTCTTGTGAAAGCCACTCAGTTACAGAGTTTTTTTGCCATACTGCGTTAAAAGCATGTACTCGTGCATGCGTATCTATCCATAACATTTGTTCAGGGTTGTAAAGATTGCTTGTGTTGATGAGGCGTAAAATCTCAACTGAAAGTGGGGCTGAAATGCACTGTTGTGAGGAGATGATTGTTTCGAGTGCTTGTTTTTTTTCAATGATACAGGTGAATGATTTATTATCACTTGCAGCAGTAAGGGCTGCTCTTAGTAATGACTCAATCCAGTTAGCAGAAGGTTTTTGTGAGGGAGTGAGGGCATGTAAAGTAATAAAGTTTTTTTGCAGGGTGTTTTGATGAATAATTAAAAAAATGGTGCAGGCAATCGGTAAGAATAATAATAAGAGGGTATTTATGGTTGTTAAGTTTGCATAATCAGCAATAAGTAGAGCGCTACAATAGCCGTAAAAAATAAGCAAAAGAGGCTTTTGTTTATCTTGTGAAAGCCACAGGGAAACGTAATAAAAGAGTCCGCTAATCAGTAAAATTTCAAAACCATCTTGCCATCGATACAGGTCAAAGTGCCACCAGAGTGGAATGTGATCTAACATTACTTGTTCTCCTTTTTTTTTCTCGTCGTCCCCAGAGAGAGGAGGCTGCCAGGTGCGAATGCACGAGTGGCTGCCAACTGAACGTCGGGGATCCATGAGTAATAAAAAAATCCAAATTTATTTTTGCTTTTCCTAGCTTAAAAGAAGCGAATTGAGTTTGTCGACTTCTAAAAAAAGACATTTTTATAGAAATTGATATTCTTTCTCTAATCAATCAATTTATAAAGGTTTTACTATGAATAAACATCTATTTGTTATTTTTTTATCGATTCTTTCATTGAATCTCTGTGCTAGCGATCAAATGTACTTTGATTATCCTGGACAAGTTGCTCCTGCTAGACCATTAAGCCCTCAAAAAAATAGGACTGATTTGTTTCATTGTTCTGAGTTTCCCTCTCAACTTGCATCAAGTAATCAAACTCCTCCTCCATCAAATGGATCAACTCCTGAAATGGAAAGAAGAGTCGATCAAATGACAAAAGCCATAATTACTCATTTGGCTTTGTCAGGATCAGAAAAAAAATAAACTGAGCCTTTTTAGTTAAGGATTACATAAAAACCGGCTGTTTTGGAAACGAAGGTCGGTTTTTTTATCTTGTGTATTATTTCATTATTTTTTGGATAAGCTTTTATAAAAAAAATACACGTTTTTAGTAGCTATGAAAGTAATGTGATGAATAAGAAAGAAACTATTTTAACAGGCGATCGACCAACGGGTAAATTGCATCTTGGCCATTACATTGGTTCTTTAAAAAATCGTGTGCAGTTACAAGAAACCTGTAATCAGTTTGTGATGATTGCAGATGTTCAGGCGCTTACTGATAATTTTGAAGATCCTCAAAAAGTACATGATGCAGTATTTCAGGTGATGTGTGATTACCTTGCAGTTGGTATTGATCCAGCAAAAACGACCATCTTTATTCAATCGATGATTCCTGCGATTCCAGAACTAACTCTTTACTACATGAATTTAGTAACGGTGGCCCGTTTGTCCCGCAACCCCACAGTAAAAGCTGAAATTAAGCAAAAGGGATTGGAAGAAAGTTTGCCGGTTGGTTTTTTTACCTATCCGATAAATCAAGCTGCTGATATTACTGCTTTTAAGGCGACTCTTGTTCCGGTTGGAGAAGATCAATTGCCAATGATTGAACAAACTAATGAGATTGTTCGTTCGTTTAATCGTATTTATAAAAAAGAAGTACTGGTGGAAGCAAAAGGGCTTGTTCCTACGTTGGGCAAACGCCTTGTTGGTATTGACGGACAAGCAAAGATGTCAAAATCGTTAAACAACGCAATTTATCTATCTGATTCTGCTGATGAGCTTTCAAAAAAAGTTCGTAGCATGTACACCGATCCTAATCATTTACGTGTAGAAGATCCGGGCAAAGTTGAGGGAAACCCTGTTTTTGATTATTTAGATTTATTTGCTACTGATATAGTACGGGTGCAAGAACTCAAAGATCATTATACTCGTGGCGGCTTAGGCGATATGGTCGTTAAAAAATATCTGCTTGAAGTGCTTGAGGGATTTGTAAGTCCTATGCGTGAACGCAGAAAGTTGTACGAAAATGATCGCGCACAAGTGATGCAGATTCTTTTAGAAGGAACTAAGCGTGCACAATTAATTGCCGAACAAACGCTTATAGAAGTAAAAGAGGCGATGCACCTAAATTATTAAAGATTAAAATGTATTCGAAAATTAATGAGTAAATAAAAATAGCTGTCATTGGCACGCTACCTGTCCTCCGAAGCTTTATGCGAAGGATGGAAGCGTGCAATGAGAGGGTTCTTTTTTTGTTTATTTAATTTTCATGCGGATTGTTAAGAACTGGAGAGTAGAGATGAAACAGTTTAAAAAGTCGCTTTTTATTTTTCACCGTGATTTGCGTAGTATTGATAATACGGGATTGAATAAAGCACTTGCAGAATCTAAAGAAGTGTTACCGATTTTTATTTTTGACCCAGCTCAGGTAGAAGAATCGAATAAATATCGAAGTATGGCTGCAGTGCAGTTTATGATTGAGTCGTTAGATGATTTAGCTGATCAGTTAGCTAAAAAAGGTGGGAAGCTTTTCTTTTTTTATGGTTTAACGCAAAAAGTTGTTGAGCGATTAGTAAAAGATGAAGCTATTGATGCAGTTTTTTCTAACCGTGATTATACTCCATTTGCCCGTAAACGTGATGCTGAACTTGAAAAGGAGGTAGTAAAAAAAGGGGGTGCTTGGTTTTCGGTTGAGGACGCTTTACTTTGTGATCCCGATACAATTTTTACTGGAAAAGGAACTCCTTATACGATTTACACTGCGTTTTTAAAAAAGGCGGTACAGACGAAAGTTCAACAACCGATTGAATACGCAAAAGGTTCTTTTTTTACTGGTCATAATTCTCACGAAATTACTGTGGCTGCAGTTAAGAAAAAAATTGGATTATCCGATCACGCTCTTTTTGAAAAAGGTGGTCGAACGGCGGCCAAAAAAATTCTTGCTCGTATGAGTGAATTTAAAAATTATACTGAAATACGCGATTATCCAACTCAGGCAACAACCGGCCTTTCGGCTCATCTTAAATTTGGGACTGTTTCTGCGCGAGAAGTTTTTTATGCAGTTAAACAAGAAAAAGCAGATCTTCAAATTTTAAAGCAACTCTATTGGCGAGATTTTTTTACCTATCTTGCCTATCATTTTCCCTATGTTTTTGGAAAAGCATTTGTAAAAAAGTATCAGGATATCTCTTGGCAAGAAAACAAGTCCTGGTTTATGCATTGGTGTGAAGGAACTACCGGATTTCCTCTTGTTGATGCAGGCATGCGGCAGTTGAATGAGACGGGGTATATGCATAATCGAGTGCGTATGGTGGTAGCTTCATTTTTAACTAAAGATATGCATATCGATTGGCGCAAAGGTGAGCGTTATTTTGCTCAACAGTTGGTTGATTATGATCCCTGTGTAAACAATGGTAACTGGCAGTGGGCAGCTTCAACTGGTGCTGATGCGCAGCCCTATTTTCGTATTTTTAACCCATGGCTTCAACAGAAAAAATTTGATCCTGAATGTCAGTACATTAAACAATGGGTACCAGAACTTAAACATTTGAGTTCAAAAGAAATTCATACCTGGTATAAGGCTACAGAGCAAAAAAATGGCTATCCTTTACCGGTCCTTGATCATGCAACGGAAAGTAAAAAAACCTTAGCTATGTTTATGCAGGTAAGGTGACTTTTATTTATTTAAGTACCATATAAAAAAACTAAGATTAAGGGCAAAAAAGCTCCACATGCAATAGGGAACCAATAACCATCCTGCGATTTGGTTTACTTTAAAAAAAGATCTCATCGTTTGTACTATAAAAAGTAAGAGAAGTGCGATCCAAAGGCATGATGAAAGGAGTAGCTTGTAGTGAAAAAAGAGAGGCATATAGAGCGCATTGATTACTAGTTGTGCGTAATACCAATAAAGAGCAGTTGATGAAAAACCTTGTTTTTTCCAGATGATCCATGCTGCGCAACTCATAAGAAAATATAATAGTGGCCAAACTACACCAAAAGCCCATGATGGTGGGGTAAAGAAAGGATGCTGTAAGGTTTCATACCAGGCAAGGTTGGAAGAATTTGAAAATGTACTTCCTATAAACGAAGCAGAAAAAGTGAGAGTAAGTAGACTGCATAACCCAATAAAGTCGGTTAAAAATTGCATAATTTTTTTCATAAAATTCCTTATTCATAAAAAAATAATCCATTATTAATCATAGGGTAATGGTGCAATGAATGATACGAATTATCTAGTTAAGCGAGAATTAAATAAAAACTCTTTTTTTTAGTTCTTCTTCTTTGATAGAGTAAAAACTTCTATTAAAAAAGGGTTAGTGGGTATAGGGCGAGATGCTTTTAAAATAAACATACGTTAATGCGTCTTGCTATCAAGGGACTAAAAGGAAGCATATGTTACGATTTATCAAAAAAAAACATCACTCGCGGTTAGGGCTTAAATATTATTTCCCTATTTTTTCAGCCGTTATTTTATGCGTCCTTTTTTCTATTTGCGTAGTGCATTATTCAAAGCGGCCGCTTTTTTTTGCGGGTAATCCATTTCCTACTATTGGAAGTTATGAAAAAACTCTCTAAATCTCTCTATGGCGTTGATAAGAACGAAGTTTCAATTTTCTTGACTCCAACTTTAAATTGAATTTCGGCAAATATTTTGCCTTTTCTCTCTTCTAAGTTTTTTACCACTCCAAGGCCATAGGTCTCATGTTTGACCGTTTGGTGCTTTTTAAAACCACCCAAAGAAAGAATTCCTGAATTAATAGCAGGTTTTTCTTTTTCCTTAACCGGAAAGGCATTTGGTTTTGGTGCATGATACGATTCTTTCGAGGGTCTCCCTTGGGGTCCGGATTCTGTTACATGAGTTGCTGGTCGTGGAGTAGAAAATACAAAGACCTCAGATGCAAAATTATTGTGAGGAGCTATACCAACCCATTGAGATAAATAGTTATCTGCTTCATAGTATTGCCATTTATCAGCTTGTTCAAAGCGACAAAATTGATGAGGAATTTCTTCCAAAAATCGTGAAGGGATTTGATCTTCCATTTGTCCGTATGATTGACGATAGCGAGCATAGGTAAATAACAAGCGATTACGAGCTCGGGTAATGCCTACATACAATAAACGGCGTTCTTCTTCTAAGGTGTCAATGGTATCAAGTGAGCGAGCAGAAGGCAGAAGTCCTTCTTCAAGTCCAGTGATGATTACATTGTCAAATTCAAGCCCTTTTGCAGCATGGAGAGTCATCAAAGTAACACTGTTTTTTTCTGTTTCAGATTGTTCATTAATTTGCTCTTGGAGCAAAGAAACTTCCTCTAAAAACATTTTGACAGAACCTTTACCTTGGTTGCCAAAGTAATGTGCGGCGTTTAAAAGTTCTTTAATGTTTTGGTTTCGTTCATCTGCTTCATGCGGTTCGTAACTTTTTTTAAGGTATTCAAGATAATTAATGTGGAGCAATATTTCTGAAATAGCTTCAGTTGCTTTGTCATGAGAAGATACCTTTGAGAATAAAGAGCAAAACTGGTCCAAGCTTTCGGCTTTTGAGCCAGAAATAATTTTTAGCTCTTTTGCCCTTACTGCCATTTGTTTAAAATTTAAGAGTGGTTGTGTGTCCCAGAAATCGATTAAGGCTTCTTGGTTTTTGTCACCAAGGCCACGAAGAGGGCAGTTAACAACGCGTGCAAAAGCAACTCGATCAAAGGGGTTCATGATTAAACGAAGGTAGGCAAGAATGTCTTTGATTTCTTTTCGTTCATAAAAACGGATGCCGCCGATGATAGTGTAGGGAATTGAATGGCGAAGGAGCGCTTCTTCAATGACCCGTGATTGAAAGTGGGTTCGATATAAAATAGCAGTTGAAGCAAGCTTTTTTTGGCTATGGAGTAGTTTGCAAAAGCGGCCTATGATTTCTGCTTCTTGGTAGCCAGAGAGGCAACGGATAGCGCGTACGCAATCAGTCCCTGTTTTTGCTGACCATAATTTTTTTTCATTTCGCTTACTATTGTTTTTAATGACTGTGTTTGCAACAGAAAGGATCGGCTGTTTTGAACGATAGTTTTGTTCAATTTTTATGTAGCGAGCATCTTTAAAGTCTTTTTTGAAGTTAATAATGTTATCAACCGTTGCCCCGCGCCAGGAGTAGATTGATTGGTCTTCGTCACCCACTACGCAAATAGAATTGATCGTAAAGTGCCCATTTTTATCAAGTGCCATCTCTTTTAAAAGAGCGTGTTGAATCGTGTTCGTATCTTGATATTCGTCGACAAGTAAATGGCGCACTCGTTCTTGATGGAGCATTTTAACTTCGCTGTGCTTGCGAAAAAGATTCAGTGCTTCAAGCAACAAGTCATCAAAGTCGAAACATTTACTAATCTGTTTTTCTTTTTCATACGCCTTAAAAATCTCATAAAGCGCTGGGTTTTCACAGGAGAGTTCTCCAAGGGCATTATTTTCTGGGAGCTGATTTTTTATACGTGAAATGTGATGAGAAAGTGTTTGAGGCGTAAGTTTTTTGTGTAAGGTGCTTTGTTTTAAGAGTTTTGTGAGTACAGCTTTTTTATCGTCTTCATCAATGATTGAAAATGTCTCGAATGGTAAAAACTTTGAATACAATTTTAAGAGCTGTAAGCAATATGAATGAAAGGTACCAATAAAAGGAACTTGATCTTTGCTTGGAGTAAAATGTTTTACCCGTTCTTTCATTTCTTGAGCAGCTTTATTAGTAAAAGTAAGGGCAACAATACTCGTTGGACCTGCATGGAGTTCGAGTAAAAGATTTAAGATACGAGAGGTGATGAGCCGTGTTTTTCCAGATCCTGCTCCTGCAATAACAAGAATACTGCCTGTTTGATGAAGTACTGCCTCTTTTTGCTCAGTATTGAGTTGAGTTTCAAGAAATTGGGTAAAAGCTACAGGAGGTTTGGTAAGTGAAAGGTCTGGAATAAGCACGCGTTAAATCCTTAGTAAGACGTTACTATAAGGGTTTTGAGTGTACTATAACTTTTAAAATCGGGCCAGCCTAACAAGCTGTAAAAAAAAAGAGCCACAGTCTGCAGCTCTTTCTACCATGAGTAGGACAGGTATTTTTATTATTTTGGTTGCATGCTTTCAAGTATTGTTAATTTTTTAGTTGCACCTTCAAGGGCTCTTTTCATAACACTGCATTGAGCAGCAAGGGAAAGAAGTCTCTCTTCGTAAGGGCCTTTCTTTTTTTCAAGCTCTTTATGTCTTTCCGTAAGTTCTGACCGTGCTTGTTTTTCAGGTGATCTAAGAGCTTTTGTTATTTTTCCAAGAGGTGAATCGCGTCTTTTTTCTCCTGGAGAACTGTCTCCAGCATTTATTATTATGGTAAATTCATCTATCGTTGCAGTTGCTTCTTGCTGTGCGCGTTTTAGAAAATTTTGAGCAGCAGTAACTAACTGATCCTTTTCGGTACTAAACATTGTAATAGGGTCATGAAGTTGTCTTGGTAGAGAGCTTTTTTCTGTTGTGGAATCAGTGTCAGTTTCTAAAGATAAGGTTCCAAAGCTAAAGGTTTTTGATCTTTGACGAGTTTCGCGTGCTGGCTCCGATAGAGAGCTTGTAGGAGCTGGTTGAGCCCATTGCGGTCCTGCTTGGTAAGCATAAGATGGTGAGGAATCTCTTTGGGTAGTAACTGGTGATGGTGGAAATGGGGTGCGAGGAGATCCTAGATCAGAAAAATATCCTGAAGGAGGAGTTCTTCCTTCAGATCCTTGATAAGGTGGTGGATAGCTTCCTGCAGTAAATAGGGGACGCGTTTGATCTGGAATGGGAATTGAACCTGTGCTTCGATAGGCAGTAGAAGAAGGGTATTGTTCGCTAAGGTTTGGATATAAGTCTTCTTGTTGAGCGGCAAATAAATTTAGATTTATAAGTGATAAAAGAAGGACCAGTGATAAAGCAAAAATCTTTATGGTCTTCATAGCTTTTTCCTAAGGGTTATATGTTAAAAAACAACTCTGGCAAGAAATCTATCACTTTTTTAAATGAAGCAGATAGGGTTTTTGTTTTTTTAACATAAATATTTTGAGGGAAGTAGGCTGTGCTATGAATGTATTAGGAAGTAATTTTTTTATAAAAATGTATGAATTATGTTTTAAAATAAGGGGGCTTTTTTTAAAAAGCCCCCTTATTGTTTTAGTAAAAAATGTGTGAATTTAAATCGCAAAAGGCTCATCACTTGCTGTTACAGGTTGAGCGGATTTAATTCCATATTCCCATTTAAGGGTTTTGTCATCAAATCCTCTTGCAAACCAATGAAGTTTTTCTTCTCTTCTTGCATGAAGTTCATCAAGAGAAGGAGTGCTTTCACGAGTGGCTGCTTCAGTTGAAATAAGACCAGCACGCTTTTTATAGATCGTAAGAAGTGGTACGGCTGGTATTGTTTTTATAGGTTCTACTCCGTCTGTACTGAACAAAAGAGGTTCTCGTTCAGTACCTTTTTTTCCAGAAAGATCTTTTCCTTCAATAATGCATGAAAATTCTGGATAGTCGAGGGTTTTTATACTTTGTTGTCCTGTCCAGGTGAGTCGTGTAGGTGAACTTGCTCTTGTTTTTCCTGCGAGAATTTCTAAGAAGGCGAGAGCTTTTTTCCTTTTTTCTTCTTTTGATAAGTGAGGAAGGACTTTAGAGAAGACTTCGTCAATCATCAGTGGAGTTTCTTGTGTATTGGATACGTAATCAGCAGTTTTTGCTCCTAAATAGCCTGCAAAAAGGCTTGCTTTAATACTGCCTGCCTCTGTACGTGCTATAACAATAGCATTATTTTTTTGTACTCTATCTTTTCTTGCCCCTTCAAGTTGTCCTATAACTCCAGCTTTTTCTCTAACAATGCTAAGAAGAGCGCGTTCTGTTTCTATGCGAGCGGTTTCAGAAGTTGGATGAAGCAAGCTGGTTTCCAGAGTGCGCGCTTTTGCTTCAAGTTCGTCAAGTTTTGCCTGTGAAATTGTTTCTAGATCGCGTGTCCGGGTGTAGCTTTCTAGTTGCGCAAGAAGAGTAGTAAATTCTGCAATTCGCTTAGTTTCTAAAATGGCAGTTTTCTCAGTAGGGGTGGGGGCAAAGTTAGTTGCTGTGTGCTCTATATCGGAAATGCGAGATCCTTCTATGATTGATTGCCCGCAATCGGCAATAATTCTTGAGCTTTCTGTGGATATTGCGTAGGAATCGATTTGTTTTTTAGCCATGAGAGCAACTATTCCGGAAAGGTGGCGTGTCTTAACATTAAATGGAAGTCTTGGATTTTTTGTTGGTTCTGGTTCTGGTATTGCTGCGTAAATTTCACTTTTGAGCTCTTTTGTTTTTGCTTGAGACAGATGGGAAAGACTTTCTCCGCATGTTTTTAAAGCTTCGATGGCAGGATATAAATCGGCTTTGAGGCTTTCTGTTTCATCAACAGGTCGTACATAAGGTATTGCTTGGAGGCGATCATTAATATTTCTGATATCTGTTGACTCTTTTGGTGCCTCTGATTTTTTGTATCTTTGAAAATCGGCTTCTCTTAGCATTTTTGAAATATCACCAGTCTCTTCAAATCTTTTTAGACTCCTGTCGCCTCTTCCTTCATTCCACTCTTCATAGCTTCTGATAACGACATTACTTACTGGATTAGGTAGATGAGGAGAATCAAATTTTGATGATTTGCTAGCTGTAGATTCTGAAAGAGGTAAAGGTGAAAATTGCGGCATGCTTGCAGGCTGTGTTTCTATAACTTGTTGTACGGGTTTCCAAGAATGTTTTTTTTTCCTGGGTTCAGCAGCTTCAAGATGCGATGCTATAAAAGCTAAAAATAGAAGCGATAGGTTTTTCATAGAGACTCCTTTTTACATGTGGGTTAATAAAACTTGGAGTAAAGATTTACCTATCGCAATCGAAAACGTCAAGATAATTGATAAAGAAATATCTTTTAATAATAAGCTTATTTTTTATCCCAATTCCTTATAAAGTTGATGAGCGGCTCGAGTCCGCCTTCTGTTTGTGCAGAAACAAGCACGTTAGGCTGATATTGATCACGTAAGGCTTCAGATAGGTGCATTTCTAGAGGGGTATCGGCCTTATTGAAAACATATAACATGTCTTTTTCAACTTCTAGTTCATGTAATATCTTAGTAACAACTTTGATATGTTCTTCGCAATCGGGGTCTGAGACATCAATGACTTGCAATAAAAGGTTTGCATAGCGTAATTCGTCAAGTGTTGATTTAAATGCATCGATTAACTGGTGAGGAAGTTGTTGTATAAAGCCAACAGTGTCAGAAATAACTCCCTTTTTTTTCCCATCAATAAAAAACTCGCGAGTGGTAGTATCAAGGGTTGCAAAAAGGCGATTTTCTGCAAGCACGTTAGCTTTTGTAAGGTGATTTAGAATCGTGGATTTTCCCGTGTTGGTGTAACCGACTAAACAGATTTGCGTTACGTTACTGTCAAGACGACGCTTACGCTGCGTGTCTCGTACCTTTTGCATAGCCAAAAGTTCTTTTTTAAGTTGATTTACCTGTGTTTCTATATGTCGTGTTTCTTTTTCTTTTGCTGTTTCTCCCGGCCCTTTATTCCCTACTTTTCCAGATTGTTGCATCATGTGTACGCCAGCACCAGCAATACGGGATTTTTTGTGGTAGAACATCGCGATTTCTACTTGTAGCTTTCCTTCTGCAGAATGTGCTGATTTTTCAAAAATTTCTAAAATCAGCTGTGTCCGATCATACACACGAGAGTGCAAAAGCTCAGTTAAATTACGTTCTTGAAGAGGAGAAAGTGGATCGGAAAAAATAACTTCACGTATCTTTTTTTCTTCGCAAAGGGCGCGCACTTCTTCGAGTTTTCCGGTTGTTAAAAAATAACCGGTATCGATACTGCGTAGTTTAATATAGACAATCTCATCAGGCTCAATGCCATTTGAAGAAACAAGGTGAAGAAATTCATCATAATATGACTGAATGTTTTTTGTTTTGTTGTAAGGAGAGTGAATTGCTACAAGAAGAACTCTTGGGCGGTTTTCTGTAGCCTGAAAAGTGTTTTTTGACATAATCGGTCTCCCGTAATCGGTGAAGGTGCTTATTCAAAAAAAGTAAGCAGGTGCTTCATTTTGGCTATTCAAAAACTGTAGTTTATTAGCGATTATACTATACCGAATTTTCTTTTTTTAACAATGAGATGGATAAGAAACGGGATGTAATCGAGTTGGAAATAAATAAGCTTGGCTTAAGCGGTGTAAAAAATGACCTTAGAAAGAATAGTGGAAGAGAAGTTGCTGGATGGTTGCATAAAACCGGGCTTCTGCTACAATGAAACATCTTTATAGTAGGCTCAGAAACCAGATTTTTAGAAGGACGGTGTGCATGTCAGTGAAAATACGACTTGCTCGAATTGGTAAGAAAAAAGCTCCTTTTTTCAGAATAGTTGCGGTAGATAGCCGCAAAAAACGTGATGGTGAATATCTTGAAAACCTTGGAACATACAACCCGTTAACCGGTGAGTTGGTTCAGTTCCATGTTGAACGCATTCAAGCATGGCTTGATAAAGGTGCGATTCCAAGTGACACTGTTGTTAAGCTCCAAAAGCAGTTTGCAAAAGCGGCAAAAGCTCCAGTTGCTCCAAAAGCAGCTCCAGTTAAAAAGACTGTAAAAAAAGTAGAAGCTGTTGAAGCTCCTGCTGTGGAACAAGCTCAAGCTGCTGCCCAAGAATAAGTTTCTATGAAAATCTCGATCGCCACAGTTTTTCCTGATCTTTATCGAGAATTTCTAAGCACAAGCCTTATAAAGCGTTCTTATGAAAAAGAGATAGCGTCTTACGATGTTGTCTCTTTTTCATCTTTTTGCCAACCAAAGGAGCGTCTTGATGGGCCAACCGTCGGCCACGGTAGTGGTATGGCGATTCGTCCAGAAGTCATTGAACGGATGGTTGCGGCTCAAGAAGAAAAACACGGTAAGGCGTATAGAATTTTTGTAACTCCTCAAGGTAAAAAACTTGATCAACGGCTTGCCGTTCGGCTTGCTGATACTTTTTTAAAAGCAGAACATATTCTTCTGGTTGCAGGTCGTTACGAAGGTTGCGATGATCGCGCTCAAAAAGAGTATGCTGATTTAGAAATTTCGATTGGTGATTACATCCTTATGGGGGGCGATCTTCCTGTTATGGTCTTATTAGAGACGGTGATGCGGTATGTCCCTGGGGTGGTTGCAAAAAGTGATTCGGTAGAAAAAGATTCGTTTACGAACTGTTTTGTAGATTTTCCAACGTATACTACTCCGCCTCGTGAGTGGCATGGGCAAGCGATACCAGAGATTTTGCTCTCCGGTAATCATGCTGCAATGGATACATTTCGTACTGAAGTGGCTGCTCAAAAATCGGTAAAAGAACATTTTCAATGGGTTCGATCTCATTGCGTCGACAAAAAAAAGAGGGCATTGGCGTTTCGTTATATGCCGTCTCATTATGTGGCGCTTATGCATGATCAAGTTATTGTGCAAGAATCTACAGTTGGGACTTCTTCTGTTACGTCGTTGGATATTCATGATATCGCGCGTTCTTGTAAGACGTATGGTGTTAAAGGGTATACGTTAGTGACTCCTCTTATTGATCAAAAAAAGATAGCAGAAACGATTTTAGATTTTTGGCACGGTGCGGGTATTAGCTATAACCGTAATCGTTCAGAAGCAGTTGATTTGGTGAGTATTAAACAGTCGCTGGATCAAGTGATTGCTGATATTGAGCTTAAAAAGGGTAAGAAACCTTTATTGATAGCAACGTCAGCAAAAAATCAAGCGAATCTCTCTCGTTCTATTACCTATTTTGATCAAACAGAAGTATGGGCACACGATCGACCAGTGCTCTTTGTTCTTGGAACAGCAAAAGGTTTGAGTGATGAGCTTATTGCTCGCTGTGATTATTTGTTGCTACCAATTGAAGGGTTTACAGATTTTAATCATCTTTCGGTACGTTCTGCAGCTGCAGTTATACTTGATAGGTGGATGGGAATTAATCTTCTTTAGGTTGACTAGATAGCAGACTAGGCAGAGGGTGGGAATTGCAGTATACTTAGGGTTTTACGAAAGTTTATGAATAAAAAACAGCTGTCGCAAAATGCATAAAAAAGCGTTTACCGCGAAAAAGCTATGACAAAAGTCAGATAAAATAAAGGCTATATCATGAAAGCAAAAGGGCTTACCAGAGAAACGATCCTTGATCTTGCAACAAGCGAACGCAATTTCCCTGAATTTGAAGTTGGTGATGCGATTGCTGTTTCCCAATGGATTAAAGAAGGTACTAAAAGTCGCGTTCAAATTTTTGAAGGGGACGTTATTGCGATGCATAAAAATGGCATCTCATCAACATTCACTGTTCGTAAAATAGGTTCTGATAGTTGCCCTATCGAACGTATTTATCCGTTTTATTCTCCTATTATTGACAGCATCAAGCTTGTTCATAAAGGTGATGTGCGTCGTGCAAAACTTTACTATATGCGTGAAAGAATTGGTAAAAAAGCTCGCGTTAAAGAACGCATTTTGACCAAACAAGAAAAAGAATTGGCAAGCATCAAAGCTGCTACTCAAAAACAAGCAGCTGAAGATAAAAAAACTTCTGAACAGGCGTAAGCTGAAGATCGCGCTGTAGCTTTATGCAAAAGCGGATATGCTTGAGTTTTGATTTAATAAAATATCTAAAGGCGACAAGGAAATTAGTATGAAACGTTGTTTTCTTATTTTTCCAGTCGCCTTTCTTTTTTGTTGTTCCGGTTGTGGTGTGCAAAAATCTCAAAAAAAACAGATTTTTAATCAAAATCATAAGAGTAGTTTATTAATTAAGCGCTCGTCTTTAAGTTTGGTGCGGGATTCATCCGTTAAAAATAAAAAAGAAAAAATGCCTATTGTTGCTCAAGAAGAGCAAAAACATGTTTCCAAAAAATATTCAGTTAAGCAACGAATTATGGAAATAGAAGCTCGCTTGGGAGATTTACCCTTGCCCCTTATGGTAAAAAATATTTCTGTATTTGATGATGGTCGCGGGTGTTATGTAATTGTATCTAAAACAGGCCTTTTGTTGACGGAGATTATTCATTTTTATACTCAAGAAATGCAACAGTTAGGGTGGACGACAATCGCTTCGTTTCAACAGGAAGAGTTATTATTTTCATTTAAAAAGCAAAAGCAGTCATGTATTGTTTCTATTAGGCCACCAAAGCAATCATGGTGGAGTAAAAAGCCAACGATGTTACATCTTTATCTTCAGGTATAAAAAAGTGCGGCAGCTATAAAACCACCGCATTTTCATAATAAAAATTCATCTTACTTATTAAATATCAGCTTCAATTTCTTCTTTCAGATGTTCAACTTCACCTTCAACTTTTTCAACTTCATCAACAAGCTCGGTCTTGATAGATTCTGATGGAGCCTTTTTGACGGGGGCTTTAGCTGTTTGAGGCGTTTCGGTACTTACAAATCCTTGATCTTTGTAAGCGGTAACTTGTGCAAGTTGTGCGTTTGTCTTGTCTAATGCATCTTGTAGTTGTTGAACTTTATCGTCTTCTGCGTAATCAAGCCTTCGATTCAATTCATCTATTCGAGCATTAAGAGCATCAACAGTTGCATTATAATTTCCACTATTTACGTTATTTAAAGAAACTGATGTAGCTAAGAGTGAGCCAACTACAACGCCAGTAACAATTCCTCCACCAAATCCCCATCCGCCATATCCATAGCCATGATGACCATAGCCGTGTCCACCACCATGATGACCTCCATGATTTCCGTGTCCACCTCTTCCGCCTCCACCACGTGAGTGACCACCACCGTGACCGCCTCCACCATGTCCTCCACCACCACCATGTCCGCCGCCACCTCTGCTAAAAAGATCGAGTGGTGTGGCTGTTAACATGAGGGTTGCAAGAACGGTTATGCCTTTTATTTTTTTAGAGCTTATCCGAAAATTAATTGAAAAATAAACAAGGGTCCCTTTTTAAGATATTTTAGACTTTGAAAACATAAAAATTCTAAAAAAAGGACCTGTATGGAAATGATACCAGAAGCTGT
>Ga0114967_10000193_pt1 | contig 50150 bp, 45 predicted proteins | sample M_130628_MF_Meta_FD_92639 | JGI IMG/M metagenome (GOLD analysis project Ga0114967, IMG submission 92639) | Freshwater microbial communities from Lake Montjoie, Canada to study carbon cycling - M_130628_MF_MetaG | ecosystem: Environmental > Aquatic > Freshwater > Lake | place: Lake Montjoie... | reverse complement strand
CTTGGCCTGCGTCACGTCTCATACGTTTCACGAGCGTAGAAATAAAAATACCTGAAATCGGAATTACTAATAAAGCAAAAAATGTCAGGTTCCAAGAAATATAAAAAAGCGAAGCAATGTAGAATATAAACAGAAAAACCTCTTTTGTTGCCGCCGAAAAAGTGTTGGCAATCGAGTTTTCGACTTCCTGCACATCGGTTACTATACGAGAAATGAGATTTCCTTTACGTTCGTTGCTGTAAAAACCTAGATGTAGATTAATGGAATTATCAAAAACCGCTTGTCGGAGATTTGATACCATTTTGGCTTTGAATTTTTCTAATAGTCTGATACTAATATACTTAAAGATATTGCCCAACAAAACCGAAACCGCAATAACGCCACAAACAAACTGCAATGCTCCGAATTTTCCGTGCTGGGTCAAAAATTGACCGAAATAAAAATTAAACTGGTTTTTTATATCGAAAATTGATGTAGGTTTTGCTACTTTTTCAAAGGCGATTTTATCGAATAAAACATCTAAAAGAGGCATCAAAAGTGTGAAATTGAGAACACCAAATAGACTTGCCAAGATAGCAGTAATGACAAATGGCACAATAAAACCACTAAGAGGCTTGGCATAAGAAAGTAATCGAAAGTAGTTTTTCAATTGCGTAATTCAGAAAATGTTGTGGTACAAAGTTCGGAAAGATGTTAGAAATAGAACTATTAAAACATATATTTTTTAAAGAATTGAAAAAAATATTAAACACAAGCAAACCACACGCTGTTATTTACCTAATAATAAACTATTTAAACTTTTTTATCTATGAAAAGAATTTTGACATTTGCCATTCTTTTGGCTGGAATTACTCTTGCTTAATGCAAGAAAGATGAAGTTGTATCATCTGATGTGGCTTTTATGGCAATGCTTTCAGGTGCTGAAGAAGTACCAGCCTTAACAACGACTGCTTCGGGAATGTTGGATGGTGTTTTTAATAAAGATACCAAAATCTTGAATTATACTATTACTTATTCGGGAATTACTCCAACGGCTTGGCACATCCACAAAGCAGCAAAAGGTGCAACTGGTGGTGTTGTTTTTAATTTGGGAACATCTTTTTCTTCACCATTTAAAAGTGCTACGGTAGCATTAACGGCTGACCAGGAAACTGATTTGATGGCTGGAAACTATTATGTAAATATGCACTCAGCGAAATCTGCATCTGGCGAAATTCGTGGTCAATTATTAAAGAAATGATTTTTGTAATTATTAATAAAAAGCTGCAAGGTTTCTGAAAGACCTTGCAGCTTTTTTATTTTTAAACCGTCATAGTTTTCCAACGTCCTCTTCGGAATACGAAAATCGCCACAACTGCCAGAATTGACTCACTAATGGCTATTGACCAAAATACGCCTGAAGGCCCCCAATCAAGTGTTTTTGCCAAAAAATAAGCTAGAGGAATTTCAAGTAACCAAAAACAAACAAAATTTATAATTGTTGGTGAAAGTGTATCCCCCGCACCATTCAATGATTGCCCAATAACCATTCCGTAGCCAAAGAAAATATAGCCCAAACATACGATTTGTAAGCATAATACTCCGTTGGCAACTACAATTGGATCATTACTGAAAATTTCGACAAAGTTTTTGGCAAAAAAAGCAAATATTAGTCCAACCAGAAGTAGAAAAATCATATTGTAGAAAGCTGTTCGCCAAACCGATGTTTCGGCACGTTCGGGTTTTCCAGCACCAAGATTTTGTCCAACTAAAGTTGCAGCGGCATTCGACATTCCCCACGAAGGTAAAATCGTGAAAATAATTATACGAATCGCAATAGTATAGCCTGCCACAACCTCACTTCCGAAAGTTGAAAGAATACGAGTCAAGAAAATCCAACTGGCCGACTGAATCAAGAATTGTCCGGTTCCGCCCGCTGCCATACTTAGTATATTTTTAATAACTTCTTTATTTGGTACAAATTGTTTGGCAAGAATCTGAATATTGGCATTTCCGCCATAAAGTGCGTATAATTGATACAAAACGCCAATAGTTCGACCAACAGTTGTAGCAATTGCGGCACCTTCAACTCCAAAACCCATAATCGGAATCAATATATAATCCATGATAATATTGATTAAGTTTGCCAATAAAATCGAACGCATCGCAGTTGAGGCATCGCCTGCACCACGCAAAGCACCGCTCAAAGTATAAAGCATAACGATTGATGGACTACTCGCAAAAATAATACGAGTAAAACTTGAGCCTTTATCAATCAAATGTTCGCTTCCGCCCATTAATCTAAGAATATCTTCAGCAAAAACAAAGCCCAGTATGCCAACCGAAACACCAAAAACCAACGAAATCATAATGACTTGAGCTACTGCCAAACCGGCACCAATTTTGTTGCCTTCGCCTATTCGACGGGCCACAACTGCAGTAGCGGCAGCACTCAAACCGATGGCTAATGAGTAAATTAAAGTTAGTACCGATTCGGTCAAACCGACGGTTGCAACGCCTTCCGTACCTATATAGCGAGCCACAAAAAACGCATCAACGACCGCAAACAGTGACTCTCCAATCATCTCCAAAATCATGGGTACTGAAAGTAGAAAAATTGCACGATTAATGCTAATATCGGTATAGTTTTGTTCTTCGCCACGAATGGCATGCATGAATAATTGTATAATTTTTCGCATGAGAAAAATATCAGTCTGAAAAGTTCAGATTAAAAAAATAAATCTTAAATACCGAGAATTACAGAAATAACCTCGTATGAAAGAAATAAGAAGAAAATAGTTTGTATTATAAAAACTTACTTAAGAAATTCATGGGCTTATGTATATTTTACCCAATAAAAGTAGAAATTTGTTTTTAAGCAAAAAATATTTCATGAATAAATTTCAAAATTACGCCCGAATTATCCCACGCCCCAGCAATTCCCAAAAACATTTGGCCGTAGCTGAAATATCTATGCTGGCATCATGAGTGTCGCTGAATTTTTGATTAAATAATTTATAGTGTAGTTCTTCTAGTTTTGGCCATTTATATCCGTTTTTGCCCGAAATTCGACAAAAATTTACTATATCTTTGTTTTTCATGGTACAAAAACTTCGCTTGGTCAAAATCGGTTTTGTATCAAATTCCTTTCTAACAAACTCAGCTCCGACAATATTTCTATCAAAATCAAAGTTGTGGGCAATCAAAATGGATGATTCAGTGATTGCATTCACAAAAATATCCAACACTTGTGTTAAATCACGTCCTTCGGTTTGGGCTTGTTCGTTTGTTATTCGGTGAATGTGCGTTGCATCTCGTGGAATCGAAAAACCTACGGGTTTGATGATGTAATTGTGATTGGCAGCGAGTGTAGCATCTTCATAATATTCAATAAAAGCCAACTGCACCAATCGAGGCCAGTTATTGACTTGCGTGATTGGTGCATTGTAGAACTGTGGTAATCCAGTCGTTTCGGTATCGAAAAAGAGGATTTTTCGCATTATATTAAGACTTTCGGCTGTCAGTATTTTGGTAAATTATAAATTCAAATCTGAAAGCCGACTGCCGAAAGCCGACTGCTGTAAATTACTCTTTCTTGCTATTAAACCAATAATAAATAGGAATTCCGATAGCAACAATTCCAAGGCCTGGGTATGTAAATTGAGGTTTTTCTTTTACTAAAATCAAAACAATGATTGACGCAACAATTACATAAATCATAGGGATAATCGGATAACCTGGAGCTTTGATTGGACGCTCGGCATCGGGCATTTTTTTGCGTAAAATAAAGATGCCATAAATAGTAAAGGCATAGAATAGAATCACAACACCCATCAGATAATCGAGCAAATCGCCGTATTTCCCTGTCAAACAAAGGAAAGATGCCCAAAAACACTGCCACCAAAGAGCATTTTGCGGTACGCCGGCTTCGTTTAATTTACCAAAACTTTTGAAGAATAAACCATCTTTTGCCATAGTATAATAAACCCTCGAACCAGACAAAATCAGTCCATTATTACAGCCAAAAGTCGAAATCATAATCAAAATTGCTACTATTACCGAAAATCCTTGTCCACCAATAAGCTGAGCGGCTGCCGCTGCAACTCTATCTTCTGATGCAAACTGAATACCTCGGCTCATTACGTCAGCACCATTTGGGTCGCCTTTCAAGGGTAAAATGCAGAGATAAGCAATATTCATCAAAATATACAGAGCTGTTACCAAAAATGTCCCGATAATCAAACCTCTCGGAATCGTTTTTTCTGCATTTACAACCTCATCACCAGCAAAAGTAAGACCGTTCCAAGCATCACTCGAAAATAAAGTTCCAACTTGCGTTACACCGATTGCTAAGATAATTCCGAAACCCGTAATGCCTGTTACAATCCACTGTCCATCAACTTTGGTAGTACTTGAAGCATCAAAAATATTTGAGAAATTTTGAGAAATTACCTCAGCGTTTGCACCCAAAATAAAGGCCAAAATAATGAGCATGGCAATCGCTCCGAGCTTGGTTGTGCTGAAGATGTTTTGAATGATTTTACCTTCTTTTACGCCACGAGTGTTGGCGTAAGTAAGCAAAACGATACTTAAAATAGCGAGTAAACGCTGCGAAGTGAGTTTGAAACTCGTATCGCCAATGCTAAAAAACTCATGTTTATCGCTGATAAAATCTGGGAAAAGTACACCAGCATATTTAGCAAAAGCCACCGCCACGGCAGCAATCGTGCCAGTCTGAATTACGGCAAAAAACGACCAGCCGTAAAGAAAACCTGTAAGTTTGCCGTAGGCTTTTTGTAAAAAAACATATTGTCCGCCTGCTTGCGGAAACATGGCAGTGAGTTCACCGTAGCACAATGCACCGACCATTGTAAGTACGCCTGCCAAGAGCCAAGATGCTAATAACCAGCCAGTTGAGCCAACTTGTCGAGCGACATCGGCACTTACAATAAAAATTCCTGAGCCAATCATCGAACCAGATACGAGCATCACAGCATCGTATAGTTTGATTTCTTTTTTAAAATTTGCCAAAATAGTAAGAAGGTAAGGGTTTATAAATGAAAATTTTACTCAAATATTTTGCTTAACTCTAATTCAAATCCTTGAATGATTTCTGATTTTAAAACTTCATTTTTCTGAATATCAGTTTGCCACCGGAGTTCATTAGCTACTTGTTTATAAAGCGTCAGCGTTTGTTTTTCTACATTTACTAACCAGTATTCTTTTACACCAGTTATTTCATAAATGTGTTTTTTATAAGACATCGGGCGGCGTTCCGCATCGTTTACATCATTTGATGGTGAAAGAATTTCTACCACCAAATCAGGTGAACCTTCGATTTTATTTTCACCTATTATATTGATTCTTTCTTTTGTGATAAAAAGGAGGTCAGGTTGAAAAGTGTCATGTTCCGTAAAAACGACGTCCATTGGTGCAGGGAATATTTCACCAAGATTATTCGGAATAACACAAGCCGCTAGAAAATAACTTAAATGAAGGCTAATACGTTGGTGCGAAGGTTTAGGAGATGCCATAAAATAGATTTGACCATTCAGCAATTCAAAATTTCCATTATCGGGTGGAGTTAATTTTACGTAATCTTGATACTTAAGCAATTTAGGTTGAGGAATTTTCTTCTCAACCCTCTTCCCTCCAAGTTTATACCTCGAATGTGTTGCTATTGCGTTCATAATCAATTTATTATGTTTTTATTTCTTCGCTAATTTACTGTGGCTATATCCATAAGAAAAATAAATCACCAAACCAATGCTCATCCAAATAATAAACATTCGCCAGTTTGTCCAGCCGAGTTCGGTCATTAAATAAAGATTAGTTAAAATTCCGAAGATGGGAAGGAGCGAAAAATTATATTTAAAACTCATCACCGATAATGCTAACCAAACTGCCCAAAATACAAAAAGTAGCGGTTTTTCTTCAATATGCTGCATGACGTTTTCCTGCAAATATGTAAAATACAATGCACAAATCATCAATATTCCACACAAATATTTGGCGTTGATGTAAGGAATTTTGAATTTGGCATCTTTGCTCATGCCATTTGTATCAAGATAAAGCACTCCAGCACAAACCAAAATAAAGGCAAAAAATGTACCCACGCTCGTGAGGTCAACAAAGAAACTCATTTTGAAAAATAACGAAGGAACTGCTACCAAAATACCTGTGACGATTGTTGCAAAACCTGGCGTTTTGAATTTTGGATGAATTTCGCCAAATTTTTTCCCTAACAAACCATCACGACTCATAGTCATCCAAATACGTGGCTGTCCGATTTGATAAGCCAACAAGGCACTTGTAATTGCCACAACCGCACTCACCGAGATAATTCCTGCAACGGCATCAAAACCCACATTCGTAAAAACATAAGCCAATGGATCAGCCACATTCAATTCTTTATAATTTACCATTCCAGTAAGCACCAACGAAATCAAAATATACAAAACAGTACAAATTATCAAACACAAAATCATCGCTCTTGGCAAATCTCTCTGTGGATTTTTGGCTTCCTCGGCAGTTGTCGAAATTGAATCAAAACCAATAAAAGCAAAAAAAACCGCGGCAACTCCGCTCAAAACGCCTTCAACGCCATTAGGTGCAAAAGGCGACCAATTAGTAGGTTTTACGAAGAAAACGCCGGCTACAATTACTAAAAGTATGACAAGAAGTTTCAAACCAACCAAAAAATTGCTGGCATTGCGAGATTCTTTTATTCCGATATAACAAAGTGCTGTAATCAAGACGGTAATCATTCCCGCAGGAAGATTAAAAATGACTTTCAAAAAACCAAAACTTGGGGCATTTTGATAGCCTAATGCAAGGCGTTTTGTACTTTCATTGATTTCTGTACCGCCTGCTTGTACGCTTTCAAAAGCTTCTTTAGCAGTTGTATAATCAATGGCGAGCCAAGTCGGAAAGTGTATGCCGAAACCTTCGAGCATTGAAGTAAAATAACTCGACCACGAAATAGCAACTACCATATTAGACACCGCATATTCGAGAATCAAAGCCCAACCGATAATCCATGCGAGCATTTCGCCAAAAGATACATAAGCGTAAGTATAAGCACTTCCGCTCACAGGAACCATTGAAGCAAATTGGGCGTAACTCAAAGCCGTAAATACACAGGCGATTGCAACAAAAACAAAAAGAAGCGAAACCGCAGGTCCACCATTAAAACTCGCTAAGCCAATTGTACTAAAAATACCAGCACCAATAATGGCAGCGATACCAAGTAATGTTAAATCTCTGACTCCCAATACCTTAGCCAACGAATTACCGTCTTCTCGGTTTTCTGTTTCTCTAATCGCTTGTTTTACATCTTTTCTCCTAAAAAGTGAATTACTCATATAATTTTTAATAAGTTTTGGTTTAGTATTGCTTATTTCTTTTCAAAACTATTAAAAAAACAGCAAGAATAGTGTTTTGTTAAGTAATTATTTATTGAATGAAGTCCTTCTTTCGTTTATAAGGCTTTTGTTTTAAGAGTATACGTGCTTTTTAAATTTTAATTTGTCTATACAAGTTGTGTCTTTTATATTTGTATAAAGCAAATATAAAAGCTAAAATATGAACTATTCTATCTACCAAATCGCAAAGATGATTGACCACTCTTTGCTACATCCAACAATGACTGACGCCGACTTGATAGCGGGCTGCGAACTGGCAAAATATTATGATGTAGCAACTGTTTGTATAAAACCTTATTTTGTGAAACAAGTGGCTGAGTTGCTAAAAGGTTCAGATGTAAAAGTTTGTACAGTCGTCGGTTTTCCGCACGGTAGCAACACTATTCAACAAAAAGTGTTTGAAACCCGTCAAGCTTGCAAAGATGGAGCAGCCGAGATAGATATGGTGGTCAATGTCGGTAAAGTTTTGTCGGAGGATTGGCGATATGTAAAGAAAGAAATCAATGCGATTTTGAAAGAAAGCCATAAATATGGAGCCATTTTGAAAGTGATTTTTGAAAATGATTTTCTGCCAAAAGATAAGCTCAAAATAAAACTCTGTAAGATTTGTAGCATTTTAGGCGTAGAATTTGTAAAAACATCTACTGGTTACGGTTATGTAAAACAACCTAATGGCGACTATAATTATAAAGGAGCAACCGAGCATGATTTGCTTTTGATGCGAAAATATTCATCAGAAAAAGTTCAAATAAAAGCAGCAGGCGGCGTGCGAACACTCGACGGTTTATTGAAAGTGATGGAATTAGGCGTAACTCGCCTCGGAGCTACGGCCACCGCCACAATTATAGAAGATGCCAAGAAACGTTTAGGTTTAGATGCCAAAGACGTAGTGGCAACAACTTCAGGTTACTGAACAATTTACAATATAATTTGTTAAGACTGATTTATTGTTTTGTGGACAAAAAATGATACTTTTTTGACTATTTTTTGTCAGTAGATATTAATTGTAAAAAAAACACTTAAAATATTTGCCTGAATACTGATTTTTAGTTTCTTTTGTAATTAATAATTCTGTTGTCTATAAAGTAGTTTCAAAAATATATTAGATTTCATAAAAATCATGAAGAGTTTGGGTACCCCGATTTTTCGGGTTTATTCATCATAGGTTAAAGTATTTTCGTCTTGGAAAGGCATTTGGGATTCCTAAATGCCTTTTTTCATAAATAATTTTAAAGAACCCTATGAAAATATTCTATTAGCTTTTGGTGGCTTTTACGAATTTATCATATTAATTTTTCACAGAATTTCTAAATCGTTTTTGATATCACAACCTGCAAAACCTACCCTATGAAAATATCCTTTTATTTATAAATTCAAGCAAATTTAAAAAAATCATTTCGGAAGTTTATAAGGCGGATTATTGCCTTCCGAAAACTAATTTTGTTTAGAATTTAATGCCACTCGCATGTCGGTGAGTCAATCATAAAATGAACTCGTTCGTGAAGGCTATATTACGTGTCAGCACGGAAAGGGAAGCACAGTTTCATCAAGCAGAAAATAGTTGGCTTACTTGCCTTTAAGAGCAGGTCCGAATTAGTCGTGGCAAATGATAGACACGGGAAAACCTTGGTTTTGGAAGGTCAAGGATAAAGAAATTAGATGATATTGCTTTAAAACCGCTGATTGATAATGAAAAACACGAAGTATTTATATTTTTTAAGCGATTACGCTTGGTAGAAGATTTGCCCGTTATGTATGAAAATACATATATACCGAACGTAAATTTGCCAAAATTTATCAAATAACCATTGCTTGAAGATTCACTTTTTCGCATTTTGATTATCAAATATCAAATAGATGTGCATAGCATGACGCACGAAGTTAGAGCCGTAACCGCTGTTAAAGAAACATTGAATTTGCTTAAAATTAAGCAAATATCGCCTGTTTTGCATCTTTTAAGAAAATACAAAACTTCGATGGATGGTTTTTTTTCTTTATAGTTCTATATTTTGCAACACAGAAAAATTTGCCATAAGCAGTTATAACTAAAAATATCTTACTATTTTTGGGACGAAATCCTTATTTTTAAATTAAATACCCCCCTTTGCCTCAAACCATGAAAAAAATCAAAGTTGCCGTTGTTGGCACAGGTTTTATCGGACCAGCTCATATTGAAGCCCTCCGCCGTTTACCAAATATTGAAGTATTAGGACTTTGTGAAGCAAACATTGATTTAGCCAGAGAAAAAGCAAATGCTTTGGGAATCGAACGTGCGTATATCTTTGAAGATTTATTACTCGATTCAGAAATTGACTGTGTACACGTTTGTACGCCAAATTTCTTGCATTATTCTCAGTCTAAGGCCGTTTTGTTGGCAGGGAAACACGTTGTTTGCGAAAAACCTTTGGCAACCAAAATCGAAGACGCTGAAGAATTGGTGAAATTGGCCGCCGAAACAGGTTTAGTAAATGCCGTTCACTTCAATTTGAGATATTATCCGTTGGTTCGTCAGATGCGAACTATGCGTGAAAAAGGTGATTTAGGCGAAATCTATTCTATCATGGGTAGCTATTTGCAAGATTGGCTTTTCTATCAAACAGATTATAACTGGCGTTTAGAACCAGACAAATCGGGTGATTCTAGAGCAATTGCAGATATTGGTTCGCACCTTTTAGATGTAACTGAATACATTACAGGAATGAAAATTACGGAAGTAATGGCCGATTTTAATACTGTACACAAAACTCGTTTGAAACCATTGAAAGCTATCGAAACTTATTCGGGTAAAATGCTTGAGCCATCTGATTATCAGGAAGTTCCAATTAATACGGAAGACCACGCAAGTGTACTTTTGAGATTCGATAATGGTGCGAAAGGAAGCGTAACAGTAAGTCAAGTTTCGGCTGGACGCAAAAATCGTCTGAACTTAGAGATTTCAGGTTCGGTAGCAAATTTTGAGTGGTGTTCAGAAAAACCAAACGAAATGTGGGTAGGAAAACGTGAAACGGCCAACCAACAATTGATGAAAGACCCATCGTTGTTTTATCCTGAAGCACAAAGTCTTGTAAGTTTTCCAGGTGGACATAACGAAGGTTTTCCAGATACATCAAAACAATTATTCAAGGAAGTTTATGCGGCAGTTGCGGCAGGAAAACAACCAGAAAATCCAACCTATCCAACCTTCGCCGATGGTTTACGTGAATTATTGATTTGCGAAAGAATCATCGAAAGTCACCGCAAGCAAGCTTGGGTTACTGTTTGAAAGTTTTTTTGAGATAGATTTATATGAAAAGCGAGTTATTCTGAGGAATAACTCGCTTTTTTTGTTTGTATAATAAATACTTATTGATTTTTATTCAACTTAATTATTTCCTAAAACCTTCTTTTTTTGATATTCAAATTCTTCTTTAGTTAATATTCCATCATCTAATAGTTTCTTCAGCTTAATAAGCTCATCAGCTACACTAATCTGTTGTTGTGAGACAATTACCTGTTTCGTAAAATCATTTTTGGCTTTCTTAAATTGTTCTGGAAGCACTAACTCATTACTTATTAAAGCATTTTCAACATCTATTTCATAGTTGACAAGTGCGTTTCGTAACTTGATTTTTGCATAACAAACATATCCATGTTCAGGATCTCCTCGCATGGATAGTTCATTCACTGTATAATTTAAACCAGATTCTCTTCTCGGGAAAGCATTTGCTGAATTGGCTAAATTGTTATATCCTTTTGGTGAATAATACCTAAAAAGGCTGTTTGCATTTATCCTTATGTATTTGAAGTCTCCATCATTAGTTGAACCACTCCCTATTTTAACTATATCTCCTTTTCTTATTTTATATCCATATGAAGTAAAAAGAGTGTCTCCATATATATATATGGTGGTATTTTTTCACCCGTGAGTAAATTAATAGTTGTATTGTTCTTTCTTTCTAAACTATCAATAATATTAAAGGTATCATTTAATTCTTTTTCGCTCGAAACTAAGTTGATTATAGAGTTCTTTTCTAATATTTTTCCGTCACTGTAGATAATTTTCTTAATCTGATTTTTATGATGATTAGTAATTATCTTAGGAATTATATTGGTTAATACACTATCTTTTGTAAACACAAGTAATGTTACTGGGTATGAACTACCACTTCTTAAAGTTACGTTAGCTAACTGACAATAAGCGTGTATTTGACTTATTATCATCATGAGTACAAATATTATTTTTTTGTTCATTTCGATACTTTAATTATTGTTTCTAATGCAATAACGTTATAAATATAAATTGTAACAATGATTTTATTGGAAAAATTGATCGAAAGTGTAATTTTTCAATGCTTTCTACTCAAAAAAGCGAACCATTCACAGAACAGTTCGCTTTCTAATAAAAAAATCTCTCTTAGTGCAAAAAGTGTCTTACGCCAGTCATGACCATCGAAAGACCGTTGGCATTGCAATAATCAATTGATTCTTTGTCACGGATTGAGCCACCAGGTTGCACAACTGTTGTGATACCTGCTTGGTGAGCAATTTCTACACAATCAGCAAATGGGAAGAATGCTTCCGAAGCCATTGCCGCTCCGTTGAGGTCAAAACCAAAAGTTTTTGCTTTATCAATCGCTTGTTTCAAGGCATCTACACGGGAGGTTTGCCCAACGCCACAAGCCAACATCTGACCATCTTTTGCCAATACTAAATTATTAGATTTCAAGTGTTTACAAATTTTTAAGGCAAATTCTAAAGCCTTAATTTCGCTTTCGCTTGGGGCTTTTTTTGTTGCTACCGTAAAGTTTTCAGCAGTTTCAATCGAATTATCTTTGTCTTGTTCTAAAACGCCATTTAATAGTGTTTTGAATTGTTTTTTGCTTACTTCAACTGGCTTTCTGATTAATAAACGACGGTCTTTTTTCTTTTTCAAGATCTCCAAAGCATCAGCATCGAAACTTGGAGCTATTAAAATCTCAAAGAACAGTTTGTGCAATTCTTCAGCAGTTGCCAAATCTACATTAGCATTGGTGATGATTACACCACCAAAAGCCGAAACAGGGTCGCAAGCCAAGGCGTTTACGTAAGCTTCTTTTGCAGTTGGGGCAGTTGCCACGCCACAAGCGTTGTTATGCTTCACGATTACGAATGAAGTTTCGGTAAATTCATCCATCAAACGCACGCACGATTCTACGTCCATTAGGTTGTTGAATGATAATTCTTTACCATGAATTTGCTCAAACATTGCATCTAAATCACCATAGAAAGTAGCAGCTTGATGCGGATTTTCCCCGTAACGCAGCACTTTTTTCGACAATAAATCAAAGCTTTTAGTTGATTGATAAATGTCATCAGAAAAGTAATTATGAATAGCTGTATCGTAGCTCGAACTCATCTGAAAACCTTCTTTCGCATATCTACGGCGGTCTGAAAGCTCAGTAGAACAATCATTTTCATTTAAAATTTCAAAAACATCATCATATTGTTCACGAGACGAAACTATCAAAACATCATTGAAGTTTTTGGCCGCCCCACGAATCAACGAAATACCACCAATATCGATTTTTTCAATAATATCTTCATCAATTGCACCCGAGGCAACGGTTTCTACAAAAGGATATAAATCAACAATCACCAAGTCGATAGATGGAATCTCAAATTGAGCGGCTGTTTGTATGTCGCTTTCATTATCACGGCGGTAAAGAATTCCTCCGAAAATCTTTGGATGAAGTGTTTTTACTCGTCCACCAAAAATTGAAGGGTAGCTTGTCAAATCTTCAACGGCTGTGACGGGAATGCCCAAATCTTCAACGAATTTTTGTGTTCCTCCAGTCGAAAAAATTTGAACACCATATTGGTGAAGCAGCTGTACGATTTTATCTAAACCGTCTTTGTAATAAACCGAAATAAGTGCCGATTTGATTTTCTTGGTCATTTTGAAAAGAGTTTTTTCAGTATTACTAATATATATATGTTTAATGCTCGTTAAAAGTTTTGAGCGACGAGCCATAAATATTGAAAATGCAAATTTAATGCTTTTTCTTGATAAGATGGTTAAAGCTCTTGAAACATAAAAAAAATAGCAATAAATGATTAAAAAGTGTATATTTTTAGCTTTTTTGCATACTGTTTTGTGAGAATAGAATTTGTGTAGAATCTCAAAATAATACAAATTTGAGAAATCTTTTTTTTGGCTTAGGTATAAAGATTATCGAGATTTGTGAAAACATACGAAGGTAAATATCAATATGATTTTCCTCTATTGTGAAATTGCCTATAATGAAGAAAGAATATGACCATTTCTCCTTTTATCAAAGCTTGAAAACTCCAAAAACCATTCAGAAGATTTTTAATTAAATGTAATTGAAATCACAAAAATTCCAAAATTTAATGAGTTTTATTGCTATGAATCAGTAAAAGTGTGTTCGCAGTTTGGTAAAAACGACCCAACGTTTTTTCTTTGGGGTTCATAAAAAAAGCCCATAAAAATCGTAAAAATTTGGAACTTGGATAAATCTGCAGGTAAAATTTAACAATTTTGCACAAATTGCTCTATATTAAATACGTGGTTTCCAAGCTACTTCTTCGCTGTTTAATTCCTGAGTCATTTTTCGTGAAAGTACAAAAAGATAATCCGAAAGACGATTTAAGTATTTTATAATCAATAGATTAACCTCTTCTTCGTGTGAAAGTCGAATACTCAAACGCTCTGCTCGACGACAAACCGTGCGTGCAACGTGCGTGTAAGAAACCGATTGATGTCCACCCGGCAAAACAAATGCTCTTAATGGCGGAATTTCGGCATCCATTAAATCCATTTGTTTTTCGAGCAACTCAATATCTTTATCTAAAAGGTCTGGAATCTTTTTTCTTCGCACTTGTTCTGGCTCAGATGCCAAATCAGAGCCAATCGTAAATAAGCGGTCTTGAATTTCCTTCAAAATATCCTTTCTAGATTCATTAATTGCTTGGTCACGCACCAATCCAATCCACGAATTCAGTTCATCAACTGTTCCATAAGTTTCAATTTTCAAATCTGCTTTACTGATTCGAGTGCCGCCAACTAACGAAGTAGTACCAGAATCACCTGTTTTTGTGTATATTTTCATTTTCTACTTTATCAGGCTTTACCACATTTTAAAAGTATGCTAAAGCTATTTTTTTATCAAAGACATTATCACAAAGCTATAACTGCTGTTTATCGAAATTAGTTTTTTTAATAAAAATCTAATTCTCTCAAATCTCTGCCCTAACTTTGTACTCGAAAACAATCGTCTAAAACATTGGGTTCGTAAAGTAGAAAAAACATTCTACATTCTCAATTCTTAATCGCACGGGCGACCCCGTTTGTATCTATAAAATGTCAATATCAAACGTATTTTTTAATTTTTGGCGTAAAGCCTCAATGCCTCTTTTGCTAGTGGCTCTTATGTTATGTTATTTCACAATGCCCGATAATGCTGCTGTTCACCATGACGAAAAAGGCAATCCTGATGGCTTTATTGACAAGCAAACTTTCTTTTATTTTACATTCGCAATTGTCATTGTTTTCAATTTTCTATTGAATTTACTAAAAACACAAGTGTTGAAAATTGATTTTGCGAAAGTAAATCCATTAAGCATTTGGGCTAAAAATCCTATAAATTTGAGTGGTTTGATTGAAGGTTGGTTCAACGCTTTTGTGGCTACCACCAATACATTCATCGCATTTGTATTGATTGGATTACGCAGAATCAATGGCACTGTCGGGCAAAAACTTGACTTTGATTATAATTGGGTTTTGATTGTAGGTTTTGCTTTGTTGATTATCCTAATTTTCTTCTTGCCACTCAGATTGCTTTTTTCAAACCCTAGCGAAGACTAATTATAGGACAGGTTTTTAATCTGTCAATCGTTGAAGAAAATGATTGAACTTGACTTAGGTAAATACAACTACGAACTTTCCGATGAGCGAATCGCACGTTTTCCTGTAGAACCACGAGATTCGTCTAAAATATTGATATATAAGGATTTACAGCTTTCGGAAGATGTTTTCAATAAGGTCAATAATCACCTTCCTGAAAATACATTCTTGGTTTTCAATAATACCAAAGTTATACCCGCACGCTTGTTTTTTCAGAAAGAAAATGGCGTAGTTATCGAAGTTTTTTTATTGAGTCCCGTTGAGCCATCGAGCATAGTTTCGCAGGTAATGGAAACCACTGAAAATTGCACTTGGGCTTGTATGATTGGCAATAAGAAACGATTCAAGGAAAAAATTGTAGGAACATATAATATTGATGTAGGAACGTATCAAGTACGCCCACAAAACGTAAAATTAACAGCCGAATTAGTTGATTCTGAAAAAAATTACGTAAAATTTTCGTGGAATAATTCAGATTTGACTTTTGCCGAAATTGTTAGGTTTTTTGGGCAAATTCCTTTACCTCCTTATCTCAAACGAGAAACTGAGCAAAAAGACTACGATACCTATCAAACAGTATATTCAAAAAATGATGGAGCAGTGGCTGCACCAACCGCTGGGCTTCATTTTACCGAACAAGTTTTTGCGGATTTAGCCCAAAAAGGCATTAAGCAAGATTTCGTTACTCTACACGTAGGAGCAGGGACTTTTCAGCCTATAAAGGTTCAGAACGTAGTAGAACATAAAATGCACTGCGAACAAATTGTTTTTGATAAATCGTTTATTATCAATTTGTTAGAAAATGTTTCATTTGTGATTCCTGTCGGAACAACCTCCATGCGTTCACTCGAAAGTCTTTATTGGTTTGGTGTAAAATTATTGTCTGGTGAGCAGACTTTCTTTATCGAAAAACTTTCGCCCTATAATCAAATTGAAAGTTTCACGGTTGAACAATCACTGAAGGCAATCATTGATTATATGACCGAAAATAACCTTTCGCAGCTCGTCGGCGAAACCGAAATTTTCATTTTTCCAAGCTATGAATTCAAAATCTGTAAAGGAATTATAACTAATTTTCATCAACCTGATTCGACTCTCATTTTACTTGTGGCGGCATTGGTAGGCGAAAATTGGAAGAAAATTTATGATTATGCCCTCGAAAATAATTTTCGTTTCCTAAGTTATGGTGATTCTTCGCTTTTGATTCCGTAATTTTGCAATTCAAAATTCGTTATCAAATTGGTGTGAACTTTTAGTTCACATATTTATTTCTTAAAAATAGTGAACGTAAGTTCACTAAAACCAAAAGAGACAGATTGAAAACCTGTCCTACAACACAAAAAATATCAATGAAAAAAGCACTAACCATAATTTTAGTTTTTATAAGCATTCTTAGTTTTGCTCAAATTCGTCCAGCTACGCAACATGGTTTCAAAATCGGAATCAGCGATTCCAAGACAGCGATCATTAACAACCGAACAAATATTACTCCTAAACTAAAAAACAACATAAATGCAGGAGTATTTTATCGTTGGAATCTGAAAAAGATAAGTGTCCAACCTGAGGCATATTTTCAGGCAAAAGGAGGAAGTTTTAAAGCAACAACCAATTTTGCCGAAACGGAAAATACGATTCTCCGAAACGACTATCAATACCTCACTGGTTCGCTGGTTTTGGGTTATGAAGTTGCCAAAAATATACATTTAGTAGTTGGTCCCGAATATGGTTACTCACTCAATTCAGGCTCTAAGCGTGGACCTTATGCTCAGACTGACTTTAGCATGGCTGGTGGCATTCGTATAGATATGCTTGATGCTGCCCATTTATTTAGTCTGAACATAAGATATGTACATGGTCTGACAAATACGACAAATAAAACTTATAAGCTCGAGGACAAATCGGTGATTCCGCTCAATTTTCAAAACCGTACCTTACAAGTAGCGGCAAGTTTCAACTTCAGCGATTATTATCGTTGGGCGAAAAAAGATAAAATTATAAAGAAAAAATAAACCCCCAGCCCTTAAGGGGTGTAAAAGATTGTAACTTTTTTAGATCTCCTTTAAAGCGGTTTTAAGCTTCGACAAGGGGGTGATATATTATGAATTTCATCGAAGAATTGCGTTGGAGAGGAATGTTGCAGGATGCCATGCCAGGCACCGAAGAACAACTTAATAAAGAAATGACGGCTGGGTATATAGGTTTTGATCCAACTGCAAAATCACTACATATTGGCAATTTAGCAACCATTATGTTGTTAAAACACTTTCAATTGGCGGGACATAAACCATATGCACTAGTAGGAGGAGCCACGGGTATGGTTGGTGATCCTTCGGGGAAATCGGCCGAGCGTCAGTTTTTATCAGAAGAAATTTTGCAAGCAAACCAAGACGGCATCAGAAATCAATTAGTAAAGTTTTTAGACTTTGATTGCGGGGCTAATTCGGCCGAAATGGTCAATAATTATGATTGGTTTAAAGAAATCGGCTTCTTGGAGTTTTTGCGTGAAGTAGGTAAATATCTGACTGTCAACTACATGATGTCGAAAGATTCGGTAAAAAATCGTTTAACGACTGGTATTTCGTTCACCGAGTTTTCGTACCAATTGCTGCAAGGTTACGATTTTTACTGGTTATACAAAAATAAAAATGTTCGTTTACAAATGGGCGGTTCTGATCAGTGGGGAAATATTACAACAGGTGTTGAATTAATTCGTAGAAAAGAGTATTTTGATATTACGGAGAAGTATGGTGAATTAAAACCGAAAGACGTTACCTATGATGGGGATGTAAATAGTTATAATGAAAATGGAGAACTGAAATTGAATTATCACGCATTTGCCCTCACTACGCCATTAATGACAAAAGCTGATGGTCAGAAAATGGGTAAAACGGCAGGTGGAGAAACCATTTGGCTCGATGCAAACCTGACTTCACCTTACCAATTTTATCAATTTTGGTTAGGGCAAGACGATAGAGACGTGCCGAAATTATTGAAAGTATTTACATTATTTTCCAAAGAAGAAATCGAATCAATCGAAGCCCAACACGCTGAAGCTCCACATTTGCGAATTGCCCAAAAAGCATTGGCAAAAGATGTAACTTCTCGTGTCCACGGCGAAGAACAATATGATTTGGCAGTGAAAGCCTCAGAAGTATTATTCGGAAAAGGAACACTCGAAACGCTCCAAAGTTTAGACGAAGCCACTTTTACCAGCATATTTGATGGCGTACCACAAACCAAAATTTCACAAGAAGCATGGGCCGATTGTGCAAGTGTTTTGGATTTAATTTCAGCTTCAACCAACAACGAAGTATATCCATCAAAAAGTGAAGCTCGTCGAGCAATACAAGGTAACGCCCTGAGTATTAATCAAGTAAAAATTGCCGATGAAAAATTGCCAGTTTCAGAGCTACAATTATTACAAGGAAAATATTTGTTAGTAGGAAAAGGTAAGAAAAACCATATTGTGAAGATTGGATAAGAAAATTACGATTTACGATTTACGAATGACAAAAAATAAAAATTAGTCTAAGTTATTGATTATAAATACCTTGCAAATGATTTTTATGCGAAAAAAACATTCGTAATTCGTAAATATTTTTTTTTTTGGCATAATTTTGGCGATTCTAATTTGCAAAGAAAAAAAATACACTTATCTTTGCAGTCCTTAACAAAAAGTGAAATATAAACGGGCATGGTGCAATGGTAGCATACGGGTCTCCAAAACCTTTGATCTGAGTTCGAATCTTAGTGCCCGTGCAATTTTATTAATAAAGAAATTATGCAAGAATTTTTTAAGAACTCTTGGGAAGAAGTAACCAAAGAGGTAACATGGCCCAAATGGAGTGATCTACAATCAAGTGCTACACTTGTATTGGTTGCTTCGCTGATTTTTGCTTTAGTAGTAGGTGTTATTGATTTTTTAATCGAAAATGGTCTGCGTTTATTCTACCAGTCAATATAAGTTATTCCTAAATTTCCTATACAATGAGCGAAATCAATTGGTACGTTGTGCGGGCAGTTTCGGGACAGGAGAAGAAAATAAAAACCTACATCGAAAACGAAGCAGCCCGACGAAAGTTGGATGAATTAATACCACAAATCTTAATTCCTACCGAAAAAATTACTGAGGTTCGTAATGGCAAAAAACGTATTCGTGAGAAAAACTTTTTCCCAGGATATATTATTGTTAATGCTGACCTTAATAACGGGGAAGTGCTTCACTTAATAAAAAGTATGCCAGGTGTAATTGGTTTCTTAGGTCGTAACAATGGTACATCAATGACACCAGAGCCTTTACGTCATTCAGAAATTAATCGAATCTTGGGTGTTCAAGAAGAAATAGCTATTGGTGATAATATTTCTCCATCAATAACATTCATTAAAGGTGAAAATGTTAAAGTAATTGATGGACCATTCAGTGGTTTCGATGGTGCAGTAGAAGAGATTAACGAAGATAAGAAGAAATTGAGCGTAAGCGTGAAAATCTTCGGACGTAGTACTCCAGTTGAGTTGGGATATATGCAAGTCGAAAAAATGCAATAGTAAATCATAGAATATTTTATAGAGTCTTTCTGTAAAGAAAGACTTTTTTTATGCCCAAAAGTGATAGATATTTTGGACTGACTTTTCTGTAAAGCCACATTTTTCGTAAAATTTGCAAGCTTGAGTATTATCAAGCTGAGTTGGTACGTCAAGTGTAATAATATTTTCTGCTTTGCAATACCGCACACAAGCATCAATCAACGACATTCCTATACCTTTTCCCTGCAAAGTTTCATCTACGGCAATGAGTCCGATATTTGCTACTTTTTCCTTTACTCCCAAAGTTATCATGCCCATTATTTGCCCATTCTCATTATAGACAAACACTTTTTTAGCAATTTGATGACTCACAGATTTATCTATCCATTCTCTATATAAACGTTTGAAGTTTGCTATTTCTATGCCTTCATCTAATTTAAAACGGGAGTATTTACCACTCAAATAAGCTAATTCGTATAATAAATTAGCATTTTTTTCTTCAAATTCGTTAATTTCTACTGTATTTTTAGTTTGCAAATCTTCTATTTGAGCAGTATATGTAATCTTTCTGTCAACTAATTTACCATTAAATTTTGTAAGAATCTGGTTCGGAATATCAGTATTTTTATCTCTAAAAACATAAACTAAATCGTACTGTTGTTTAAAAGCTTTTTCGAGATTTTCGACCAAATTGGCATAATCGTATTTATCTTCAATTCTTCCGATTCTTTTATTGAAAAAATCACTATCCCACGTTAGTTCTATCATCAGAAATTTAGTTTTTGGTCGATAATATGAGCGGGACGGCCTTTTACTTGCTCGAAAGTTTTGCCTAAATAAATACCGATAATGCCCAAAATAAATATTATTAAGCCTGAAAAAAAAGTAATAGAAATTATAATACTGGCAAAGCCTAATTGCTTGATTTGGCTAGTAAAATATAAATAGAGGTAAGCAACCCCCAAAAGAATCGCAATTACAGACATAATTAGACCCAAGCGTACGGTGAGCCGTAATGGTTTATCAGAAAATGAAATGATATTATTGAAGGCCAGCTCGATAAGTTTTGACCATGAGTAAGAAGATTTTCCCGATGCTCGTTCATCGTGTTTTACGGGTAAATACGCTTTTCGGAAACCAACCCATTGAGTCATAGTTGGAAAGAACCGAATGCGGTCGCCCAAACTTACAACTGCATCAACTACCTTTCGGTGATAAATACCGAAATTAGCTACACTACTATCTTGTACTGTATCTGTCAGATAACTGAAAATCTTATAAAATAATTTTGAAGAAAGCTTCTTTAAAAATCCGTCCTGGCGAACCTGACGCTGGGCAAAAACAATTTCAAAACCTTCTTTTGCTTTAGCCAGCAAATGAGCGATCTCATCCGGACGGTCTTGAAGGTCGCAATCCATTACTACCACCCATTCTCCTTTTGAAGTGGCCAAACCTGCTGAAATTGCGGCGTGTTGACCAAAATTTCTGCTAAGTTTTACGCCTTTAACTATTTTATCTTGCTCGCATACACTCAAAATAGCTTCCCAAGACTTATCTGGACTGCCATCTTCTACCAATATAATTTCATAAGAATCAGTTATTAGCTTGACCGCTTGGTGGATTTCTGTAACTAATTGAACAACGATTTCTTCGGCTCTATAAACGGGAGAAATAATAGATAAATACATTCGGAAAGAGTTTTTATTGCAATATTCGTCACTTACAACTAGAGTGCCAAATGATTTACAGATGATTTTAAAATATATCAATAAAACTGTAACTTTGGTCACATATAAAACAAAGCTATGAATCTTGACTTAACAGGAAAAACAGCCTTCGTATGCGGCAGCACACAAGGAATTGGAAAAGCCACAGCCATTGAATTGGCTCTTTTGGGTGCGAATATTACGCTTGTTGCCCGAAATGAAGAAAAACTAAAAGTTGTTTTGAACGAATTACCACACAAAAAAGGACAAAAACACCGTTATCTGGTAATAGATTTCTCAAAAGCTAATCAGATTAAATTTCGTATCGAGCGTCATTTGTCAAAGTATCCAGAAGCACATATTCTGATAAACAATACGGGTGGGCCAGTAGGAGGGGCAGTAATTGATGCAAGTCCAGAACTTTTTGTTCAAACTTTCAACGAACACGTCGTTTCGGCTCAAATCTTGACTCAAGCCATTGCTCCAAGCATGATAAAAGCAGGTTTTGGACGAATTATTAATGTGACTTCGATTGGAATGAAACAACCGATTATAGGCTTAGGAGTGTCGAATACCGTCCGTGGGGCAATGGGAAATTGGTCAAAATCAATGGCCAATGAGTTGGGGAAATACGGCATCACGACCAATAATGTTTTGCCAGGATACACAACAACTGCTCGTTTGCAGAAAGTAAACGAAATGAAAGCTGCTTCAACCGGTAAATCAATTGCTGATGTTGAGCAAGATTTAATCAAAGATATTCCAATTGGGCGATTTACTTCGCCTCAAGAAACGGCTTCTGTAATAGCATTTTTATGTTCGCCTGCGGCTGCCTCTGTCAATGGTGTAAGTATTCCAGTTGATGGTGGGAAAACGAGTAGTTTATAAAAATAGTCAACAGTTTTTAGTTGGTAATCAGCAATAATTAAACAGCCCTTTGAAATTAATCAGAGAGCTGTTTGCGTTTCTTAACTTAAAAAATTACGATTGCTTTATTAACTGAATATTGAAAGCTAATCTTACTTCATCACTCACTACTACACCACCAGCTTCTGTAACTGCACCCCAAGTAAGACCAAAATCTTGTCGATTGATTTTACCTGAAATATCAAAACCAGCTTTTGTATTTCCGTAAAAATCACCCATAGTACCACCAAATTCGGCCTTCAATATTACTTCTTTTGTTGTTCCTTTGATTGTCAAATCGCCAGTTATTGTATAATTTTCGTCCTCAACTTTTTCCATTGAAGTAGAAGCAAAAGTCAATTTCGGGAAGTTTTCTGCATCAAAGAAGTCGCCTGATTTCAAGTGGCCGTCTCTTTGCTCTTGTCCAGTTGAAATACTGTTGATGTCGGCTGAAAAACTTACTTTTGCACCTGTAAAATCTTCTTCGTTTGAAGTTTCTACGCTTCCATCATAAGTTCCGAAATTACCAGTTACTGTCGAAATCATTAAGTGTTTTACCTTGAATTGTACTTCTGAGTGAGTTGAGTCAATAATCCAAATTGCCATTGTTTTTAATAGTTAATTTTATGAAATTATTAATAATGTATTTACATTGTATGTATATACATACAATACAAATTAAATTAGTCAATGGTTTCAAAGGCATAAAAAAAAGTGTTATTCTATTTTTAGAACAACACTTTTATAGAATTAACTCGTTGATTATCAGTTAATTAGTTCTTTTGTATATCTTTCAAAATACCTTCACAAATATCTTTAACTATACTTGGCCCTTCGTAGATAAAGCCTGAATAGACTTGAACAAGCGATGCACCAGCCTTGAGTTTATCAATGGCATCTTGGGCGTTGTAGATACCACCCACACCTATGATATGGAATGCTTTATTTGATTTTTCGGATAAATATCTAATTACTTCAGTTGAGCGGTCGGTTAAAGGTTTTCCACTTAATCCACCTGCTCCCATTTCGCTAACTATTTCATTATCAGACACTAAACCTTCTCGACTGATGGTTGTATTGGTAGCAATTATTCCAGCTATGCGGGTTTCTTTCACGATTTCGATGACATCATCGAGTTGTTCGTTTGTCAAATCAGGTGCAATTTTTAAGAGGATCGGTTTCGGTTTTGATTTGCGACCGTTATCTCTTTCCAAAATCTTCAAAATATATTTAAGCGGCTCTTTTTCTTGTAAATCTCTTAGTCCAGGTGTGTTGGGTGAACTCACATTTACCACAAAATAATCAACGACCTGATATAGGTCATTAAAGGCTTTTAGATAATCAATAACAGCATCGTCGTTATCAGTTAATTTATTTTTACCGATGTTTCCACCGATAATCATTTTTGATTTGCGTTTTCGTAGATTATTGGCCGCTTCGATTGAGCCTTCATTATTGAAACCCATGCGATTAATGAGTGCCTCATCGGGTTTTAGTCTGAAAAGACGAGGTTTATCATTACCTACTTGTGGTTTTGGAGTTACTGTTCCGATTTCGATAAAACCAAAACCAAGATTTGAAAGTTGGTCTGTCCAAACGCCATTTTTATCGAAACCTGCTGCTAGACCTACCGGATTTTTAAAGTGTAAACCAAAAATATTTCTTTCTAAACGAGTATCTTTTTTTTCATAAATCAATCTCAATATACCGGGCATGAGAGGAATATTACATGCAATCTTGAGGATATCCATAACAACATAATGAACTTTCTCAGGATCGAAGCGAGTGAGGTTTGGAAATATATATTTTTTGTAGAAACTCATTTAGGCTTAGAAAATTTAGGTTTTAGCAAGTGTTGAGAAGTTGGGTATATTTTATTGACAAATTTGTTTTTCACAAAAAAGTGATAGACAGTATTTTATGTTAGTGTGGACTGTAAACTATTAACCGTGAACTACTAATTTGCACACTATTTGCTACTCATTTTGATATTTTGGATAGTACCAAAACCTTCTGTTTGATTTTATAAAAGACTTTTCGAGTATTAAAAATGTATAAAAAAACAGATTTAATAAAAATCTAAACAAAAGTACGATTTATCCACAAAATTTCCTCAAAAATCAATCATAACATTTTATAGATAAAATTGTAAATTAGAATAGTGCAATTTATTGTTGACTTGTTTCAATTGTCTAAATGTTTATTTTATATTCAAAAATATGTTCATCCTTGCATTTTTAGGGTTTAAATTAGTATTTTATTGCTTCATCATGTTTGTTTTCTGGAAATAATTTTGATTTTTAAACTTTGTATTATTAAATAGGAGTTCTAAAAAAAATTATAAAAACTTTGAACCTTTTGAAAGTTTCCATAGTTTCTTAAAGAGTAAAAGAATTTAATCCCACGGAAATTTTGTCATTTTAAGGACGAAGAATGGAAATGAGAGAGCGTATACTAAAAGCTGCTGAAGAACTTTTCATAAAGTTTGGGATTCGTAGTGTAACCATGGACGAGATAGCTTCTAAACTTGGGATTTCGAAGAAGACAATTTACATGAACTTTGAAGATAAAGATGCAATCGTGCATGAAGTTGCAACCAATAGAATGAATTATGAACGAGGAGTTTGTGAACGAATTTATGAAGAATCAGAAAATCCTATTCATGAGGTAGTGAAAGAAATTGAAGCCTTAAAAAATGATTATGCTATATTTAATCCCATAATAATTTACGACTTAAAAAAGTATCATCCGAAAACATGGGCGGTTTTTCAGCAACATAAACAAACAATTTTTTTGGATATTACCCGGCGTAATCTACAAGAAGGCTTAAAGCAAGGATTATATAGACCAGAAATTAATATTGAGATTTTATCGAGGCTTCGCATGGAAGAAATTGATTTTGCTTTCGATCAAAGTGTTTTTCCAAATAATACATTCAATCAGTTTGATATTCACAAAACCTTTATCGACCATTTTTTAAGAGGGGTGTTGACCGAAAAAGGTCTAAGAATTTACGAACAATATTTAAATTCTGACAATAGCTAAACCCTTATTTTTAAACCAAAAAATTTACAAATCAAAGTCTAAATTAAAATCAAATACAAAAATATGGAAATAAAATACCTACGGGCGACACTCCGCTGGTCGGCGACATTCCGCCGAAGGGCATTAGGACTATTTTTTCTGATTGTTAGTACAAGTGCGTATAGTCAGCAATCTTTTACAATAAAAGAGGCAGTTCAATATGCATTGAAAAATCACCTCACAATTAAAAATGCCGAATTAGAGATCTATTCAGCCGAAAACACTATTAAACAGGTCAAGGCTGCAGGCATGCCGCAAATTAATGGACAGTTTCAGTACACCTCCAATCTGATTGTTCCGACACAATTAGTTGATGCCAAAAATTTTAACCCACAAGCAGCCGAAGGCGAAGTTGTAAAATTTAAGTTTGGGGTACCATGGGGCGGGCAAGTTGGCATTGGCGTTAATCAATTGATTTTTGATGCGACCTGGTTGGTTGGCTTAAAGGCAGCTCCTGTTTATCGTGAGTTGGCTCAACGTACCGTAATGGGCTCTAAAGTGGCAGTTGCCGAAAACGTAATGAAGGCTTATTATTCGGTATTAGTTGCTGAAGAAAGAACTAAAATTTTGAGCTTGAATATCAGTCGTTTAGATACGCTTCTAAGGGAAATCAAGATAATGAATGAAAAAGGTTTCGTAGAAAAATTAGATGTTGACCGCTTACAAGTACAACGCAATAATTTGGTTACGGAAACAATTAAAGTTCAGAACTTGATTCAGTTGTCTTATGGCCTATTGAAATTTCAAATGGGAATTAAGCAACAAGAGTCAATATCGTTGAAAGATAAACTTTCTGAAACTGATGTAAATATGTTGCAATTGCCCGAGTATCAAGGAGTTGATTATGGAAATCGTATTGAATATTCAACTTTGATGACACAACGGAAACTTACAACACTTGATATTGAACGTATTCAGAAAGGTTCTTTGCCAAAAGTGTTTTTCAGTGGTTCGTTAGGAGCTGGTCATAGTAATCCACGTTTTAATCCTTTTGAGCGTTGGTTTGGTGCGTCTGCCTTGAGTTTGGGTGTTCAGATTCCGATGTACGATAGTGGTCTACGAAAGATTCAGGTGCAACAACAAAATATCAATTTGACGAAAATCGATCAAAGTGCTTTGCTATTGCGTGAATCATTTGAGCTACAAGCGAGTCAAGGTATTATTAGTTTGAAAAATGGTTTGGAATCACTCAAATCTCAAAAAGCAAATATGGAATTGGCAACTGAAATTGTACGAGTTTCAAAAATCAAATATCAAGCAGGTGCAGGTACAAACATCGAAGTCATAAATGCTGAATCTTCATTGAAAGAAGCACAAACCAATTATTTTGCAGCCTTGTATGATTTATTGATTGCAAAAGTAGATTTAGACAAAGCAATGGGTAAACTAATGCCAGAGTAGGCCAGTGGTCGGTTTTCATTAATCAGTCTCAGTACTTTCTTAAGAAACTAAAGGTATAGTCATTCACTCATTAAAATATTTGCTCATTTATTCATTAATTTAAATATGAAAAACACATTATATATTTTATCAGCAGTTATCATTTTAGCTTCTTGTTCGAAAGGAGGCGGAGACAAAATCTCAGAAAAAAGAGCAGAACTAACTAAACTTCAAGCCGACGAAAAAGTAATTGTCGCAAGTATCAAAAAGTTACAAGCAGAGCTTGATATTCTTGACCCTAAAAAAGAGGTTGAAAAAATCATCGCTGTAACTGTTTCGCCGATTTCAACACAAACTTTCAAGCATTTTGTTGAGATTCAAGGTCGTGTTGATGCTAAAAATAATCTTTTTGTTTCGCCACAAATGGGTGGTGCAATCACAAATATTTACGTAAAAGAAGGTGACTACGTAAAACAAGGGCAATTAATTGCTTCGATTGATAATGCGGTTTTGAAGCAATCTATCCAAGAAATTGATGTACAGCTCGGCACAGCGAAGGTTTTCTTTGAAAAGCAAAAATCTCTTTGGGATCAAAAAATTGGTACTGAAATTCAATATATTCAATCAAAAGCTAATGTAGAAGCTCTTGAAAAACGTTTGGCCACCCTCCAAACGCAAACAGGTATGACCAAAGTTATTGCTCCTTTGAGCGGTTTTGTTGACGAAGTACGTATGAAGGCTGGCGAAATGGTTGCCCCTGGTCTTGGAATCGTAAGAATCGTAAATTCGGATAACTTAAAAGTTATAGCACAAGTGGCTGATACCTATGCAAGTACAATTAGACAAGGCGATATGGTAACTATCAAATTTCCAGATTTAGGCAAAGAAACTACTGCAAAGTTGACATTCGTTGGTCAAACGGTAAATCCTGCTTCAAGAACATTCACGGTAGAGGCCTCAATTTCTAAAATTGACCCGCAATTAAAGCCAAATATGACGGCAGTAATGAATATAAACGACCAAGCTAAAGGTGATGCGATTATTGTTAGTCAAAATTATATTCAGCATACAGAGTTGGGCGATATTGTTTATATAGCAGTAAACGAAGGTTCAAAAAAAGTTGCCCGTAGCCGTAAAGTGACTACTGGAATCACTTATAACGGTGAAATCGAAATTACATCAGGCTTGCAAGCGGGTGATATGCTTATCACACAAGGCTACCAAGATTTACTTGACGGGCAAGCTATTAATTACTAAAAAGGCTTTGAGAATTGGTTTCTTTTTTTAATTTCCCCTCCATGAAAAGGAGGGGTGGCAAAATTTCGAAAAAGTCGAATTTTGGTGGGGTGCTTAATTCCAACTTGATTACCTTTCAAACTAATTCTATCGTAACAAACCACCCCCGACTGGGCGTACCCGCCGACTTTGTCAGGCGACCCCTACTTGAAAAAATGAGCAACCGTTGCACGGGGGAAAATATCGGAATCTAAAACATTATACTAAATGGAAAAAGATAATTTACACGAACAAGATTTACCTCACGGAAGTGGGTCTATCTACAACCTCGTACGTTGGTTAGGAAATAATCAAACGACGGTTTATATTTTTACGGTAATGATTTTTATGGCAGGTTTGGGAATTTATTTCAACCTTCCAAAAGAACAATTTCCCGATATTAAAGTACCACAGATTTATGTCCAAACGATTTATTTTGGAACTACGCCTTCCGATATCGAAAACGTTATCAATAAACCAATTGAGAAACAATTAAAAACGATTTCGGGCGTAAAACGCATTAAATCAAATGCTTTACAAGATGTTTCAGTGATTTTAGTAGAGTTTAACCCCGACGTAAAAGTTGAGGCAGCTCTACAAAAGGTACGTGATGCGGTCGATAAGGCTAAACGAGATTTACCACAAAAATTGGATAGTGGTCCAACTGCCCAAGATGTGAACTTCTCGGAGTTTCCGATTATGAACATCAACTTGGTTGGAAATTTTCCGCTTGAAAAACTCAAAGGATACGCCGAACAATTACAAGATGAGATTGAGTCTTATCCAGAAATCACGAAAGTTGATATTGTTGGTACTTTGAAACGTGAGATTCAGATAAACCTCGATTTGTACAAAATGCAAGGAGCTGGTCTTACATTTTATGATATTCAAAGTGCAGTTCAAGGCGAAAATGTGAATATTTCGGGTGGCGAACTAAACGTCGATAATGTACGTCGTACAATTCGTGTGAAAGGAGAATTTAGTAGTGTTCAGCAAATCCAAGACTTGCAAATTCGTAGTTCGACAGGAGCGACGGTTCGTTTGGGTGATGTAGCTGATGTGCGAGATAGCAATGAAGAGCAACAAGATTTTGCTCGTTTAGATGGAAAATCGGCCGTTACGCTTAATGTGGTGAAGCGTGCAGGTGCTAATGTAATTGCTGCTTCAGAACGTATCGAACAATTACTCGACAAATACCGAGTCGACCGTTTTCCACAAGGATTGGAAGTAAAAGTGACAGCCGATACTTCGGAGCGTGTGAAAAGTGAGATTGCCGACTTAGTGAATACAGTTGTTTTAGGTTTTATTTTCGTAGTAATCGTTTTGATGTTTTTCATGGGTGTTCGTGATGCCATCTTTGTTGGTCTCTCGGTGCCACTTTCAGCTTTGATTGCCTTTATTCCGCTTTGGTTTTCGGGCTTTACGCTAAATACAATCGTACTTTTTGCATTCTTACTCGGACTAGGAATCGTGGTAGATGATGCAATCGTGGTTATCGAAAACGCTCACCGTTTGTTCAATAGATTCAAAAATTTAAGCATCAAAGAAGCGGTGGCATTGGCAGCATCAGAAGTTTTCTTGCCTGTATTATCAGGAACACTCACTACTATTGCTCCATTCTTCCCTTTGTTATTCTGGCCAGGTATCGTTGGTGAATTTATGAAGTATTTGCCTATTACTTTGATTTATACACTTTTGGCGTCTTTGGTTGTAGCTTATGTAATCAACCCAGTTTTTGCGATTTCATTTATGAAACGTCATAATGAAGGTGATAACGAAGACACAAGTTTCAAAACAATCAAACGTCCAATGATTATTATGGCAATAATAATATTGCCAGCTTATTTGATCAATGTTGGTATTGGTAACCTTTTAGTTTTGTTTGCATTGCTATATGTTTTCAACCACTTTATTCTTACGCCAAAGATTATCAGACCTTTCCAAGATGGAGCTTTACCACGTTTCAAACAAGCGTATCGTAACCTTATTTCTTGGGTTATTACAGGCTATCGTCCAGTAATTGCGGTTTTAGCCATGTTTGGCGTCTTGATTATGACTTTCGTTTTGTTGGGAATAGTTAAACCAAAAGTTATTTTCTTCCCAAGTGGCGAGCCAGATTATATTTATGTGTATAACGTAATGCCAGTCGGCACTGACGCTCGTGTGACCGACTCGGTGACGAGAATTATCGAAAGTAAAGTTTTTAAGGTAATCAAGAAAAATAAAGCCGAAACGGCCATCAATTCAGTAATCTCGAATGTTGGTAAAAATGCAGGTGATCCATTCAATCCTGACCGTTCGGCAACACCTCAGAAATCGAAAGTGACGATAGCGTTTGTGAAAAAAGAATTCCGTGGAGAAACTTCTTCGGCCAATCTTCTGGAAGAAATGCGAAAAGAAATTCAGGGAATTCCAGGAAGTGAGATTTCGGTTCAAAGAGAAAATAACGGACCACCAACGGGAAAGCCAATTTCGGTAGAAATTTCGGGCGATGATTTTGATAAATTGATTTCAATCGAGAAAGACGTTCGTAAGCGTATCACTGCCGCAGGGATTCAAGGAATTGAAGAATTGAAATCAGATTTGATTACCAATAAACCAGAAATCATTATTGATGTTGATAAAGTAAAAGCACAACGAGAAGGTATTAGTACCTCACAAATTGCAATGGCGATTCGTACTGCTTTGTTTGGTGCAGAAATTTCAAAGTTTAGAGATGATAAAGATGAATTCCCGATTCAGCTAAGATTAAAAGCCGATGACCGTAATCAGATTGAAAAATTATTGAGCTTGAATATTACGTATCGTGACATGAATTTGGGCGGTGTTTTGCGTCAAGTTCCGTTAAATTCGGTGGCAAAAGTGAGTTATTCAACAACTTTTAGCCAAATTAACCGTAAAAATCAACAACGTATCATTACACTTGGTTCGGAAGTTTTGAATGGTTTTAATGCCAATGAAATTGTTGGTGAAATTCAAGAAAAAGTTATTGATAGAATGGAAATTCCAAGCGGTTATATCGTAAAGATGGGTGGTGAACAAGAAGAACAAGCCGAAACAGGAATCTTCTTGGCAGGAGCATTAGGTGCAGCCGTTTTATTGATTTACTTGATTTTAGCAACTCAATTCAACTCGGTTATTAAGCCTGTTATCATTTTTGTTACGATTCTGCTTTCATTTATTGGAGTTTTCTTAGGCTTTATGGCTTTTGGAATGACCTTCTCAGTTCTTATGTCGGGGGTTGGTATCATTGCTTTGGCAGGTATTGTGGTGAAAAACGGTATTTTGCTCATTGAGTTTACCGACGAATTACGTAGCAGGGGTTATGGCCTCAAAGAAGCGATTGTAGAAGCAGGTGGTGTGCGTCTAACGCCTGTGTTATTGACAGCATCGGCCGCTATTTTAGGACTTGTACCTTTGGCTTTTGGTGTAAGTCTTGATTTTGAAACTTTGTTTACAGAGCTAAATCCGCACTTGTTTTTTGGTGGAGACAGTGCTGTATTCTGGGGAATATTGGCATGGACAATCATTTTTGGTTTGAGTTTCTCGACCATTCTGACATTGGTTATCGTTCCGTGCCTGTACTATATCAATGAGCGTGTACGTGATAAATGGTTTCGCAAGAATAAAACTGCAGACTTGATTAATGAACAGGTATAATTTCTACCTAGTTGCCTGTTTGAAGTCGTGTTGCCTGTGAGAAGTAAATCGTAAAAAAATCCCCATTTTCGCAAGATTTGGGGATTTTTTATTTATTTTTATACTAAAATTCAACCCTAAACAAATGATTTCTATATCCAAAACCCTTCGTTATTCATTATTATTATTTTCGTCACATTATTGTTTGTCACAGACATCCCTCAAAGATGCCTATAAAGATGCTTTCATGATGGGAGTTGCTGTAAACGATGGTATCGTTTCGGGGCGAGACAAAGACTCGCAAGATATTGTCATAAAGCAGTTTAATACTATTACAATCGAAAACTCTATGAAGGCCGAACGCATCAATCCTAAACCCGGGGTATTTAATTATGAACCCGCAGATGCTTTTGTGGAGTTTGGCAAGAAAAATAATATGTTTATCGTGGGCCATACGCTTGTGTGGCATAACCAAACGCCTGCTTGGTTTTTTCAAAATGAAGATGGTAAGCTCAAAACAAAAGAAGAAGTGATTGAGCGTTTGCGAGAGCATATTAAAACTATTGCAGGAAAATACGCCGGTAAAGTCAATGCATGGGATGTGGTCAATGAAGTCATAGATGATGATGGAAATTATAGACAAACTACTTGGGTAAAAGGAATTGGCAGTGGCGACGAGTTAGTGAAACTAGCCTTCAAATATGCTGCAGAATATGCACCTAATACCGAATTATATTACAATGATTTTAATGAGTGGAGACCAACCAAACGTGACGGAATTGTCAAAATGGTGAAAATGCTTCAAAAAGAGGGTATTAAAATAGATGGCATAGGCATGCAAGGACACTGGGGGCTAGATTATCCAAAAACAGAATATATCGAGGCTGCCATCGAAGCTTATGCGGCTCTGGGCGTAAAAGTAATGATTACAGAGTTGGATGTTGATGTACTGCCCTTGACCAAAGATGGGCAAGTAGTTGGACAAGGAATGAGCGATAAGCAATTTCAAAACGAGGAGTTTAAAACAACTCTCGACCCTTACAGCAATGGTCTGCCAGCGGAAGTGCAAACCCAATTGGCTAATCGTTATGCTCAGTTATTTGAGATTTTCTACCGAAAACGTGATAAAATAGACAGAGTAACGATGTGGGGAGTCCACGATGGTATGTCTTGGAAAAACAATTATCCAGTACCAAAACGAACAAATTATCCACTACTTTGGGATAGGATCAAACAGCCAAAACCTGCCTATGATGCAGTTTTGAATCTGCCAAATAAATTGAAATAGCAATAAAAAATTTAACTGAGTTGAATGTAAACCAACTTAAATTTTATGCCAAATAATATTTTTAATAAAAATGGTATAAACTAAGTAGTTTATTTGGTCTTCACTTTAAAGTTTTCAAAGAACTATAAAATTTCAGAAAAAATTAATTAAAATTTAATAAGTTGATTATAAGTTATTTATATATAGAAACAGTAGTTTGGGATTTGTAATTCTTAATTTCATTTTGTACTTTTCTCATTTCAAACTACTTTTACATAAAATTCAAAATACACCAAAATAATGAGCGTTCTTGTTAATAAAAACTCCAAAGTAATCGTACAAGGTTTTACTGGCTCGGAAGGAACTTTCCATGCAGGTCAAATGATTGAATACGGTACAAATGTCGTTGGTGGTGTAACGCCAGGCAAAGGTGGACACTCGCACCTTGACCGCCCTGTTTTCAATACTGTAGAGCAAGCAGTAGAGATGACAGGAGCTGATGTCTCAATTATTTTCGTGCCACCCGCGTTTGCAGCCGATGCAATCATGGAAGCAGCCGATGCAGGTATCAAAGTAATTGTTTGTATTACTGAAGGTATCCCAACCAAAGATATGGTAACCGCAAAATCATATATTCAAGGTAAAAATGTTACCCTAATTGGACCAAATTGTCCAGGTATCATCACAGCTGAAGAATGTAAAGTTGGTATCATGCCAGGTTTTATCTTTAAAAAAGGTACAATCGGTGTAGTTTCTAAGTCTGGTACGCTGACTTACGAAGCAGTTGATCAATTGTCAAAAGTAGGTCTTGGCCAAACAACCGCTATCGGTATCGGTGGTGACCCAATCATTGGAACAACTACAAAAGAGGCAGTTGAATTATTAATGAACGACCCCGAAACTGAAGGTATCGTTATGATTGGTGAAATTGGTGGTGGCATGGAAGCAGAAGCCGCTCGTTGGATTAAAGAAAATGGTACAAAACCCGTTGTTGGTTTTATTGCAGGTCAAACAGCTCCGAAAGGACGCCGTATGGGTCATGCAGGTGCAATCATCGGTGGTGATGATGATACAGCCGCAGCTAAAATGAAAATTATGGAAGAATGTGGAATCTTCGTAGTAGCATCTCCTGCCGACATCGGTGCAACGATGTTGAAAGCTCTCGGAAAAGCTTAATTCAAAATTGATGATTCAGTAATATTTAGTAAATATTAAGCTTAAATTTGAGTAATCTAACTCAAACAACTTATAAATCTTTTTGGTCTAATTATAAAAACAAAAGGTCAGATTCAACAAGTCTGACCTTTTTTGCTTAATTTTGCAAAAAAATTAAAGCATACCTTTGAAGAAGATTCTTTACATAATTTTGTTATTCATATCGTCAAAGTCGTTTGCCACAACCGTTGGCCCTAACGAACAATACTTCTTGGTGCATGATTATCACGATGATTGGCAAGTGTATAATGACCGAATGAAAGCCTACATTCCGTACATTTCAGAACAGCACTTGGGACATCCTTCTCACACTGTTTTCTGCGATATTCAGAGTAATCGAGGTTATAATATTTTGGTTTATGCCCAAAAAGACGATAACTTTTTGTTTATCAATGGCTCCCTTCGTCAGAAAATCCCAGTAGGTAAATGGATTGTCTTAAATGTTGATAGTCTTTATCGAGCTTATGAACAACCTGTAATCTACATTACGCTCTACGGCTCAAATGATATCGAAGATAAAAAATTGATGTTGGGCTACAAACGCTCACTTAATCAGAAACCAATAGTGTTGGCAGAATCAGGTATCACAGCAAAACCTCGAACGCCTGCACCTTACAGAAATTATATTGTACTGGTGTCGATGTTTATTTTGGTTTTCTTCTCATATTTATCTAACTCATACGTTAGAGCTTTCCAACGATACTTTAACCTTAAAGATTTATTCAACACCTTTGCTCGAGATCAATCGTCTCTTATAAACAATCCTCTCAATAGAATGAATGTTATGTTTATAATACTACTGAGCTTGATAATCAGTTTGTTTTACATGCTTTTACAAAGCAAAGATATTAATATTTTTGGAGGAAGAACAATCTTACAAGAAGGAGATACACTTGGAATTTTGCTTTCAAACTATTTCCGAATGACCTTAGCGGTGTTTGTTCTCATGGTTATAAAATATTTTTTCATTGGCGTAGTTGGGCAATTATTTAACCTCGAAAAAATAGTCGATTTGCATTATTTCAAGATTGTTCAAGCATCAAGTCTTTTTTACTCGGCTTTAGTTTTATTATTATCGATACTCTTTATGCAATACTTACCGAACGATTTTAATTGGCAAGCATATCTATTTACACCAATAGTTGCATTTTATTTGATTAGAGTTTTCATTCTATATTCCACCATAATTCGTGGCATTCCTAAACAAAATCTCTATTTAATTTCGTACCTTTGTATTGTAGAAATATTGCCCGTTATTCTCGGAATAAGGTTTGCCATATAATGATGTTTTTTAATTTTCATCATTTAAAAAAAAACCAAACAAAATTTTGTACTTGAAAACCCGCAATTTGGATGAGTGAAGTAGCAGAAAAAATAACTCAAGACCGTCTCCGCAAAGTGGAGGGTATTTTGGTAACACAAGCAAGACCGGCCGACGAAAAGTCTCCGTATTTTGAAATGTCCAAAAAATTTGATTTAAAAGTGGACTTCCGATCTTTTATTGAAGTAAAAGGCCTAGACCATCGTGATTTTCGTCGTCAAAAAATAGATATTTTGGCTCATTCAGCCATTATTCTTACAAGTCGTAATGCGGTAGATAATTTCTTTCGTATTGCTAAAGAAATGCGTATCGAAATCCCGATCGATATGAAATATTTCTGTATTTCAGAGCAAACGGCTAATTATTTGCAGAAATACATCGTTATAAGAAAACGTAAGATTTTTGTAGGTCAGAAAATTGCTGCTGACTTAGAAGCTTTGATTTTGAAGCATAAAAATGAAAAATTCTTGTTTCCATGCTCAAATATTCGAAGTAATGAGATTCCAAATTTGATGAACCGCAATGATTTGCACCTAACAGAGGCAATCATGTATGAAACAGTTCCATCTGATTTGTCTGATCTGACAGAGGTTTTCTATGACATTATCTGTTTTTATAGTCCATCAGGAATTACATCATTGATTTCTAATTTTCCAGACTGGAAACAAAATAATACACGTTTAGCAGCTTTTGGCCCTACAACTGCCAAAGCTATTCGAGATGCAGGCTTTATTCTTGATATTGAAGCTCCGCTACCCAACGCACCTTCAATGACAGGAGCCTTAGAACTCTATATAAAAAGGGCAAACAATTTATAATAAAAATAAGTTAATAGGCTAAACCGCAAGTTTAGCCTATTTTTTTTCGTTTTGGTGCTAGGATACAAATAATTAATTAAATTGCCTTTGTAAAGTGAAATGACATAAAAAATGTGTTGCTTTCGCAGCTTAAATCGTATCAGTTCTTGACTATTGACTATTCGACTATTTTCGCCCATTATGAGAAAGATTTATTATTTAGTTTCTTTGATTGCATCTTTTACTGCTCATGCTCAACAAGATGCACAGTTTACCCACTACATATACAATCAGTTGTTTCTAAATCCGGCTACGGCTGGTTCTGAAAATGTTACTCGTTTTCAGGCAATTTACCGTAGTCAATATCAAGGATATCAAAGTACTTTTGATGATGGTGGAGCTCCAGTTACCCAAGTGATTTCGGCCAATGTTCCGCTTAAAATGCTTAAAGGCGGTGTCGGAATTACATTCGTTAATGATAAAATTGGTGCAAGTACACTGCGAGATTTTAAATTATCTTATGCTTATCAAATGCCGATTGGTAATAGTCAATTAGGAATTGGTGTAAGTGGCGGTTATTTTTCAAGAGGAATAGATTATAGTCGTTTGCGTGCAAAAGATGAAAATGATCCACTTTTAGCTACCGGTCGAATTAGCCAAACTGCTATTGATTTAGGAGCGGGTCTTTACTTAAACAACCCCTCTTATACGGTTGGGTTATCTATGAATCATATAAATCAACCAACATTCGGACTCGGAACTGAAAAAGCAACAAATACCCTCAAACGCACTGCCAATCTGACGGGAAGTTTGCTAATTGGTGTTTCATACACAATTGACATAAGCCCGATGTTGATTATAAAATCAGATTTAAGTACAATTTCTGCTGAAGCGGGTGCAATAGCTACTTACGATAGTCGTTATTGGGTAGGTACAAGCTATCGAACAGGCGATGCCGTGTCGGGTCTCGTAGGGGCGAATTTGCTAGGTGGAAGTATGAGAATTGGATATGCCATCGATGTAATTATTGGAGGAAAAAATGCTAAAAGTCCGATTTCACACGAGGTACTTTTGAGCTATTCGCTAGCAGCCCTTAGAGCAGGGAAAAAATCAATTGTTCGTACACCAAGATATAGGTATTAAAATTTTTTTAAAAAAAATTTGCCAAAGAAAATATGAAATAACTACTCATTTTTATTTCAAAAAATGTCCTAAAATCTAATCTTGCTATTGATTTTGCCATTTATTAATAAAATTGTTATTTTATTTACCCTTCTATTTATCCCTAACAAAACCTGAATGTTTTAACAATAACTGCTTAAAAATTGTTAGAAAGTTTATTCCAAATATTTAAATTGAAATTTTGGCTTAATAATTGCTTTTCAATTGTATAGTTATCGGAAAAGCTTATTTTTTTTTATAACTTTGTGAACTAATGCAATATTAATTTCGGAAGTCACGTTTCTATATTATCCAAAGTGTCAATACTAAAAAAATAGATAACCAACTTGTTTTCAGCTATGAGCAAGAGAATATTAAGTACCTTTTTGAAAAGTCTGTTAGTGATTGCTCCAATCGTAATGATGCAGAGTTGCGGTTCTAAAAGTCCCTTAAGTAAACTGGGGATTGGAGGAAAGAAGAGCAGTAAAAGTGGAGGCAATAATAATGGCATGAATGGTATCCAAGATGGAGAAATCATGGCAACGTCTCGTAAAGGATTTAAGCAAACTGCTCCTCGTGGAATGGTTCTAATTCCTTCGGGATCGTTAATGATGGGACAAGCCGATGAAGACGTAATGTCGGCTCGTATCTCAATGAATAAACGAGTAACCATCGTTCCGTTTTATATGGATGATACAGAAGTTACTAACCATGAGTACCGTCAGTTTATGAATTCAATGATTACCGATTCGGTTTCCGTTTTAGGTGAAGAGTTTATTATGTCATCTCTTTATCCTGATACTTCAGTTTGGAATAAAGATTTTACCTATTTCAATGGTGACGTAATGACCGAGAATTACTACTCGTCACCCGCCTTTGATACGTATCCAGTAGTGGGTATTAGCTGGGATGCAGCCGTTTATTTTAGCAAGTGGCGTACAAAATTATTGAATGATAATAGATCTCAGAAAAATTTATTCAAATCACCTCGGTATCGTTTGCCTTCAGAAGCAGAATGGGAATGGGCCGCTCGTGGTGGCAAAGAAGGGGCAAAATATCCTTGGGGAAATCCTTACGTAGCCAATGGCAAAGGATGTTTCTTAGCAAACTTCAAACCCTTGAGAGGAAATTATCGTGCGGACGGTTATGCTTATACTGCCCCATCAAATGCTTTCAACCCGAATGATTATGGTTTGTATAATATGGCAGGAAATGTGGCTGAATGGTGTCAAGATGCTTATGCCGAATCTTACATGCCAGTTACATGGGATTTGAACCCTGTATATAATGACGAAAACGAGCCTCGTAAAATCATAAAAGGCGGTTCTTGGAAAGATGTTGCATATTTCCTCGAAACTGGTACTCGAACCTATGAATTCCGTAGCGAACGTCGCTCATATATCGGTTTTCGATGTGTGATGGACCGTTTAGGTAGTGTTCCAGGAAGAGAATAATATCAAAAATTATTGCGAGGTATATTCTGAGGTATTCAGCATGAATATTTCGACTTATACTTCGCATTTATTATGTTTATTTGAAAGTAGATAAAAAAAATAAAAAACAAATTCCCTTTTAAATTAAAGCTTAATTCTTAACTTTTATAAACAAATGGCAGCAAATAACAACGGTACAAGTTTATTTTGGGACAAAATTATTCCGTTTTTTTACGGAGCAGGAGCATCTGTTGTAATCTTGGGTGCTTTAGGTAAAATCATGCACTACGATTGGGCAAACTTAATGTTGCCTATTGGTTTAGGTACTGAAGCTGCCATCTTCTTAATATATGCTTTTCAATCATTTCTTCGCCCTGATAGTGAATATCAGTGGGAAAAAGTATACCCTGAATTAGCTGACGATTTTCAAGGTGAACTTCCCAAAAGAAGCGTTTCTTTATCTCAAGGGGCAGGCTTAACAGCTAAAATGGATGATATGCTCGCTAATGCTAAGATTTCTCCAGATATTTTTGATGGTTTGAAGACTGGTATCCAAAGTTTAACTGGACAAGTCGCTAAAATGACAGATTTGACAGATGCAACTGTAGCAACAAGCGATTATGCTAAAAATGTAAAAACAGCCTCCGGTCAGGTAACAGCTATGAATACAGCTTATGGCACAGCAATGAATGCGATGAACAGCATGGCCGATGCAACTAAAGACGCTCAAGAATATCGTTCACAATTCAGCAAGATTACTCAAAATATGGGTGCATTAAATGCTGTATACGAACTCGAATTACAAGATACTAATAAACATTTGAAAGCAATGAACGCTTTCTATGGTAATTTGACATCTGCTATGCAGGATATGTCAGATGCCTCGAAAGAAGCTCAACAATTTAAATCTGAAATGTCTAAATTGACAAATAATCTTACTTCATTGAACAACGTTTACGGAAGTATGTTGTCTGCAATGAAAGGAAACTAATAAAGAGTGCTGAGTTATGAATACTGAGTTTAGAGTGATTACTCATTTTATGCAAAAATTTACGACGACGCAACCTAATTTAAAATTAAAAAATTTACTAACTGTATAATATATAGAATATATGGCAGGTGGAAAAGAGTCGCCACGTCAGAAGATGATCAATATGATGTATCTAGTTCTGACGGCAATGTTAGCACTTCAGGTAAGTAATGCACTTCTACAAAAATTTCAGCTTTTGAATAATAGTTTGGAAAGAGCAAACGGTGCTGCCAATGACAATAACGAAAAATCATTAAAAGCAATTGAAAAAGAAATCAGGGAGAAACCAGGTGGTATTCAATATGCTGAGGTTCTTCAAAAAGCTACCGAAGTAAGAAAAATTACAACCGAAATGGATAATTATATCGGTGGTTTGAAGCAAGAAATCGTCGATGCTGGCGGTGGAATGGATGCCGAAACTGGTGGTGTAAAAAATCCTTCGGAAGAAGAAAAAGTAGCTATTTTGATGGTTGGAAATTCAAAAAGTGGTAAAGGATACGAATTGAAAAAGAAATTGAATGATTTTGCCATTCAATTACAGAAATTTGCTGCACCAAATACAAAATTTCCTGAGTTAGCAGTTGATGCTGCTCAAGATCCAGCTTTGGCTAAAACTGATGCAATTACGAAAAGTAAAGACTTTACTGAATTATATTTTGCTCAAACTCCTGTGCCAGCGGCATTGGCGGTTTTAAGTCAAAAGCAATCAGAGGTTCGTCGGATTGAGGGCGAAGTTTTAGAATATCTTGCTAGCCAAGTTGGTATCAAAGAAATTAAATTTGATGAAATTTTTGCGGTAGTAATTCCTGATTCACGATCTGTAGTTGCTGGTCAGAAATACAAAGCAGAGGTAGCAATCGGAGCGTATTCTAAATCAATCACCCCTAGAATCAGCATCAATGGTTCGGCTTTACCAATTAAAGAAGGTAAAGGTTTATACGAAATCACGGCATCAGGTGGCGATTTTGACAAAAATGGTCAGTTGAAACGTTCATACAGAGCAACAGTTTCTTATCCCTCACCAGATGGAACAATGAAGTCGGTTGAAAAAGAAGAAACTTATACAGTATTGAAGCCTTCGGTACAAATCGAAACAGCTTCAATGCCAGCTTTATATTTCAAATGTGCTAACCGTTTAGCAACCTATTCTCCAGGTTTAGGTGCTTTGTATAGCCCATCATTTAGTGGTTCGGGTGCAGAATTTATCCCAGGTGAAAGTGGAAAAGTAACGATTGTACCAAACTTAGCTAAAGCTTCGATGAATGTTGTAAATAGTGGAATTACGCTACAAACATTTAATTTCCCTGTTCGTCGTGTGCCCAAACCAACCATCAAATTAGTTGGTATTGACGAGCGTAGAGGAGCTTCTGCATCTGGTTTAAGAACACTTAGAATTGATGCAATTGCTGACGAATCTTTCAAATCTACTAACCCAGAAGATGCTCAATTTAGAGTAGCAGAATTTGAAGTAAACTTAGCTCGTGGTTCAAGAAGAGTAGGAGGTGGTACATATACTGGTACTGCAAATATTTCTGACCTCGCACAACAAGCACAAGCGGGCGATCGTTATGTAGTTATAGTAAAACGTGTTGAACGTAAGAATTTTAAAGGAGAAGTAGAGTCAGTCGATGTAGGAGAAATAATCTTCAATATCAACCTCAATTAATAACAAAATAATTGTCAGAATTATGAATAAATTACAAGGCTTGGCTTTTGGTATCTTATTGATTATCAGCCATTTTGCAGTAGCTCAAGAAAAGTCAAATAATTATATGAATCCGCTATCGCTTCGCCCTATACATGAGGAAAACGTTATGTATAAAACAACGTTGTGGAGAAGAATTGACTTGAAAGAAAAGCAAAATCAGCCGCTTTTTTCGAAAGGAAATGAAATTACGAGAAATTTAATTGATGCTGTAAAAGCTGGTTTAATTGAAGCCTATGACAATGATTCTTTGACAACAAAGCTGACTCTTGACCAGTTCATCGAGCGTTTGATACTGAAAGGCGAAGGCGGTGGTTTATCCGATGAAGAAAAAGCCGCTGGTTTCTCTACTGGAGGCGGTGATGATGGTTGGGGTGGAGATAGCGGCGGTGCTGCAAAGCCTGCTGGTAGTGCTGCTTCTGCGGCAGCGGTTGACCCTGGTGCTGGTGTGGAGATTTTTCCGACGCAGCTGACAACTTTAGAATTGAAAGAAGATTGGATTTTCGACAAACAACGTTCACGTCAGTATTTTGATATTCTTTCGTTGAAATTAATTATTCCAGCTGACCAAACAACTCTAGGTTTTGACCGTCCTATTTGTGTATTCAAATACAAAGAATTAGAGCGTTATTTCCGTAGCAATCCTAAATGTATCTGGTATAATGCTGCTAACGGAGCGGCACATAAAAACCTAGCTGATGCTTTTGAGTTACGTTTGTTTCACGGTAAAATTGTCAAAAAATCGAATGCTTTAGACAGTTTCTTAGACGATGTTTATAAATCTCCTCGTGAAGGTTTGTTGAAATCTGAGCAATTAGAATACGAATTGATGGAGTTTGAACACAATTTGTGGGAATATTAATATTCATTTAGTAAGGTATCAAAAAAGGGAAAATCGAAAGATTTTCCCTTTTTTGATACCTATTTATATTTATTAAAATTTCAAAGTAGCTGGCAAGTATTTCGCCACTAAATCTTCATAATAAGGGCGAAGCTCTTTTGCATCTGGTGGTACTGGCACTTTAGAATACAAATCATAAGGATTGAATTTATCCACCCATTTAAACATTTTATAATCTTGAGTTGACATCAAATGGCTATAAGCATCATCACGGTGTTGTGGGTAGAATGAGTGATAACGAATTGGGTAAAGAGCTTCTTCCGGTAAATAATTTTTAATCATTTGGTAAAGATACTCGTCATGTCCCCAAGACATTTTAACGTTTTCAAGTCCACAATTTGGAGCATAAACACCGTATTTTGTATTGTAACGCTCATCTTTTGAATCAGGATTTTCCTCAAAAAACTCGGGATAAACGATTTTATCAGAGTGCTTGCAACCAACAGGGAAAGTATCGCCTACAACTGCCCATTGTGGCTCGCCGAACAAGCAAAGAACTTTACCTAAATCGTGCATAAAGCCCATCAGAACGAACCAATCCGGATGGCCATCAGCTCTGATAGCCTCTGAGGTTTGAAGTAAATGTTGAAACTGGTCGAGGTTTGTATCTGGGTCAGAATCATCAATTAAAGTATTCAAGAAATCAATCGCACCCCAAACCGACATTTCACGTTTGTCGAACTTCAAGAATTCTTTTTCTTTCTCAATAACAAAATCATAAGTTTGATACGTGTGATTTAAACGATAGAATTCTCTAACGGTATTTACACGCTCAGAATCAGCGTAGTTACGATATTCTTCTTTTGTTTTTGTTGTTTCTACGTTTTTAGGCTCTGGGTATCTTACGAGCAAATCATCTTCCCATTCTTCGATGCTTGCCAAAGGTGAAATTTCTTTTTCGGTGAAGTTCATTTCTATTATTTTTTGAATTTTCTATTTAATTTTTAGGCCTTTTGATACCTAATAAAAATATTTGACCCAAGGCTAGAGAATTACAAAGTAAAGATAATGCTATAAAGGAATAAAATTTATAATTATTAAAATAAATTTTATACAAACTTTATAAATTATTACCCAAACTATTGAAATTGAAGAGGACGTTATGAAAAGCGAATTGAAAATTTAAGAAAGAGGAGACTCCAACAACTCAGGATTATTAACAAATCGTTTCAGTTGTTTGAATAACTTTCCGCCGTGCGAAGCATCAATTACTCGATGGTCGAGGGCTGCTCCGAGCATTAAAATACTACGAGGTACGATTTCGTCATTCACAACCCAAGGTTTTTTTGTAACTCCGCCCAAAATCAAGACAAAAGCAATATTAGCTGAAGGCAACAATGCTGGATAACCAATGTCCAAACCAATGCTGCCGATATTTGATAAAATAAACGAGCCAAAATTATTTGCCGAAAGTCCAAGCGGAGGAATAGAAATACCAAGCGTGGTAGTGATATACTTAATTGACTGATAAACCCACCCACGAAGGGGCCACGGAATAGCCGACAGTTTTTCCTTCATTTGCATGGTAGCGTTTTCATCGCCTTTATGAGTTTTCTGGATTTCTTCTCTTAGTTTTATAGCAGATGCCGTAAGTGTTAGTTTATCAACGTTTTGCATCTTTACCGAACCCATTTCTCCACTTTGTAAAAGCACGCTTACGGTAGCATCAATCTGTTCGTAAGAATAAATATTGCCTCTTTTTACATAAGTATTGAGTTCTGGAACGTGTTCTTTGATGGCCCGAGCCGTAGCTACCAAAAAAAAATGTGTAAGTGTGATTTTTACGCCTGATTTACGTTTTTCTGAAATGTATTTTTCTAAATCTGTAATATCAATCTCGACCGAGCCAAAGATTTTTGAATCTACCGGTTTTTTGTATATCGTTGAGGCAGTCTTTCGCCAGGAAGTATTTAGTGGGTTGTTTTCTTTCATTAGCTCGTTTTTAATTGACTTCTCAAATTCTCAAATGTCTGCAAATGAGTTTTTTTCAAAATTGATGCAAAATAAGCAATTAGTAAATAATTTCCTTTTATTTCGACTCGTTCGGTTAAATTAAAAGCGATATCTGAGCCATTTTCAGAGAAAAAAAATCAATATTTAGCAAAATCGCACTTTTAATATGGCTGAAATATCGATTATGTTTTTGGGCTTCAAGTTCGATTACCTCAACTTCATAATTAGGCTTGATTTTCAAGAAACCTAATAGAAGTTCTTACTCATTTACTTCATAATTGATACTATTTGGCTCAATTACGGAAAGTTCAGTAACCTCTTTCATCAACGGATGAATCTCGCCAAATTTTTTGAAGTCGAGAATATGTTCATAAACATCATCAAATTTTCTATCGAAAGAATGATTTAATAGAATTGTTTTTATAGCCATTTCATTTCTTCTCTAAAAGAGCCATAACTTCTGCATCTCCCATCACGGCATTAGCTGGAAGTAGATGTTTTTCATCAAAAACTTGTAGTTCAGTTTGGCTTAAAACCTTATTTGTACTTTCGTCGATTTTTCCATCAACCATTACTTTTTGGATGTCGAGTTTTAAATATTTTGCCAAAAACGAATAAGCAGCTTGGCGTTTTGAAGGACCGTAATCATGCTTTTCGTTTGCGAGATGAACATTTTCTACTTTATTTTCAGCACCAAAAAACGAATAAATGTTTTTGATGTATGGATACTCCATTTCAGGCGTATTTACCGTCCAATCGCCACCGTCTGAAATCAAGAGTAATGGTTTTGGAGCAAATGTAGCGGCAATTTCCACATTGCTTGTTTGGTGGCTTGGGCGTTTATGAATTGGCATTCCACTTTCACAAGTGCAACCTCCAAAGAAATAACCAGAAACCATCACAACGGGAAGTGAAACCTTGATGCGGTCGTCGATGGCAGCTAATAAAAATGTTTGTGTTCCGCCGCCAGATTCACCCGTAATGCCAATTCTATTTTTGTCGATTTTGGGTAAATCTAGCAAGAAATCAAGAGCTGATTTGCTATTGATAATTTGTAGTTTAAGTGCTTTTTCTATTTTATGGTCAGATTGTTTCGAGTCGCCAAAGCCAATCATATCATAAGCGAAAACAACAGCTCCCATGCGAGCGAGCGATGCACAACGTTGTTGCGTATAAGCTGCAAAACGTGGGTTGGGACCATGCCCATGCGGACATAAAATCCCTGCAGTTTTACGTTTGGGTGGCAGACCGTTAGAATCGACAGGCCTATACAAATTTCCTGTTACATAAATGCCCTCAATGCTCTGAAAAGATACATTTTCTACTGAATAACCATTTAAAGTTTTTTTGCTGTGAATGCTAATATTGGTCGGTTTTTTGAACTCATAATTACTCAAATCGGCACCATCCAAAATCCCTTGTCTGATTTCTTGAGCGTGTTTTTGCCAAGAATTTTTATCAGAATATCGCTTTGCAAAATCATCGTGCAGGTTCTTTGCATCTTCTTTCGTAAAAAATTTGCCTTGACAAAGGTCTGGCTTTTCGGGGTTGTATTGAGCAAAACTCATTTGCCCAACGAGTAGCAGAGAAAGTGTTAAATAAGAGATTCTCATATTTTTGGTTATTTAGACTCCCCTTTAGGGGTTTGGGGTATAAAATCTTCACGCATCGGGTTGAACACATCAATCAAAATGCCATCTTCCAAACAAACTGCTCCATGAAGCAAATCAGAAGGAATAAAGTAAACATCACCTTCTTTAAGAATTTTGCTTTCGCCATCGACTGTAATTTCAAACGCACCACTGGCTACATAGCTGATTTGTAAATGCGGATGCTTGTGCAAAGTGCCGATTCCACCTTTCTCGAAAGCTACTTTTACGAGCATGATGTCTTCGTTATAAGACATGATTTTACGCTTGATTTTTGGGTCAACTACTTCCCAAGGAAGTTCGTCGTCGGTGACTAAGGTTTTATTAAATTGTATCATGCTTTGGTAGCACAATTTTCAAAATTATGCTTGCTTTTGTATTTATAAACAACTGATAAATAGACAATTCAAAGAATTGAGCTACTTTAATTATTTCTTTAAAAACTTGCTAATATACTAAATCTTAGGGGCAAACCGCTTAAGAGTAAAAAAAATGAGTGCCGTGAGTTTTCGAAAGTATGAACTTCTGAATAAATACCAAAAGTATCTAATTTCTCACGGTAATCATCGCGGCCAGCGTGCATTCTATCAAATGAGCAATTCAAGAAAAATGTTTGGGGTGTGTTTTTATCTGTTTTCGTAAGTGCCTAGACTTCGTGCTAAATTTCTGGGTTCTCTTTTTTGCCAAATCCAAACCAAAAGGTAGCAGCTGATATGCTTTTTTGGCCTTCACCTGCGACTGATTCTGGTTGAATAAATGCCAAAATTCCATCAAAACTATGATGAAAAATTATAAATCTCCTAAAGCATTGATACTAAAGTTTTTATTGAGTGGTTTTGTATGCTCTTTTTTGAAAATAGCTTCAACTTTACTTATTATTTCGGGATGTTGTTTGCTCAAATCTATTGATTCTTGCTTGTCCGTTTCGAGATTATATAATTGAGTTGTTATTACGCCTTTGTGCAAATTGCTTCTAACGGATTTCCATTTACCCATTCTGAGGGCTTGCTGTCCACCCGATTCAGGAAATTCCCAGTATAAATATTCGTGAGGTTTTTGTTTTTTACCACGCAGAGTAGGTAAAAAGCTAATACCATCGTTTTTTCTTGAATTAATACCTAAAAGGTCGGAAACTGTAGCCATAAAATCATAAAATGAACTGATATGATTATTCTCAGAACCTTGTTTGATTACATTTGGCCATGCCGCTATCATCGGAACGTGAATTCCACCTTCATAAACAAAGCCTTTTCCTCTGCCAAATTGCTCTTGATAAGGCCCGCCAGATTTAAAATATTGGGGCTGGGTACCTCCGGCGTACGATGGGCCATTATCGCTGGTAAAAATTATCAAAGTATTTTCATATTGATTGGTCTCTTTTAATTTTTTCACAAGGTCACCTACTTGTTCGTCAAGATATGAAATCATGGCAGCATAAGTGGCTTTTGGCGTACGGTTTGGGTAATAAACATTACTTTTTCCACCTAAATAAGGGTCTTCTTTCCCTAGTTTTTTTTGATAATATTTAACCCATTTTTTTGGAGCTTGCAAGGGCACGTGCGGCAATGGACTTGCATATAATAAAAAAAAAGGTTTGTTTTTTTGTTCGCTCAAAAATTTCAAAGCTTCTTTATGCATTAATTCTGGAGCATAATCGTTTAATTCAAAATCTTTATAGTTTTCAGGGTCTTCAGCATCAACCTTAGGGTCTAATTTTTGATGAATATCTACAAATTTATTGTTGAGCAAAACCCTTTCTTCGTTTTTCCACAAATGTGTGGGATAAAGTGTATGTGCCTGACGTTGACAGTTATAACCGTAAAAAAAGTCGAAACCCTGTTTGTTTGGTGTACTTTCGGTTTCGGGAGCACCCAAGCCCCATTTTCCTATCAATGCAGTAACATATCCTGACGATTTAAAAATCTCTGCCACTGTAAAAATACTATCGGGCATTGGAAACTGCCCTTCTAATTTGGGGTTTTCATTCATTGCTTTCAAATTCCAAACATCGCCACGACTTGTCCATTCGTCGTTGCCTCGAATGTAAGCGTGTCCCGAATGCTGACCCGTGAGCAACATACACCTGGCTGGGGCACAAACGGGAGCTGCACTATAATGCTCTTTAAATATCATTCCGCTTTTAGCGAGTGCATCTATATTAGGCGTTTCTATTGTTTTTTGACCGTTAAACCCAACTTCGCCATAGCCGAGGTCATCTGCCAAAATAAATATAATATTAGGCTTAGGCTTTTTTATTGAAAATGCTGCTGCAAAAAAGCCACCTATCAATATAAAAATGATCAAAAATTTTGCCATAAGTGCTAAGTTTAATTTATTATAAATCTTATCAAGTAAATGGTTTAAAAATTACAATTTGTATCATTAATTAATAGGACAACATTAATCGACAAATTGAATGGATGTAAATATTTATTTTAGCATTTTATCTTGTCTCGGATTGCTCATGCGAACCGTCTCATGCCTTTTGGCTTTGTATTTAAAACTACTACTAAAAACCTTAAATTTTGTTCTCCTTAATTGGAAATATATTTAACAAACAAAAAAGCCCTTCAAAATGCTTAAGAAGTAAAAATCTTGAAAGGCTTTAATGTATGCTTATTTATCTTAATTCACAACTTTCATCACACCATTCATGCTACTCCAGTGTCCTGGGAATGTACACACAAATGGATAATCACCAACTTGGGCTGGAGCAGTAAATTTCAATCGATAAGTTTCACCTGCATTTACCAATGGTGTCGAAAACAATATTTGCGGGATAGCAGGAACGTAGTTTTTCTCAACTGCGTCTTTCTGCGTAATCATTTTATTGGCCGCATTTCCGATGATTTCAAGGCTTTTTGGCTTACCAATTACCAAGTTATGTTGCATAGCATCGGGATTTTCAAGAACCAAAATGATTGTTTTTCCTGCTGGAACCGAAAACTCTTTTTTGTCAAATTTCATCGCTTCTACCACAGTCTTGATATTGATGATAATAGCATCTTTTTCTGCTTCACTGGTCGAATTTTTCAAGTTCCAAGCTTGCATTAATTTATTGATTCTTGTCAAATTATCATCGCTCAATTTATTGCTTAGACTTACCATAAATTCTTGATTAGCAGCGTTTACTGTGCCTTTTTTACGAGGATTCCAGCCACTTGATAAACCTTTCAATAATGCGGCGTTTTCAGTATTTGGTAGTTTATCCCATAATTTCAAAAGAGTAACAATCGAGTCAGGTGCAGAAACCGAAGCATAACTACGAGCCGCTCTTTCGAGTGCAAAAGTGCTGAGTTTTAGTGATTGTTGATAGGTTACTTTTTTCACAAAAGTGTTGTTTCTTTCATTTCCCTCTGCAATTTTGTTTTCTTCATCAACCATTAGTGTAAAGGTATATTCACCTGCCAAATCGGTCGAGAAACCAAAATCTCCAGACCATGGACCATTGGTATTTTTGCTAATCGTAACGGTTTCATTTGGTGCAATGCCAGTTGAATGTACTTTACTCCAAACCGTTGATTTTTGTCCTACGCCCATAATTTCAATCTTCAGAGAAGCAATTTGACCTTTTTTCAATGAATCAGTTCCGTTGTTTTTTACTTCTACAAAATATCTCATGCCTTCACGTACAAAAGGAGAAGTTGGCTCGGTACGCATATTTGTGATAACTAAATCTACTCCAGGCGAAGCCGTTTCTGCTGCAGTTGTGGCTACTTTGGTTTCGGTCATTGTTGCACCATGTTTCATCATCGAATGGTCGTGCGATGCTGCTGCTGTTTTGCTCATCGTAAGATTACGCAAGTGTTTTTTCAATAAAACCGATTTGTGACTTGTCAAAGCAGTAGCAAAGGCATCTGGAAGCCAGCGGTCGGTGGCCTCCGTTGCTTGGTCGATGCGTGTTAAAATTGCTTTTTCG
>Ga0114967_10000191_pt1 | contig 50200 bp, 40 predicted proteins | sample M_130628_MF_Meta_FD_92639 | JGI IMG/M metagenome (GOLD analysis project Ga0114967, IMG submission 92639) | Freshwater microbial communities from Lake Montjoie, Canada to study carbon cycling - M_130628_MF_MetaG | ecosystem: Environmental > Aquatic > Freshwater > Lake | place: Lake Montjoie... | reverse complement strand
GCTGGAGTCGCACCAATAACAACGGCTCCCTCCCCACAAATTCCCCCTCAATCTGGGGGCCTTGCCAGTATCCTCTGGGCGGCGTTTCTGGGCGGACTTCTACTCAATTTGATGCCCTGCGTCCTTCCGGTAATTGCGCTTAAAATACTCGGGTTCACGCAACAAGCAGGGGAAGATCCCAAACGAGTATTCCAACTCGGTTTGGCATTTTGCGCCGGAGTGTTCGCCTTCTTCTCGGGACTTGCGGTTGCTGTGTTGGGGCTGAAGGCGGCTGGAAGCGGTTTGAATTGGGGATTTCAATTCCAAAACCCCTGGATTTTAACGGGACTCATTACCGCAGTCTTCATCTTTGGGCTTAATTTGTTGGGCGTTTTCGAAATCACACTCGGCGGCGATACAAGCTCAAAGCTGGGCGAACTCTCTAGTAGACAAGGCTTTGGAGGCGCCTTCCTACACGGCGCATTCACCACTCTACTTGGGACTTCGTGCACCGCCCCCTATCTCGGCGTGACGCTCGGCTTTGCGGTCAGTCAGCCAGCCGGTTCCGTGTTTGCGATCTTTTTCACCATCGCCGCCGGGATGAGCCTGCCGTACCTCGTTCTGACCTCCAACCCGACGCTGCTGCGTTTCCTCCCAAAGCCGGGTGCATGGATGGAACGTTTGAAGCAAGTTATGGGGTTCGTGATTCTGGGCGTGGCGATTTGGTTGCTCGGGGTTCTGGGCCAAGGGCGTGGGATAGAATCGCTTTCCGGGATGTGTTCATTTCTCCTGATTGCTGGCATAAGCTGCTGGCTATTAGGGATATTGCGTTCCCGTTTAATGGCGCTTTTCTTGGCACTCCTCCTTCTGGGGGGCGGCTATCGTCTTTTTGTTTTCGACACTATAAACAAACCAATTGAACCAAAAACCGCGCTCACCAGCGACGAATGGGTCCCCTTTTCGCCCGAACGCCTCGCCAAAGAACGCGCTTTGGGGCGACCTATATTTGTCGATTTCACCGCGGACTGGTGCCTAAATTGCAAAGTCAATGAGCGGCTCACCCTTTCCAAAAAAGAGATCAAAGACGCATTCGCAACCCATAACGTGCTTCTGATGAAAGCCGACTGGACCAACAGCGACCCCGTGATCACCGCCGAACTTCACCGCTTCGGTCGCATCGGAGTTCCCTTTTACCTGCTCTACGCGCCGGACGCTCCCGATCCACTTGTTTTCCCAGAATTGCTCACTCCGAGAATCATTCTTGAAGCGTTGGAAAAACTTCCTTCACGCTAAGGTTTCGATTTTGCCTGCGCGTTCCGAAACAAAATCACCCTATGTCGCCGCCGCTTATTACTTTGTTAGTCCTGCTCCTTGTGCCCGCCTACTTGTTGGGAAGCGTCCCTTTTGGACTATTACTGGCACGGTTACGCGGCGTTGATATTCGCGAACACGGCAGCCGCAACATCGGCGCGACAAACGTGTGGCGGGTGCTTGGCCCGAAATGGGGAACCGCGACTTTCATTTTAGACGCAGCCAAGGGCTTCGTAGCAGTGCGCTGGGCGCAAAACATCGCAGCAAATCAACCTGCGCCCCCTGAGCTTGGCGAACAGTACATGGCTTACGCGGGGATGATTGCAGCGCTGGCTTGTATCGTTGGACATAGCTTTCCGATTTGGCTCAAGTTTAAGGGTGGTAAAGGTGTGGCGACCTCCGTTGGCATCCTCGTGAGCCTGATGCCCGCAGTGGCAACGGGGCTTGTGATCGGCGTCTGGATCGCAGTCTTCGCGATCTCACGCTACGTTTCGCTAGCCTCGCTTTGCGCCGCGATTACGCTTCCAATTACAATCGGAATCCTATTGCGCCTCAATGAATTAGAAGGAAGCGCCTATCTCGCATTCGCCTGCGCTGCAGCTTACTTGGTGGTGCGCAGGCATCGCGAAAATATCCACCGGCTTTTTGCTGGAACGGAATCCCGCTTCGGTACCAAACCAGATTCGCAAAACTCATGAGACCCGCATTCAGCCACGTGGGCATTGTAGGCGCGGGTTCGTGGGGAACGGCACTCGCTTTAGTGCTGCACCGCAACGGATTGCGCGTGACAGTTTGGGGTAATGACGCCTACGCCGTCTCGCAAATTGAAGCATTAAAAGAAAACCGCCCGTACCTTCCGGGCGTACCGTTGCCAGAACTTATTCAATTCACGGCTGATACGAGGGCACTTGATTCCCTCGACCTGCTTCTGCTGGTTACCCCTTCCAGGGCCGTAAGAGAAGTTGCTTCACGCCTTAGTACACTCCCGCTCAAGTCAGGTTGCGTATTGCTAAGTTGTACGAAAGGCGTGGAGCGAGGAAGTGGGCTACGAATGAGCGAAATTTTACGGGAGACCCTGCCCGACCATTCCATTGCAGTGCTCTCCGGACCGAGTCACGCGGAAGAAGTTGCGCTAAGCGCTCCGACCGCCGTGGTCATTGGATGCGAGGATGAAGAACTCGCGACTCGGCTTCAGGCTGCGTTTAACCAACCGGCCTTTCGAGCTTACACCAGTTCCGACGTTATCGGAATCGAGCTGGGGGGAGCACTCAAAAACATTTATGCGCTCGCTGCCGGGGTTGGCGACGGGCTGCAGTTGGGAGACAACACGAAGGCGGCGCTGGTGACGCGCTCTCTCGCCGAGCTCATGCGACTGGGGTGTGCGCTTGGAGGAAGGCGCGAGACGTTTATGGGACTAAGCGGCATCGGCGACCTGATGGTGACGTGCTTCTCACAGCACAGCCGGAATCGGGCCGTGGGCGAACGCTTGGGACGTGGTGAGTCGCTGGGCTACATCGTTAGTTCAATGCGGATGATTGCAGAGGGTATTCCCACTACTGCAAGCGCTTACGAGTGCGCAAGACGCCTCGAAGTGGATACACCCATCATTGACCAAATTCGACTGTTACTCGACGGCAGCCTTTCTCCCGCAGAAGCGATGGCAGCACTGCTCGCCCGCGACCCCCGTCGGGAATAGTGAAAAGGGCATCATTGCGGGCACAGTCCAGTCCGCAACTCAAGCTTGGGCAATCGCTTGGCACCCGGCGCAAGTTCCGAAAATCTCCAATGTGTGAGTGACGTTGGCGTACCCCATCTGGCGCACCAAGCGCTCAAGACCATCTGCGAAACAAACATCCAAATTGTTCACGCTCGCACATTTACGACAAATAATATGGTGATGGTGATGTTCCCCCGTGTTAAATTCGTAGCGGTAAATTCCATCGCCAAAGTCGCAACGGCGCACCAAGTCGATCTCCTCCAACGCACTGAGTGAACGATAGACAGTCACGGGATCGCACATTCCTTGAGGAAGGCGCTTGTGCAATTCCTCGGCACTAAAGGGGCCATGCTCACTCGTGAGCACCTTCAGCAGACCGCGACGAGGTGCAGTAATACGGTGACCGGCCTTGCGCAAAGTATCCAAGGAAGCCTCCATTCGCTCCTCGGGGCCCTGAGCGGCGTGATTCATCATATTGCGGCGGGCCTAGCGATGCCGAGCCTTGGTGAGCATGATCTCGTTTCCTTCGGAATCCAAACACATGGCAAGGTGCGCGGGCTCCTCTGGCGTATCAACCGGTTCACGAAGGACTTCCCCACCGTGCGTTTTCACCAAGGCGCAGCCCTCGAACAAGTCGGCGATCTGAAAAGCCATCCCAGTCCAAGTACGTTCGGACTCCCCACCGTTGTGAATTCCAATCGTGGAACCCGCGACAGACACCTCGCTGATAACCTCACTTTCGCGCACTACGGTGGCGTCGAAGACCCCGCGATAAAAACTCACGGCGCGCGCCATGTCCTTTGCCCAGATAATGTACTTCAAACGTTCCACATGCATGTTTGAATCCTACGGCATCGCTTGAGCAATTCCAGCCCCGAAAGCCGGGCCGCTTTGAATGGTGGAGGCGAGGGGAGTTGAACCCCTGTCCTGAAGGCCTTCGTCACAAACTTCTACATGCTTAGCCTCGCTTTTAATTTAAGAGAGAAGTCGCCAGCGGGCGGGCAACTTCTCCCCGATCGTCCACGGTCGATCTCACCCACAAGAGCGGTCGCTCCCCTCATGGGCCAGCCTGCTGTCGTCGTCTCCATGCCTAGCAGGCGTTGGCACAGAAACGAAGCCGCTTAATTAAGCAGCAAGAGCCAGATCTTCGTAATCGTTGGCGTTTATTTTGTTTGTCCAGAGATTTTAACGAGGCCAACCAGACTTCCTCGGCATGCCGTCTGTGTCTCTAACTTTCAGTCGAAACCAGTACGCCCCCATTTTGTCGCTGCCAATGACTCGGCAACTCCTTCACAGGATAAGGCAAGTATAACACACTTTCGACGGGGCGCAAACAGACGCTTTTGTTTTTACGTCCCTGCTTAGGGTAGCGAGGTGTCACGAGCTTATAAAGCTGATCCAAAACTCACGCTGAACATTATAAATACCATTTTCGCGCAATAACTTACAGCGATTTATTTGATTTCCCCGATCCCTCGTGTTAGGTTAACTCATGAAATTCGGGGGGCTTTTACAACGCGGGCTTTCACCAGACAATCTCAGTGCCGACGTGTTCCCTGCGCGTTGGACTTCGATTTTTCCTGCCTCCTCACCCCTACCCTTGAGTTCTCAACGGTCGGCGCTTCCAAGCAGATCGTTTCCAGACACAGACCCGGAAACTGCCTCCGTAGAATCCTCCTTCAAGGAATCTCCCTGCGTTGAATCTCTCTGCGTTGAAATACCCCTCAACGCGGCGCCTTCCAACACTTCCATCCCCCACAGCTTCCCCCAGAAAGTGGCACCAAATTTTTCGCTGATTTCAAGACGTAGCGTCCTGCAAGGAGGCGCTCGGTGTGCGCTGGGCGGGATGGCTGGGGCGATCGCTGGAGCTTGCGGACTTCGCTCCGAGGCGTGGGCAGCCCCCGCACCATCTCTTGGAATGACTTGGAGCCCTGTGCAGTTTTCAGGGCGGGACTATTTACCCCTTGAGCAGGTGGGTCGTTTTTACGGGATGGGCACCGTGCAGCGCGCAGGAAAAGAATGCTTGCTCGGCACTGGGGAGAAAACGCTGCGCGGAGCAGCCGATTCGACGGACTTTTTCATCAGTCGAATCAAGTGTGTTTTAAGCTACCCGCTAGCAGAAGTGGGGGCCTCGGTGTGCATTTCAAGATTGGATCTGGTCAAGCTGGTTGAGCCTGTATTGCGTCCCTTCAAAATTGACGGGGCGCAGCGGGTAGAAACCATTGTTTTGGACGCTGGCCACGGAGGTTCGGATCGAGGAGCGGTAGGACGCTTAGGCGACGAGAAAACTTTTACTTTGGATGTGGCCATGCGAACGGGCCAATTGCTCAGTCGCGCTGGGTATAAGGTCGTTTTCACTCGGACATCGGACGAATTTGTTTCCTTGGAGGAACGCGTGCAGGTGGCGAATCGATTGTCTCGAGCCCTTTTTATATCGGTGCACTTCAACTCGGGAGGCTCCGGATCTGGGGTGGAAACCTTTGCGTTATCGCCCAGAGGGGTGCCATCGATGTCAAACGAGGGAGCGCGGGTCTCGGATTACGGGGTCTACCCCGGCAACTCGCGTGATCCGGAAAATACGGCTTGGGCAACGGCTGCTCACGCGGCGATGATTGCGCGATGCGGAATGATCGATCGAGGCATCAAACGAGCTCGGTTTTACGTCATTCGCGAATCAAATTTACCCAGTGTGCTCATTGAGGGGGGATTTCTTTCGCACTCGGAGGACATGCAACGGATCGCATCCCCGTGGTACCGGCAACAGTTGGCGGGCTCCATTCTGGAAGCCGTCCGTAATTATAGGCGAGCAGTTGGAGGCTCGCTCACATAGGAGGATTGGCGTCATCGCTCGCGAGCAACCCCTGCCGCCAGGTACAGCAACCTCCAGTGGAGCAGCAATCCACTTACTATTCGCTCAGCCATCAGCGCCTATGGTCACTCCGATTGACTGCACGAGATTAAGGAAGGCATAAATGGAGGAAGCGGGTTGAGGGTCTGGAGAAAATCAGAACTTCGCTGCCGAGAAATCTGACAACGTGAAAACTTTGAAGCAAGCAGACGAGGCCTCCACAAACGGCGCCAAACGGAGGGTGGGAGACGAGCGACCTATCGGGGTTTTTGACTCTGGGATTGGCGGGCTGACGGTGGCTGCGGCATTGCGCCAACTGCTGCCTGAAGAGCGGATTTATTACATTGGAGACACCGCTCGCGTACCCTACGGAGGAAAAAGCGCACAGACCATTGAGCGGTATGGCTTTGAAATAAGTCAAATGTTACTTAAACAGGGTGCTAAGATGATCGTGGTGGCGTGCAACACGGCTTCTGCACTGGCGGTTCCTGCATTGCAGAGGGTTCTGGAGGTGCCGGTGATTGGGGTGATTTCGCCTGGGGCGGCAGCCGCAGTTGCCGCGACGCGCAACGGGCGAGTCGGGGTGATTGGGACGCGCGCGACGGTGGGTAGCAAAGCGTATGAACGGGCGATCCACGCGCTCAACCCGGGGATCCATGTAGTGGCGCAGGCGTGTCCTTTGCTGGTGCCCCTGATCGAAGAGGGCTGGCTGGAGGACGCTCTGACCACACAGGTGATCGAGCGATACTTGGCGCCGATATTATCCCAAGACATCGATACGCTCGTATTGGGTTGCACACATTACCCCCTCTTGCACAGAGCTCTGGAACAACAAGTTGGCACTAACGTCGTTTTGGTGGATTCAGCGCGCAATTGTGCTGCGGAGGTCATGGAGATTTTAAGGGGACACGGATTGAGTGCACCTGATGGCGCCAAAGGCGGACTGCAAGTGACTTTGACGGACCCCTCGGTGGGCTTTTTGGGAGTGGCCGAGGCAGCCTTGGGACTGAAGGTTGGGGAGGTGGAAATACGGCCTATTCCGTAAGCTGCGCGAAGCCCATCACCAGTGCAAAAGCCTTTGAACAGGCTGACAGCGTGCAGTTTGACTACGAGTCGCGCCTTCAACGGAAGCACGCCACTAGGGCTTTAGCGTTTCTGCCGCTTGATGGCTTGATCGAAAATTTTAGTAATCTCCTCCCTGTCGCGCAGTTCGTTTTCCAGCTGACGCCTAAAGAAATCGTAACCGACAGAAACCTTCGCCTCCCGCACGTCCCGACCACTGGCAGAGCGCAACGAAGACAACAAACGATCGACGCCCTGCTCCGCATCAGACTTTCCAGAAGCCGCCCGAATCGTCGAAGCAAACGCATCTACTGCGTTACGAATGGCCGGTGAATTGTAACTGCGCGTTGGCTTTCCATTCTTGTTGAAGTCCTCCAACAACATCCCGAACTCAGCGGTAGTCTTCTCGATTTTCTCCATGGCATCGGCCTCCGCATAGAAACGGTTCCAATCGACGGGCTGCCATTGTTGGACGCTGTCGAGCCGGTAGCCAAAACGCCTCACCCTCTCCGTCCTGTCGCCCGAACGCCGAATCGTCATGTAAGTGGCGATTCCGATCACCTTCCCGGAACGCAAATGAATGATCGGGCTACCGCTGTTGCCGGGAACAAAAGGAGCATCAACCTCCACGAGATTTGGACCGACGCCGACAATGACGCCCTCCAACAAGTTAACCACGCCAGCACCTTCGGCGTTTCCCAGCACCACCACCGGATCGCCGATGGAGACCTCCTTATCGAGGGTTTCCACGCAAGGAATGGCCGTCCCTCCCTCCAAAACACCCAGCGCGACGATGTCGTGGGCCACGGCTGCCACAGCGGCACCAACACGCACAGGACTGCGATCTAGCAACTGAAATCTAGGAATACGCACCCCAGCCATGACATGCGCATTGGTGAAAAGATACTTCTGCCCTTTGTAGTTCACGATGAAACCACTCCCCTGCCCCGTTTTGCCTTCCACAAATACCAACCCATCCCGGTAATCCTTCACCAACTGCGCAGCAGACGCTCCTCCAGCGGACAGTAAGGCGGGAGAACGAAGGAAGACGCAGGCGACTATGAAACAGAGGAGGTTGAACCTCATTGAAATCAGATTAGCGGCCGAGTTTTGAAACTGCAACCTAGGAAGATTTGAGGTGAACCAGATGAACGCTTCGGCAAAAGTCGTCTTTAACCTAGAAATGGAAGAATAAAAGTTCACGCGGAGGCGCGGAAGCGCGAAGCAATACAAATTCCTGTAAAAAAGGGTGTTTCATTACCGACCTCCGTGTCTCCACGCAGCACAACCTCCTTTAATCTTAACTTCGGAGTTCGGTTTCAAGCGAATGCCGCGTAGAGAACGCGGCGGAACCGCTTTCAGATCGTAAATCCCCAAGGAATTCGCTCCTCCCAACCCATTGTTGAGGTCTAATAAAAAGGTGTTTCCGCACTTCTACTTTAGTAGGATCTGCGCCCAAAACTTTCTGTCAAAATGCCCCACCCTGTTACCGGTCGACTGCTGTGCGCACTCGCGTTTGCAGCCTCAGCAAGCGCGCTGTTGGCCGCGCCGTCCAAAATGCGGCCGGGTCTGGACACATCCCTACTGCCAGAACCAATGAAACGCTCGGTGAAGTACTTTGGCGACGTGCATCCGGTACTCACAGAACATTGCGTATCGTGTCACGGCCCAAAAAAGCAAAAGGGAGGCCTCCGCCTAGATTCGCTGGAGGCGGCGTTGAGCGGAGGAAGCACCTACGGCCCCGCTATTGTACCCGGTCGCAGTGCTGAAAGTCCGTTGATCCTGTTCATGGCGCATCTGGAACCGGACATGGAGATGCCGCCGGAAAAGAGCAAGCTTCCAGAGGAAACGATAGCGGTGCTGAGAACCTGGATTGATGAAGGCGCAAAATGGCCTACCATCGGCACTGGCGGACAAGCCAGCAAGGTCGTGGCGCTCGGAAATCAGGAGGCTATTTTCAAAAAAGCGGCGACTCACTGGGCCTTTCAAACCGTCGCAAAAGCAGATGCAGCTTCACTCCAACAAGGGCCTCAAACCATCGACGCCCTGATCCACGCCAAACTGCGCGCGAGTGGCTTAGAACCCTCCCCAAAAGCAGATGCCCGCACGCTGTTAAAGCGCCTGCACTTCGATCTCACCGGCCTTCCTCCCAAACCGGAGGAGATGGACCAATTCGTGGCCTCCTTTGCCAAGGATCCCAATACGACCTTGGCGGCAAAAGCCGATGAATTGCTTGCATCTCCTGGCTTCGGTGAACGCTGGGGACGCTATTGGCTAGATCTCGCCCGATACGCAGACACGCAGGACTTCTTTCCCCAACCAGAATTACGCTACCCATTCGCGTGGACGTATCGCGACTATGTGACAGGTGCATTCAATGCGGACAAGCCCTACGACCAGTTCATTCGAGAACAAATCGCGGCAGACCAGATGGGCTTAGAGGAGAACGACCCGACTCTTGCGGCGCTCGGTTACCTGACCGTCGGTCCTCGTTTTCTCAAGCGCTCGGATGAAATCATCAACGACCGAATCGACGTGATCACCCGGGGTCTCATGGGAATGACGGTGGCCTGCGCGCGCTGTCACGACCACAAGTACGACCCGATCCCGACGTCGGACTTTTATGCGCTTCACGGAGTTTTAAGCAGCACCGAAGACCTGACGACTTTGCCGGAGATTGCCTTAAAAGGAGTTCAGGTGGATCCCAAAGTGAGAAAGGATTACGAGGATTCTAGTGGGAAGTCTAAAAAGGCACTGGCGGACTTCATTCAGGGACTCAAGGACAAGGCTGTGGCGGACATCGTCGCCAAGCCGGAATTATACTTTGACGCGCTTTGCCAGATGGAGGTGAAAAAGACTTCGGACGCGGCGAAGCTGGCTACCAAAAACAAGATGATCGAGACGGCGTTGACTCCACTGGCGCAGCAGTGGTCGGCGTTGAAGCGGACGCCCAAATGGGCGGAGGATCCTGTGTTGAGCCCGTTGGCACGAGTGGCAGCGGAGACGCCGGAACGCAAATTAGCTGTGATCCAATCAGTGATCGACACGGGGCGAGTGCCCGCTGGAAAAACGGAGGTGAATCCAGTGGTGCTGGCCGCCATTCGTGAAGAAAAACCCAAGGACGAAGAAGCGCTCGTGCACCTTTACGGCGGACTTCTTGCCAAGGCAAATGAGAGCACAGAAGAGAGTCTTTTGCAGGTCAAAGCGGCATTTTTTGGGGCGGGCGGCTGGCTTGACCTCACACTCAAAGACATCGAAAGCGCGCATCGTTCTCAGGCGGCGGGACGCAAGGACTTGGAGAAACTCGAATTGGTCATCAGCAGCTTGGAGGCGACTCATGCGGGAGCTCCGGCGCGAGCGATGGCGGTCAAAGACAAGGCAAAACCGGTGGTGCCGGTTATTTTCATTCGTGGTGATTCCGCCCGCAAAGGCGACGCGGTGGAGCGCCGCTTTCTCACGATACTCGATCCCCAGAAGGTCCCGTTTCCGGCGGACCACAGCGGCAGACGCGAACTTGCGGAAAAGATCGCAAGCCCAGACAACCCCCTCACCTCGCGGGTTTGGGCGAACCACGTGTGGCGTCACCTCTTGGGACAGCCGCTAGTGAAGACCCCGGGCGACTTCGGACTCCAAGCTGAAGCCCCCAAACACCCCGAACTACTGGACTGGCTGGCCTCCGCTCTCACACAACGTCAATGGTCCACCAAGCAGCTTGTGCGCGACATCGTGCTTTCGGCGACCTACCAGCAAGGCAGCGCTGAACGACCAGCAGCCAGCGCAGTCGATGCCGACAACCAACTGCTCTGGCGCGCAAATCGACGCCGGCTGGACTTCGAAGCGATGAGAGACGCAATGCTGGCAACCAGTGGCCAGCTTCAACCCGAGATGGGAGGACGCGCCGTAAACCTTTCTGCAGAACCCTTCAGCGGACGCCGCACCATTTACGGCTTTGTGGACCGGGTGAATCTCGACCCGCTCTTCACCACTTTCGATTTTCCCTCTCCCGACATCGCCAGCACGGAACGCGCCCAGACGCTGGTTCCGCAGCAGGCGTTGTTCGCGCTCAACGACGGATTCATCGTGAGCCAGGCACGCGCCTTGACGAAAAGAGCGGAGCAGGCCGGAGGCAAAGGAGCGGCCGCAGACGAAACTGTTACTGGGCTGTATCGCCTCGTCTTTCAGCGGTCCCCAGACGAATCGGAATCGCGATTGGCGCGCGAATTTTTGAGCGAGACGGCCAAACTGCGGCAGGATTCTCCCTCTGGCTCATGGTTGTACGGCGTTGGGAATGCAGATCCGTCGGTGCCGAGGGCACACGCATTTCAGGAGCTCCCTTATTTTGATCCGCAGGCAAAACGTTTTCAGGGAGGCCGCGTCTTTCCTCACCCGCAATTTTCTTTCACCAGTCTCAATGCCGCGGGAGGACATCCTGGAGCGGGAATTAGTCAGGCTGCGGTTCGTCGCTGGGTTGCACCGTACGACGGCGAGTTCAATATCGGGGGCGAAATCAGCGTGGGCAAGCAGGGCTCAGGAGATGGAGTCCGAGCGCGGGTGATTTCTTCGAAGGCCGGGCTGCTTGGGGAATGGATTGCAGATAACTGCACCGCCAAGACGGAGCTAAAGAACGTCAGAATCAAAGCGGGAGAAATTTTGGACTTTTCCGTGGATTGCCGTGAAACCACTACGGCTGACGGTTTTCGCTGGGTGCCGGGGATCCAGTTTGTGGTGAAGGACGAGAAAGCGCCGAAGAATGTGCAGACCGTTTGGGACGCGCAGGTGGACTTCAAGGCTCCCCCGCCGCCGAAGCTACAACCGCTGGAGCAAATGGCTCACGCGCTTTTGATGACTAACGAGTTCCTGTTTGTGGACTGACCCAAAGGCGACACTTGCAGTAAAAAGCGCATCTCGAATCAATTTAATCATGAACAGAGAACTCATCGACGGCCTCAAATTGAATCGCTTGGTCTCCCGACGTCAGGCCCTCTCACAGGCCGGCTTTGGAATGGGCAGCCTCGCCCTCGCAGGCATGCTGAGCGAGATGGGACTCACTCAGGCCAACGCCTCGGCAAGCCTCTCGCCGCTTGCGCCCCGCGGACCAACTCTCCCAGGAACGGCCAAGCGCGTGATTCACCTCTTTATGAACGGCGGTCCATCGCAGATGGACACGTTTGATCCCAAGCCGAAACTCAACCAATTTCATGGAAAGTCGCTTCCTGGCAAAGAAGAACTGGGCACGGACAAACGACTGAGCGGCGCCGCGCTCGGATCCCCATTCGCATTCAAGAAACATGGACAAAGCGGGATCGAAATCAGCGAACTCTTTCCGCAGGTCGCCAAACACGCCGACGACCTTTGCGTGATCCGCTCGATGTTTAGCGACGTGCCCAATCACGAATCGGCACTGATGATGATGAACACTGGCAACCTGACCTTGCCTCGCCCGAGTGTCGGCTCATGGGTGCTTTACGGGTTGGGCAGCGAAAACCAGAGTCTGCCGGGATTCGTGGTGCTCTGTCCGGGCGGCCTGCCCGTATCGCAAAGCGCAAACTGGCGCAGCGCCTTCCTCCCCGGCGTCTACCAGGGAACCCATGTGGACGCCAAAAAAGCGACCGACCCCGACCAACTCATCGCGGACTTGCGAAATGACTTTATCCTCCCCGGCCAGCAGCGCAAGCAACTCAGCTACATCCAACGCCTCAACGAAATGCACCGGGAGCAGCGCGCGGGCGACTCCCAGTTGGAAGCTCGCATCCAGTCGCTTGAACTCGCCTTCCGAATGCAAACAGAGGCGACTGACGCTTTTGACGTGAATAAGGAACACGAAAGCGTCCGTCAAATGTACGGCGACACGTTGCATGGAAGACAATTACTGATGGCGCGCAGGCTGGCGGAGCGCGGAGTGCGTTACGTGCAAGTTTGGCATGGCGCGGGCCAACCTTGGGACAGTCACAATAGCATCGAGGAAAGTCATCGGCGCCTTGCCGGTGAGTGCGATCAAGCCATCGGCGCTTTGTTACAGGACTTGAAAAACCGCGGGATGCTCCAGGATACGCTGGTCATTTGGGGAGGCGAATTCGGCCGCACCCCGACGGCGCAAATGCCGCTGACGCCGAAAGTGGGCCGCGACCATCACTCCGACGGATTTAGTATCTGGATGGCGGGCGGGGGCGTACGCGGGGGGCACGTCCATGGAGCCACGGATGAAATCGGCCTCAGCGTTGCTCGGGACAAGGTCCATGTGCACGACCTGCACGCGACGATCCTGCACCTGCTCGGCTTTAACCATGAGGCTCTAACCTACCGTTACGCCGGCCGCGATTTCAGGCTCACGGATGTTTTTGGCGATGTGGTGCAACAAATTCTCGCATAGGGAAACGGTGCTCTCAAGGGAACCGAACCCAGTTTGAATCACAAACCGCTCGCGACGTGCAGATGTCGAAGACCGTGGATGGTGTCCCGACTTTTTATTTTCCGCGCAACCGTTCGTAATAACGCAGCGCCTCGATAGGGCTGTGTAATTGGCTCAGCCCGATCAAGCGTCCGCCTGCGCCGGGATCCTGTGCGAGATATTCGAATCCCTCTTTGCCGACTAATAAGACAAAGTGGGTTCCCCCACCCGCCCGCCGGATTCTTATGATCACCGGGTTACCCCGAATCAGATTCCAATCGATGAGCCGGTAGCTGGGTAAAGCCTCATAAGCATGCCTGACTTTGCTTGGTTCAAATTCGGCAGCGATTTGCCATTCAATCCAACCGCGTTCGGTGTAGCCGCCGTTGGCGTTCAAAAAATTGTTTAGCCGTTGCGGATCCACATCCATCCCGTAAAACGCGAGGGCCATCGCGGCGGAGGTTACGGCACAACCTTCAGCCGCAAGCGAACGATCCGTGGCAGCAAGTCGGTCCGTCCCCCAACGGGGATCTGACTGCGCGAATGCAGGCACTCCAATTTGTTTGCGGATCGGGAAGTACAATCCACCAGCGGCCCGCAACGGCTTTTTTTCATTCCAGTACTCCCAAAACCGCGGGACCTGTGAAGTCAGCAGGTAGAGCACCGCCCCAAAAACTAGAGCACTGACGCCACGGATGAATTCGCGCAGGTTCATCCCTGAAGAAGAATTTTTCCCGTGCGCATTGGTCGGCTTGCGTGCTCCAAGGCTAAATGGATTTTTTCCAACGGATAAACGGCCTCGATCGGCGTGTGAAGCACTCCGGAGGCAGCCCACTCGAACAGTCTGGCGAACAGTGCGTCGCGTATCTCTGGTGTGGCTTTTTGAAACCATTTACTCACCCAGAAGCCACGGAAAGCCAGGTCTTTGAATATCAAAAGGCCATTTGGAATACGCAACGGCTGTAGCGACATGGCTCCGTAGGTCACCAGGGTAGCACCCTCCGCGAGAGCCTTTGCCATTCCGAGTGCGGACTCCCCGCCTACCGCGTTTAATCCCAGCGCGATCTGCGCTCCTCCTGTAGCGGCTGCGATGCGTTGCGAGAGTTGCTCCCCTTCCTCCACCACGGCGTCCGCCCCTATGCTGCGCAGTTCCACTTCCAACCCACTGCGGCGCACCACGTTGAGCGTGCGCCACCCGCAGGCCCGCGCAATCTGGATCACCGCACGACCCACACCCGAATTCGCGGCATTTTGCACCACCCAGTCGCCCGCCTTTAATTCTTTAAACTCGTTTAACATACACCAAGCCGTCGCCGGATTGATGCGAAGCATTGCTGCCTGCTCAAGGGGCACATCTTCCGGCACCACGATCAAATCCTGAGCGGCGAGTACCCCCGTTTGCCGCCAACTCCCAAATCCGTGCGGCAACAACACCCGTTTTCCCACCAGGGAAGGGTCCACTGCGCGGCCCGTCTGCATCACAACAGCCACGCCCTCGATTCCCGGCACTGCGGGCAGCGTTGGTAACGCCCCGTACTTCCCTTCCAATACGTTCAAATCCGCCGGGTTGATCGGCGCAAAGTCCAATTTTACAGCAACTTCGTGTGCTCCGAGCTCCGGCACGAGCGTTTCCCTAACTTCCGTCACTTCGAGTGCAGGGCCGAAACGTGATAGCCACACCGCTTTACTGACTAGTGAGGTGGGTTGGTTCATGGGAGGCACTGTGACAAGTGTTTGTCCGAACGCAAACCAAGGCTGGTACCGCTTCCCTTTCTTTTAAGTGAATCAGTTAAGAAGCGGAAAACTGAAGTTCACGCGGAGGCGCGGAAGCGCGGAGAAATACAAATTTCTGTAAAAAAGGGATGTTCCATTTCCGACCTCGGTGTCTAAGCGCCGCGTGATGACCTTCATTACCCTTAACTTCAGAGTTCGGGCTTAAGCGGATCTACACTCTGCAACTTACACGGGCCACTTCCCGTCCAGCGCGTCTTTCTCTGATTCAGACAAACGTTTGAAACTTCTTCGTGCTTTTGTGCGCGCAATAGCCTTTCGTTTAGGTCCTCGATCCACGCCATGCACCCCGCTTCCCCTAACGCGCGTTTGGCCTCTGGCACACGCCTCGCCTTAATCGGGGCAATTGTGAATGTGGTATTGGCGATGGTAAAAATTGCGTCTGGCATTCTGGGAAATAGCTACGCCCTCATCGCTGACGGGGTGGAGTCTACTTTGGACATCTTCGGTTCATTGCTTGTGTGGGCTGGTTTGCGTCTCGCGGCTCTACCCCCCGACGACACGCATCCCTACGGACATGGCAAAGCAGAAACCCTCGCAGCCATCGCTGTGGGCGTCCTTTTGTTGGGAACCTCCGTGTTGTTGGCCATCCAAAGCATTCGGGAAATCCTGACGCCCCACCACGCTCCAGCGCCCTTTACTTTGGCAATTCTCGTGGGGGTCATTATTATCAAGGAACTCCTCTTCCGCAAGGTGTTGCGCCACAGCAACGAGCTCGGAAGTATGGCACTGGAAAGTGACGCATGGCATCATCGCTCTGACGCGATTACTTCGGTCGCCGCCTTCTTGGGCATCACTGTGGCGCTGGTGGGCGGCCCCGGCTTTGAGGCGGCCGACGACTACGGCGCTTTGATAGCCTGCGCAGTGATCGCATTCAACGGTATCCGAGTTCTGGGACCAGCACTCAATGAGGCGATGGACACTGATCCAGGCACCCACATACACGACGCGGTTCGCACAGCGGCGGCAACGGTTGCGGGCGTCGAGGGGATAGAAAAGTGTAAGATCCGGAAAATGGGGGTCGAGTTTTACGTGGATCTCCACGTGTTCGTGCAGGGCGACCTCCCAGTGCGAGATGGACACACCATCGCACACGCAGTTAAAGATGCCATCCGTGAACGGATGCCTTCTGTGGCTGATGTCTTGGTGCATATCGAGCCGTTCATCGACGCGCAACATTAGTGCGCGGAACACCCTGACGCAGCCAACGCAGCCTTCCACAAAAACACGCGCTCCGTTGCGCTCCAAAACTCCACCTTTGGCGTGGAATCACCGTCGGAACTTCGGGCCTACGCCTTAGGGCTTCACTTTGAAATCTGTATCGTAAACAGTCACAGGACCAATGGCTTCCAGCGAGGCTCGGACTTCCTTGGCCTCACCCACCACAACGATGCAGGTGTTTTCAGCGTCCAAATGGCTTTTAGCTGTGGCTTGGAGGAGCTCTGGGGTCACGCTACCCATGCGGCGGGCATACGTTTTGTAAAAATCAGCCGGCAAACCGTAGAGATCGATATCTTGAACCCGCTGGGCTGTTCGCTCGCTTTTTTCGAGGCTCAAAAGGTAATTCCCCACGTTATACTCCCGTTGCAGGCGCAGTTCGGCCTCTGGCACCGGTTCCTGGCAGAGCCGACCGATTTCCTTGAGCAACTCGCCGATCGCCGGAGCTGTCACGTCGTTGCGCGTTTCAGCAGTAGCCTCAAAAGAACCGGCGGTGCGGCGCGGATCGAAAGCGGAGTAGGCACCGTAAGTCCAGCCATGGGTCTCACGCAAGTTTTGGAAGAGTCGGCCTGAAAAACCACCGCCCAGAGTGGCGTTGAGGACCAAAACTTCAGGCAAGTCCGGCGTATTACGGCGTGGGCCGCTGCGACATACTGCGATGCTACTTTGCACCGAACCCGGACGATCCACCAAATGAACAGTGCGTCCTTTGAACTCGGAAGGGGCTTTGGGTTGGAGTGGCGGGATTTCGGCGCGCTCCCATGTGCCGAAACTCTGCTCAATGAGCGGGAGCACCTGCTCTAAAGTGATGTCGCCAACGATGGCCAATGTGGCGTTGTTTGGACGAAAAAAGTGGCTATGAAAGCCGACGAGATCCTCCCTCACTATGGCCTTCACACTCTCCGGCGTGGGGACGTTTCCGTACGGATGTTCTCCGTAAACAACCTTGGCGACCATTTTCGAGAGCAGCGCTCCGGGTTGTTGCTTTTGAGCTTCAAGCGAAGAAAGCGTCAGTTTGCGCGCCTTGTTCAACTGCTCCTCGGTAAAGGCGGGATTGCGTGCTGCGTCGGACATCAAACCGAGCAGATTCGCCGTGTACTTATTGAGGGCGGTTGCGATCAGCGAGATGGAGTCTGGGCCTGCGGAAGCCTCGATCCGAGAGCCAAGGAAGTCGGTTTCCTTGGCGAACTCCTCAGCGGAGCGCGTGGAAGTGCCCCGATTAAGCAACGTAGCGGTAAGGCTAGCAGTGCCAGGCTTTTCTGCATCGGAAGCGCTGCCGGATTTCACCATGAGCCGGAAGGTCACCATCGGGCGGCGATCATCTTGGATAAAAAAGAGACGCAGGCCATTAGGGAGGGTGACGTCGTTATATTCAGGAAAGGATGCGGTTGGCGCAGGGCCAGGTTCTGGTTTTATGGACCGGTCGACCGCGATACGATCGGCAGCGTGCAAGTGAAAAGGCGTCAGGAGCGGTTCCATCAAAAGCACAAGTGAAAGGCAAAAGGTTGCCGTTGGTATGGTGAAAGAAAAAGAGCGCATGGTGCCGTAGCGAGGGGTGGGGAAATTAGTAGATTTAGGTTGTGACAACGCATCACAGTGTGGCGGCAAAGAATGCGCCTTATTTCGTAGCGGGCGGGCCTGCGGGAGTGGCTGGGGCTGGTGCCACGCTGGCAACTGGGTAGCGCAGCGTGAAGCGACCACGGGAGGTCATGTACTTTTTTGCAACGCGCTGCAGATCCTCACGCTTAACCGCCAGATAATTTTCCAACTCCGTGTTAATCAACGCTGTGTTACCAAAAAACATCGAGTAGTGCGCCAGCGCGCGCGCCCGCTCGGACATGGTGCCGCCGGACTGTGCAAACTGGGACTCCATGGCGTTGCGCGCTTTTTGAAACTCCTCCTCCGTGACCCCTTCGCTGCATACGCGGGCAACCTCTTCGTTCAAAGCCACGTCCAGTTCCTCCAAAGTCGAGCCAGATTGCCCAGTGACCGAAAGAGCGAGCATCCCTGTTTTTTCCAGCAGATAACAATAAGGCGTCACATCCATGGCGACTCCCTTTTTTTCCACCAAACTCTGGTACATGCGCGAGGATCTACCCTCACCCAAAATGTGAAACAGCATCTCCAATGGGTAAGAATCCGCGTCTGTTTCAGCAGGAGCGCGCCAAGCATGGACCAAGGCAGGGAGCGGTGTGTTTTTTCGTACCACCTCTTTGGATTTCCCTTGAACATCAAGCGGCCATTCCACGACGGGACGCGGGATCGCCTCGCCGTTGGGTATGGAGGCGAAATAATCCTCAATGAGCTTCTGGGCGTCGGCTAATTGGAAGTCCCCGGCGACCACGAGGGTGGCGTTCTCCGGCCGGTAGAAGGTACGGTGAAATTCGCGAAACTCCTCAATGGTGGCTTGGTCTATGTACTGGAAGGAGCCTATGGGCACCCATTGATACGGGGTACCCTCAAATACGAGCGAGGAAAGCTCCTCAAAAAGACTGCCATAGGGCTGATTGTCGTACGAACGACGACGCTCTTCCTTAACGACTGCGCGTTGAGTTTCAACCCCAGCCTCGTCAATGCGCGGATGCAACATCCGTTCGCTTTCGATCCAAAGCGCTAGGGGAAGTTGGTGAGCCGGAAGGTTAAAATAATAATCTGTGCGATCAAAAGAGGTTGACGCATTCAGATTGCCCCCAGCCCCAGAGATATATTTGTCAATGGTACCACGGGGAATGAATTCCGATCCCTCAAACATCAGATGTTCAAAGAAATGAGCGAACCCGGTGCGGTCTGGGCGCTCATTTTTGCTGCCAACCCGGTAAAGGACGTAAGTGTTAATAACGGGCGCCTGATGGTTTTGGTGCAGGATGACGTGCAACCCGTTTGCCAATGAATACTCCGTGTATTCAATAGGCTTGCGCACACTACGCAGCTCCGAGGAACGGTCCGTGGAGGGAGAAAGCGCGGGCCGGTTCTGCAGGGCGGAAGCGGAATGAGCCGCATGGCCGAGAGTGACACTGAGGGCCGCGGTTAAAAAGGCAGCGGATTTCATAAAGTTCTGGGTGGGGTTTATTACGTTTGACCGTAGGGAAGGGGTAATTGTTCGAAAGAATTGGCAATATCTTTAGGTGCTAAGTTTCGACGCTGATTTCTGAACGAACTTGCAAACACCAACCGCGAAATCACCAGCGTTCAGACATGCTCAGAGGTGAATAAAGACTCCAAAATTGACTTAAAGGGGATGAAAGTTTGTTGAAGTCCCCCAGCCGAGGCGGATTCAATGCAAGGCGTAATCTGACCGCACAACCCTGATTTCGCCAATGAAAGTTTTTCAGATTGCGAAGATCTTTAGCCAGAGCCAGGAGTTTGCTCCAATTTCGAGAATGTTTCTGCGACGCATAGCGGTTTTTATTTTTATTCTAAACTTTTCCAGCAACTCCTTCAGCGCACAAAACGCGCGGGCTGCAGAACGGTTTGCTTTCGAGAGAGCTGAGATGGGCGTGCCTTTTCGTGTGACGCTCTACGCCCCAGATGAGGCGACCGCAAAAACGGCAGCCGACGCGGCCTTTTCGAAAGTCGAGGCACTCAACGCCGTTTTCAGCGACTACGACAGCGACTCCGAACTCAGCCGCTTGTCGGATTCCAGCGGCAGAGGGCGACCAGTGCCAGTAAGCGATGACCTTTGGCGTGTCATGAACTTTGCACAAGCCGTAGCGGTTCGTTCCGGCGGAGCCTTTGATATGACGATGGGGCCGCTGGTTAATTTGTGGCGCAATGCCCGGTACAAAAAGGAAATGCCCAAGCCAGAAAAGCTAGCCGAAGCCCTCGCGCGGACAGGGTACCAAGCGGTACATCTGGATTCCGCCGTGCACACTGTGGAATTGCTAAAGCCCAGAATGCGCCTCGATGCTGGGGGAATTGCCAAGGGATACGCAGCGGCGGAGGCGCTCAAGGTACTGGAGCAAAACGGTTTTCCTGAAGCGCTTGTGGCAGCCGGCGGCGACATTGCCGCAGGGGCGCCTCCTCCAGATAGTGCCGGTTGGCGGGTTGAAATCACCGCGCTGGATGCCCAAGGTGCACCCGCTTCACGTTTTTTACAGGTGGCTCATTGCAACATTTCGACCAGCGGCGACTTGTATCAACGCCTGGAATTTAATGGGAAACGCTACTCGCACATCGTAGATCCTAAGACAGGGATCGGGCTGACGGATCACAGTTTGGTGACGGTCATTGCCCGTGATGGAATGACAGCCGACGCTTTCTCCAAGGCGTTGTCGGTCCTCGGGCCCGAGCGGGGGCTGGCGATAATCGAGGAGGTGGAGGGGGCGGCGGCCCATGTGGTGCGCTGGCCGGAAAGCGGTTTAGAGGAGAAATTTAGCAAACGTTGGGCAGAATTTGAGCGTCGCAACAACTCGGGGGCTAAAGAGCTGGATTCCGGGGTGGGAAAGGCGCTGGGGAGATAAAACTCGATAGTTCTGGGACTCATTTAATCCATTGGAGAAAAGGGAGAATGGCCAGTCGGCAAAGGTTTCAACTTTGGGATGGCACCTGTTTTTCGACGGCCAGCTTTGTTTTGGATTTTGTCGCGAGCGAACTCAGGATTGAATGAATTTTATGAACGGATCCTTGCCTCTAATAGGCATCATCATGGGCAGCGTGTCGGATTGGGAAACCATGCGGCACGCGGCAGAGACGCTGACGCAGTTTGAGATCGCGCACGAATGCAAGGTGGTGTCGGCGCATCGCACGCCGGAATTACTTCGTTCGTATGCTCAAGAGGCGGTGGAACGCGGACTTCAAGTGATTATTGCAGGAGCTGGTGGCGCCGCGCATTTGCCGGGGATGGTGGCTGCGAACACACGACTGCCAGTACTCGGGGTACCAGTGGAAAGCAAAGTGTTGCGAGGAGTGGATTCGCTGTTGTCTATCGTTCAAATGCCTGCGGGAATCCCTGTGGGGACGCTCGCCATCGGCGCAGCTGGGGCGCGCAATGCGGCGATTCTTGCGGCCTCGATTCTGGCGTTACACGACCCGCAAGTCGGCGCCGCGGTGGACGCCTTTCGCGCCCGACAAACCCAGCAGGTGCTCGACGCAGAACTCCCCAAGATTGCGCTATGACGGCGGTTCCTGTTTTTTTGCCCGGCAGCACCATCGGGGTAATGGGAGGTGGCCAATTGGGACGAATGCTAGGGTTGGCCGCTAGGCGCATGGGATACCAGTTGCACTCCTTTAGTCCGGAGCGCGGCACGCCCGCTGGGCAAGTTGCCGATCTGGAAGTTTGCGCCCAATACTCCGATGAAGAGGCCGTGCGAACTTTCGCGAAGGGCATCGATGTTTTGACGTTTGAATTCGAAAACGTACCCGTTGAGAGCATCGAGTGGGCCGCCCAACACTGTGTGGTACGGCCTGCCGGACGCGTATTGGAGGTTTGCCAGCATCGACTGCGGGAAAAGACTTTCCTTAAAGCCGCCGGCTTACCGTTGCCAGAGTTTGTACCGGTGGAGAGCTTGGCTCAGTTGGAGGCTGCCGTGGCGCAGTTGGGAACGCCCGCGGTACTGAAGACGGCCGCTTTTGGGTACGACGGCAAAGGACAGCGGAAAATTCTCAAAGATAGCGATTTGGCTGAAGTATGGAGCAGCTTTGCGGGGCAAGCGGCCGTTCTGGAGGCTTGGGTGCCGTTTGAGCGAGAACTTTCCGTCCTCGTGGCGCGCGGCACGGATGGGGCAACCGTAACCTATCCAGTCTGTGAAAACGTTCATTCCAATCACATCCTGGACCTCACTTTGGTGCCCGCTCGCATCACGGACACGGCGGCTGAAGCGGCGAGTGCAATTGCCGTAAAGGCGGCGCACGCTCTGGAGCTTACCGGACTGCTCGCCGTGGAACTTTTTCTGCTCCCAGACAGTACGATTCTTGTGAACGAACTCGCCCCGCGCCCGCACAATTCCGGGCACTTTTCTCTGGATGCCGCGATGACAAACCAGTTCGAACAACAGTTGCGTGCGGTGTGCGGTTTACCGTTGGGCTCGACGGAACTGTTGCGTCCCTGCGCGATGGCGAACTTGTTGGGAGACGCATGGGAGGGAGGCGAGCCGGATTGGGCGGCTGCTCTGGGGTTGCCGTCGGTGAAGCTGCATTTGTACGGGAAAAAGGAGGCGCGGACGGGGCGCAAGATGGGGCACTTGGTGGCGATGGGGGCGACGCTGGAGGCGGCGGAGGCTTTGGTGCGAGACGCGCAGGCGCGCCTGACGAAGCGGGGGGCGTAGTGTAGCCATGGAGACAACGGTATTATCGTGCGCGGACCCGGGGAATTTGGCGGTCGCGATTGAGGCTGCCTGCCGTTGTCTGGGCGCGGGCGAGGTCGTCGGGTTGCCGGCCGAAACGGTGTACGGTCTTGCGGGCGATTCACTGAACCCGGCGGCTGCCGCGCGCATTTTCGAAGCTAAGGCGCGTCCTTTTTTTGATCCGCTAATCTGTCATCTCCCCGATCTGGATTGGCTAACGCGTATGACCATCATTCCGCCTTCCGTGCGTGCGCTGGTGGATGCGCTGGCTACCGCATTCTGGCCCGGCCCCTTGACGATGATTCTGCCGCGAAACACCCTCGTACCGGATCTTGTCTGTTCCGGGCTTCCCACGGTTGCGGTACGTTTGAGTGCGCATCCTGTATTTTCTGCAGTGGCGCGTCATTTTGGCCGACCGCTTGCGGCTCCCAGCGCGAACCGGTTTGGCCGCATTAGTCCGACGGCCGCCTCCCACGTGTTGACGGAATTAGGAGGGCGCATTCCTCTTATTCTGGATGCCGGCCCCACAGAACACGGGCTGGAATCCACGATCGTGGCTCCGGAAGCAAGCGGGCTACGCATTCTGCGACTTGGCCCCATTACGAAGGAACAATTGGAGGCGTTTGCACCGGTACAATTCGGCGAAGAGTCGAAGGAACTCCCCGAGGCGCCCGGACAATTAAAGAGCCATTACGCACCGAGTAAGCGCCTCACTTTGCTTGCACCCGGCGATTCCATCCCCGGTTCGGTGGAAACGGTCGGCCTACTGGCGTGGCGCGAGGGACGGCGAGGTTTCGGCGCGGTAGAGGTGCTCAGTGCGTCGGGCGATTTGAGGGAAGCAGCGGCGAACGTTTTCGCGGCTTTGCGGCGCCTAGATGAGGGACCGTGGACGGTGCTATACGCGGAGTTGCTGCCGCAAGAGGGGCTTGGAGCTGCGATCAACGAGCGGTTAAGGCGCGCTGCGGCTCGCGAGTAAGAAGCCTCCCCTCACTTGAATCCTCCCTAAGGCTTCACCGATATTGAGGAAGATACCAATCGTACGTCTTTCGAATCGCTTCAGAAAGCGGGATTCGCACGCTAAGCCCCAACTCGCTTTCCGCCCGATGCGTTCCCGGAACGTACCGAGCGACCGGCTTATTCGGATCCTGCGGTTTAGCAATTGTGAATCCATTGGAGGAACCCGTGGACTCCACTACCGAGCGAGCAAGATCAGCGATGGAGACACCCTCAAACGAGCCCACGTTATAGGCCCTGCAGGAGGCACCTTTGAAGAGAATCGTCCAAAGCCAGATCACCAAATCAGCCATGTACAAATACGAGCGCGTCGGGGTGCCGTCACCCTCCACATGAACCGGCTGGTTCTCCAGCGCGTTCAAAATAAAATTCCCCACCGCGAAGTGCGTGTCAAGCGGCAGATGCGGCCCGACGAAAGCGAAACAGCGGGCGACCTTCCATTCCCAGCCTTGGATTTGCGCCGCCACCGCGCCCATGTGCTCTGCCACACGCTTGCCTTCTCCATAAGCCGAGATGGAAAGTAGAGGATCCGGTCCACCGCAGAAACTTTCCTCCACATGAATCATTTCGGATGGTTGCGGTCCGTAAACAGCCCCAGAACTGGTAAAGAGGCACTTTTCTACTCGGGCCTGAGCGGTGAATCTCAATAAGCGCTGCATTCCGCCCACTATCGAGTCAAGCATCTCTGCGGGCGCTTCGGTATTTAGCTTGGCGCTGGCTTGGGTTGCACCGTGGATCACATGGGAAAAAATCCCCTCAGGAAATGAGAAGTTACGGATGTCACCACGCCAAATTGTGAGAGCCGGATGTTTAGCGAGGTGGGGTGACTTGGCGGCGAAGGCTTGCGGATTGCGACTCAGTGCGACGATTTGAGCACCTAAATCCAGTCGGTCGTTGGCGTGTAGAAAGCTTTCCAGCAACCAGGTTCCAAAAAAACCAGTGCCACCAGTGATAAAGAGACGTTTGCCGCGAAGCTCTTCCCAGAGTGAGTTGGTGTGCAGGAGCACGTGCTCAAGATCGTCAAGGGGCAGGGTCGGAAGCGGCATGGAGCGGAAGTCGGAAGCAGGTCGCGGGCCCAAAGACGGTTTTTATGAGCCTCGGCCAGGGCGTCGGCGTCATCTCACTCTGAAACAAGGAGTCCTCCAATTCGGATACCTTAAGAACCAATGCTGTCTTGCTGGTTCAACTGGGCATCCTACGCCGTGCGCAATCCGTCTAGTGTCCACGTTGGGCGGCGTTTTTAACGCATATTGATTTTCATATTTTATTGAAGTCAAAAATAAAGCCACTTGACACAATCGCTTATCAATATATCGTAAACTATATGAAAGCCATCACCCTCAATGTGAGTGAGCCGGTTTATGCGGATTTTCAACGTTTTGCTCAGGAACAAGACCGCCCCACTTCGGAGCTTCTACGCGAAGCAATGGAACTCTACCGGCAAACCAAGATACGCCCCGTAAAAAGTTTGCGCGACTTGAAGCCTTCCTCAGCCGGAGCACTTCTTCAACCCTGGTCCAGTCGCGGAGATCTACTCTCGGACTTTTTAGAATAATGAGTATACACGGCATCGATACCACCTTTTTGGTGCAGGTTGAATTGCTCGAGGTCCCTGGGCATGAGGCGGCGCGTCAGTGGTTGGATCATGCGCTGGAGAAGCACCCGCAGCCCTTAGCGCTAGCGCCGCAAGTTCTCACGGAGTTCGTCCATGTGGTGACCGATCCCCGCCGCTTCGCCGAACCGCTGAGTATGGAGGAGGCGCTCGCCAAGGCTCTAGGCTGGTGGGAGGCTCGTGAGGTTAAGCTGATTTATCCTTCGCTGGACTCGACCCGACTCGCAATGATGTGGTTGCGCCAGTATCGACTGGGCCGCAAACGTCTGCTTGATACGCAACTTGCCGCCACCTACTACGCTGCGGGCATCACACGTTTGCTCACTTTAAACATGAGCGATTTTGAGGTGTTCGGCGTGTTTCATCCTCAGACTTTGATTTCAAAATAACCGCTTTGAGGAAAAAAAATGAATTTCCTGCCTCGTTAGAGACTCAAAAATTTTTGCGCTTGAGATTCAGGACCAACTCAGTTGTTTTTTTTTGTGCTTATCTCATACCGCATTCCTTGAGTGCGTATGCCAAAGAGAAGGAAAACTCGGCTGCCCCCTCTCAATAGCAATCCACCCATCCCCCTAAAAGTTGTCATGAATCGCTTCGCCAGTTCGTTGGCCCTTGGATCCGCTGTAATACTCAACCTCTCGGGCTGTTGCTCTTCCACAAATGAAGGAACTACACAACGAGGTAAGGCAGCTTCTAATGCAAAAAAACCCTCAGCTTTGCAGGACAAAAATCCATCAGTTAAAACCACAGAGACTGGCAATTCTCCACTTCCATCCGGCGCCAATGGAGGCCGAAACGTCGAAAACACGCTACCCCAAATCACATCCCAAAACCGTGCGCGATTGATTCAACTGGAAGCAGAGGAAATTCGCATTAGGACGGACATAAGCCTGAGTCCGGCGGAGCGCCAGCAACTCCTTCAAAAAGTCTGGAAAGAGCAGACCGACGCGAATTCGCAGACTCCGGCAACTGGGACGCCTCCACCTTCGTTGCGTGATGCCTCCCCCGCCAATCCAGCGAATTCCGCACAGACCACCCGGACCAATCACGACGCACCAACGGCCCAATCCGCTCCGGTGAACGCACCCGCCCCAAAGTTAGAAGCACCAAAATATGCCGCAAAAGTGCCCGGAAAACCTGGCATCATCAAAAGCCCCTATGATGGCAAACTCCTTGACGCTGTGGGCATCCCAACCGGAACTGAGGTCAAAGATCCGGCAACTGGGAAAATCATGCTCGTCCCGTAGCCGCCAACAAAAACTAGGGGGAAAACAAATTCTACCTCAAGTAAGAATCCCCTTCACGATCTTTCCGTGCACGTCCGTAAGGCGGAATTGCCGACCTTGAAAGCGGTACGTGAGCTTTTCGTGATCGATGCCCATGAGGTGCAGGATCGTTGCCTGCAAGTCGTGGACATGAACCGCATCTTTGACCGCGTTCACGGCGAGCTCGTCACTTTCTCCATAACTAATCCCAGGTTTTACGCCGCCGCCGGCCATCCACACGGTAAAGGCGTACGGATGATGGTCTCGCCCCCAGCGCTTCCGATTCTGGATATCACCCTGAATAAACGGAGTGCGGCCGAATTCCCCGCCCCAAATCACCAGCGTATCCTCCAACAACCCGCGTTCTTTAAGATCTGCAACGAGGGCCGCACTTGGCTGATCTGTGTCCTTGCACTGCGTGTAGAGCTCCGTCGTCAAGCTGTTGTGCTGATCCCATCCGGCATGCATCAACTGAACAAACTGCACTCCACGCTCAATCATTCGCCTTGCCATTAGACAGTTATGCGCGAACGTTCCGGGCTCTGTCACCTGCGGTCCGTAACGTTCCAAAACGCTCTTAGGTTCGTTTGAGAGATCCGTAAGCTCCGGTACACTCGCCTGCATCCGGTAAGCCATTTCATACTGCGCGATCCGAGTCGCAATCTCCGGATCGCCGGTACTCTCCAGCTTTAGTTGATTCGCAGCCTGGATATCGTCGAGCATCCCCCGCCGCACGTCGCGCGTCATACCGTCAGGATTTTGCAAATACAACACGGGCTCGTTGCTGCCCCGAAATTTCACACCCTGGTAGCGGCTTGGAAGAAAACCACTTCCCCAATAAAAATCGTAAAATATCTGCCCGCAGCTGGTGCCCTTGCTCACGGAAGTCATCACCACATAGGACGGCAAATCCTCGTTCGCGGAGCCCAGACCGTAACTCAACCAAGACCCCATCGTGGGTCTGCCCGGGAGTTGGCCGCCGCTGAGCAAGAATGAAATCGCGGGGGCGTGATTCACTGCATCCGTCTGCATTCCTTTCACAAAGCAGAGCTCGTCTGCGATTTGGGCTGTAAACGGCATCAGATCGCTCATCCATGCACCGCTCTTGCCGTATTGCTGAAACGGTTCGACATGCCCAAGAACAAGCCTTCCCGTCAGATTTGCACTCATGCTGCTGAAACGCCGACCCTTCAAATATTCCTCAGGCATCACCTGACCATGGAGCTCGCGAAGTTTCGGTTTGTAATCGAAAAGCTCCACGTGGCTCGGACCTCCGTTTTGAAAAAGATAGATGATGCGCTTCGCTTTCGGAGCGAAATGCGGAAGCTCCGGAAGGCTTTGCGTAGAAGAACCTACGGCGCCCGCCCGCACAACCGGCGCGCTGTCAACGGCGAGTCCATCGCGATTCAGCATCCAAGAAAGCGCCGCTCCGCCTAGACCGTAAGCCGAACTTTCAAGGAGTGTGCGCCGGGTAACCCCGAGATGGTGTTCAATAAGAGGATCCATAATTATTCCTTGGTCAGGGCTTCATCGAGGTTGAGAACGCTCAAACAAACGGTCGCGTACGCCGCGTGTTCCGGGGCAGGAATCGCTGCGTCTCTCGGGGACGCTCCCACGGCGAGGAGCTTCTCCGCGTCTTTGCCGTTGGCGCTGTAGTGGACGAAGTGCCGCTCATAGGAATCGGACCAAAGCTTCACTTCCTTTTCGGATGGCTCACGGCAAAGGACCAGTTCGTAGATTGCGCGCAAACGACTGCGGAAATCCACATTCGGGGCCTTCCAAACACGCGATGCAAGGACACGGGCCGCCTCAACATAGGTGGGATCGTTGAGGGTTCCAAGCGCGTGCAGAGGCGTGTTGGTGCGCAACGGCTTCACCGTACATGTCGTGCGGTTACCCGTGTCAAAGAACATCGTTGGTCCGACGATCCTCCTCCAAAAAGTGTAAAGACTCCTCCGATACAACCCTTCCCCTTGATCCGGCGTGTAGACTTTGTTTCCAAACGTCGCCTCCTCCCAAACCCCCTCTGGCTGATACGGTTTCACAGGAGCACCGCCTATCTTTTTTGAAAGCAATCCACTGGCGGCTAACGCCTGATCTCGAATCATCCATGCAGGCATACGGAATCTCCCGCCCCGCCCCAGTAACCGATTCTGAGGGTCAGTTCGAAAGCTCTCTTCGGTGCAATCCGATGCCTGCGAATACGTTTCGCTCGTCACAATCAACCGGATCAAGGCCTTCACATTCCAACCGTTGTCCCGGAATTCCGCCGCCAGCCAGTCGAGGAGTTCTTTATGGACAGGCATCTCCGCCTGAACGCCAAAGTCCTCGGCCGTCTTCACCAACCCGATGCCAAAGAACTGCTGCCAAAGCCGGTTCACAGTCACACGCGCCATGAGCGGATTGTCACCCGCCACCATCCAGCGCGCGAGTCCCAGCCTGTTGTTGGGCTGGCCCTCGGGGAACGGAGTCAGGCTGACTGGAACGCCACTTGTAACATCATCGCCCGGTTGGTTATACAGGCCACGGTTCAGGATAAAGGTCTGCCGTGGCTTCGGCATGTCCGCCATCACCATCACACGCGTGAGCATCTTGTCAGCGCGCTGCATCGCCTCACGTTTGCTCTCCCGATCTGCGCGCGCCTTCTTGAAATCCGCATCTTCAGCGCTCCAAGCCTCCTCCACTGTCTTGCGCTGGGCCGCCGTCCACTTGGCTTCAGCCACAAGCAACGCGCTTTTTAACTCCTCATTCTTGGTCGCATTACCGGCTCCATCCGCAGCTCCCGATTTTTCTCCTGCGATCGAGGTTATCCACTGCCCTCGCTTTTCTGCGGCACCCTTCCACAAATCCAGGGCGCGTGTTTCGCTACTCTTGAAAGTCATTCTAGCTTCTTCAAGCTTTGCCAACTCGCTCCCCTGCGGCATATCCAGTCGTGGCGCTGTTTGTGGATCTCCCCCGCCGCCGGTGACGGGCGTCTGATTGAAAAATCCAAAGAAACGGTAGTAGTCCGACTGGAGCAATGGATCGTATTTATGATCATGACACCGGCAACACGTTAAGGTCAGCCCGAGCCAAACCGTGCCAGTCGTTTCAGCCATATCCATGACGTAATCCACGCGGTTCTCCTCTGCGATACGCCCCCCTTCGCCATTGATGGGGTGGTTCCTCAAAAAGCCCGTGGCAAGCACCTGCTCCTGAGTCGCCTCTGGCATAAGGTCACCAGCAATCTGCCAAGTCGTGAACGCATCGTAGGGAAGGTTCTTGTTGAAGGCGTTGGTCACCCAGTCGCGCCACGGCCACATCGTTCGCTCGTTATCTCCCTGATAGCCATTAGTATCCGCGTACCGTGCAGCATCCAGCCAATCCCACGCCATCCGTTCCCCGAAGCGGGGACTCGCCAGCAGGCGATCCACAACGCGGGACACGGCATCCGCCTCGGTATCCGCGTCAAAAAGCGCGAGCTCCTCGGCCGAGGGAGGCAGTCCTGTCAGGTCCAATGTCAGCCGACGCAAAAGCGTTCTTCGAGATGCGCGCTGTCGTAGATCCATTCCGGCCAGTTTGAGGCGCGCCCTCACCAGCGCATCAATCGGATGAGTCCCCGCATTGGAAGGGACCGCCGGTTTCTCGAGGGGTGTAAACGCCCAGTGCGTGCCCCATTTTGCGCCTTCTTCCACCCAGCGCTTTAGCAATTCGCGCTGTTGTTGGGTGATTTTACGGTTTGATTTTGGCGGTGGCATCAACTCCTCGGAGTCCTTGCTGAAGATGCGTTCCACCAATGTGCTCAAATCCGGCTTCCCCGCGACAATGGCCGCCGCTCCGTCTGCATTTTTATGAAACGCCCCCTCCTTGGTATCCAATCGCAGGTCCGCCTTTCGTGCTTTGGCATCGGGACCATGGCAGTGGAAACAGTTCTCCGAGAGGATTGGCAATACCTCCTGACTAAAATTCACCGGCGACGCAGAGCAAGTGAGCACGGTAGCAGAAACCGCTGATACACACAGGATTGAGTCAAAGTAACGAGCGCTAGGGGTACGCATGGAAAGAGAGATACCATATCCGGGGGTTAATGGACATTCACGCATTTGCGTAACGGCTTCGTTGCCTTTCTGGCGGCGTATCCCTCAACAAACGCGTTATCAGATCGTCAAATATCTCAGTGGGGCACTATGAGGGGAAGCGTGCACCGCACGAGGCTAGCGAAAACAATGAGTCTCAAGCGAGCAGGAGAATGCAAAAAGGGTTGCTGCTTGAAGTGGGCGGTGGGTATCGGGTTTTGGCTTTACGTAAACTCAAGGTGGAGGGAACGTGCCTAGAGTTTCAAACTTCTCCGATGACACGTACGTCCAAAGTGACCCTCAACGAAATTGCCCGAAAAACTGGGGTGACCCGTATGGCGGTTTCGCTGGCGCTTCGAGGCAAGGAAGGTGTGTCGGATTCAACTCGAAAGAGCATTTTAAAGGTGGCTGCCAAGCTTGGGTACCAACCGGATCCAGAGGTTTCCAAGCTGATGACTCGAATCCGAGCGAGGAGTCCCGCCACAAAAGCCTCTCTGGCACTTTTGACATTCGGGCCGAGCGCAGAGGCTCGAAGAAGTTCGCTTACGGAACGAAAATACGTGGAGGGCTGTTATGCTCGGGCGAAGGAATATGGGTATCGCATCGAGGAGGTTTCTATCGGCGAAGACCTGAGCGTTGCTCGGGTTGGTGACATCCTGTGGAGTCGGGGAATTGAGGGAGTGATTGTGCGCCCGCTACAAGTCAACCTGTCCGCAAAAGAGTCGCGTTCGATTCTCTTTAATTTCGAGCGATTTTCCGCCGTTGCAATCAGCGAGACGCTTCTGGCTCCCGACCTAGATCGTGCGATTCATGACCAATATACAGCGATGCTTGGAGTGATTTTGGAGCTCTCGAAGTTGAACTATCAGAAGATCGGATTGGTGCTGGAGGAAGACTTGGATCTGCGTGTCAACGGCCGTTGGACGGCAGCCTACCAGTGGTGCCAATTGCGATCCGGTGCCAAACGCCTGACGCCCCCGTTGGTTATGGCGGACTCGAAGCAGTCGACCTTTGATCGCTGGTTTGAGCGTTATCGGCCGGATGTCATTGTGAGTGTGAACCGTTTCGGACTCCAGTTTATGGAGGCGCGGGGGTTGGATATTCCCGGAGACATCGGGTACGCCTCGCTGGATGTGGATGGAGATGTCTCGTGTTATGCTGGGGTGAGTGGGATTGATCAGAAGTCACATTTGGTGGGAGCCGCAGCCGTGGATCTTTTGGTGGGAGCACTTCAACGGGGGCAGCGTGGAGTTCCTGAGACACCGGTGCGGATGGCGGTAGGGGGAGTTTGGAGGGTTGGGGAGAGTGCAGTGAAGCAACGCGTGGCGAAGAGTTGAGAGGCCGGTTTGTTTCGGCGGCAGAAGGCGGATGGTTTACTTTACGTAAATAAAGGCGGCGGTTGCCGGAGGGTGGGTTTGGGGTGCATACGCGTATCGGAGCGGACGATGTCGAAAACTGTCCACTGTGTACCGTAAATAAAAACTAAACCCTGCGTTAATAATTCTGAACGACAATGCTTTAGGAATGAAAGACGTTCTCTTTGTATTAAATTTAACCCGCACGGCTGATTCGGCCACGCCCTCCTCATTTACGAAAAAAATGATTTCCTCCCTCTCGGTTCGCCTCGACTAAATCAACGCTTTATTTTTAGGAACCTGACTCTTTGCCGCGCCATGTCCAGGGCCACTTTGACCCGGCCCAGTCAAAAAATTTCCTAAGAACGGCGGCTCCATGGCTTATCCCTTTCACCCAATCATGCCTTCCCGCTCTCCCTCTCACTCTGCCTTTGCCACGGCGCTCGCACTCCTCTTCGCGACGGTTGGCGGCAAGGCGGCTGATGCGCCGGCACCTTCGGTTCGAGAGGTCGTGCTGCCGCTTCACGCAGCGGGTGATCTGATGCGCGACAAGGTGGAGCCGTTCGTCAGCAAGCACTGCCAGAGCTGCCACCGCAAGGACAAGGCCAAGGGCGAACTAGACCTCACGCGTTACGCCACGGAGCGCGATGTTACGGCAGATTTCCGGCGCTGGAAGAACATCGCGGAATTCATCCGTGATGGCGAAATGCCGCCCGAGGACGAGCCACAGCCGAGCAGTGAGGAACGCCAAGCGGTGCTCGCTGCGATAGAGTCCATCATGCTCACTGAGGCAAAACGCAACGCAGGAGATCCTGGCGCGGTGCTGCCTCGGAGGCTGTCGAGCACGGAATACGATCTCTCCATTCGCGCGCTGACGGGCGTGGACATTCGTGCGACGGCCGAGTTTCCTGCTGATCCAGCTGGGGGCGAAGGTTTTGATAACACCGGCGAGGCCTTGGGCATGACGCCCAGTTTGCTGAACAAGTATCTCGGCGCGGCCCAGTTTGTTTCAGAGCACCTCGTGCTCAGGCCCGAGGGCGTTGCCTTTGCGACCTCTCCTGTCACTGGCTACAGCGGGCGCAAGAAGCTCACTGAGGAGGCGATCATCGACTTCTACCGGCAGCATGACGTCAGCATTAACGACTACGTAGTGTCGGCCTGGCGATACAAACACCGCAACGAAACGGACCGCGCTTTGAGCCCCGAAGCTTGGGCTCAGCGGCAGGGTCTCAGCGGCGGCTATCTGGCGCTGGTGGTGAAGACGTTGGCTGAAGCAACGTCCGGCGAGAGCTTCATGCGCAAGCTCGGAGCCATGTGGGACGCATTGCCCGCGCCGACGCATGCCACAGACGTTCCGCAAGCCGTGCGCGAGGTGACCGCTTTCATCGCGCTGATGCAAACTGGCGTCGGCTCGCACGATCCAGTGCTCATCCGATCAGGCCGCGCGCCGATCGATCACCTCGCCATGCGCGTCAAAGTAGCCGCTAGCCGCGACAAGGCTGGTGTGGGCAACATTGGAACGCGGAGCAAGCTTCGCATCGGTCGCTTGCCAGCACCATCGAAGGACGCTAAGCCTGCGCAAGACGAAGCGACCACGCTTTATCTTCGGTTGGATCCAGCCTTCGATTCAAAGCCGGGCCTTGTGATTCTGCATCGTCCCACGCTCAGCAAGCGGGATGGACCGAGCAATGACAAACAGGCGAAAGAGGATGAATTGGAAACCCTGCGCGCTGTGCTGGAGCGGGAATCACCCGAACTCGCGCGTCAGTTGGCCTTTGGCAAACATCCGAGTGGTGAGGCGCTAGATCCAGATTCGCTGGCGTTGCAGGCCCCCTTCGTCCTCTCGATACCGCTTAGCCCGAAGGCGTTGGCAAGCCTGCAGAGCAAGTATTTACACCTCGACTGCGAGGTGGATGCAGGATCCAGCGCAGAGTCCGCTGTATTTCTTCAGCAAGCGATTGGCAAGAAACCGGACGCACTAGCAGCGATTGCCGAATCGCTGGTTCCCTCCACAGACGTGGAGATTTTGCTCCGCCCAGAGAGCCAACTCGCAAAGGATCTGGCGACAGCAGCTGGACCGTTTTGCAAGGCGTTCCCGAATCGCTTTTTCTTTACCGATGCAAAACGCGGAGTGACCGCAGGCTTCCACCTCGTCGAGGGCTTCTTCCGCGATGACCAGCCGCTGATGGAGAAGGTGCTCACCGATTCTGAGCGCGCAGAGTTGGATCGGCTGTGGAAGGCGTTGAACTTTGTGACCCAGAGCGTGGAGACGATGTTCCGTGGCTTTGTGTGGTTCGAGCGGGCCGAGCGTCATGTTTTGCAGGATCAGCGATTCGATTTTCTGCGCTCGGACGATCCACTGCTAATGAAGCCAGAGTTGATGGCCAAGTTCGAGCGCCACTACCTTGAAAAGTTGGGCGTCAAACTGGTGCCGGATGCCATGCAACCTGAGAAGCCGAATCCGCAGTTCGACTTGATCCACGGCTTCTTCGAGCGGGTCCGTGCGGACCTCACGGGCCACGAGCGCACTCTGGAACAAGCCGAGGCGCCCGCGCTGCGAGATATCGAACGAATCGCCGAACGCGCCTACTGTCGGCCTTTGCGAGCGGATGAGTCAAAGGCCCTACGCAGGCTTTACCAGCAATTGCGCGAGCAAGGTGAAGACGTCGAGGGCTCGCTGCGCAGCATGTTGAGCGCGGTGCTCATGTCTCCGGATTTCTTTTATCGCAGCCCCGACGCACCTGAGGGTGGCGGCGTACAGCCTCTGGCCCAGACGGCGCTTGCGCGGCGGCTCAGCTACTTCCTGTGGTCTTCGCCGCCGGATGAGGAACTGCTCGCAGCGGCGCACGCGGGCAAGCTCCAAGACGAGGCGACGCTGAAAGCGCAGACACGCCGCATGTTGAAGGATCCGCGGATCGAGGGCTTCGCTCGCGAGTTTTTTGGCCAATGGCTGCGTTATCGCGATTACTTGTCCAAGGATCCCATCCCGCCCGGTGCCTTCGCCGGCTACGACGCGCCCTTGCGCCAGGCGATGTTCGAGGAGCCCACGCGACTCCTCACCCACCTGCTCCAGCAAGACCAGCCCGTAGGCGAGTTGTTGCATGGTGACAGCACCTTCGTGAACGCGGCTCTCGCCAAGTTTTACGGTGGCGACATCGAGCGCCAATACCACAGCGCTGATGACAAAGGAACTCCCTCGGACTGGCGTCGCGTCGAGGGCCTGCGAGGGATAGGCCGTGGCGGACTGCTGGGGTTGCCGGTCATTTTGGCAAAGAACTCCGCGGGGAGCCGAACAAGCCCCGTGAAGCGCGGATTCTGGGTCGTGCATCACCTGCTGGGTCAGCACTTCCCGCCTCCGCCAGCCGATGTGCCCGAGTTACCCAAGACCGAGGAAGAAGCCACCAAGACCATCCGTGAACTGCTAGCTGACCACACCTCGAACCGTCAGTGCGCCATGTGCCATGTGCACTTCGACGGCCTGGGTTTGACCATGGAAGCGTTTGATGCCGTCGGACGCTTGCGCAACAAAGACCTCGCCGGTCGCGCCATCCAAGCCACAGGCCCCATGGCTGGAGGTGGCCAGGCGGAGGGCATCGCGGGCTTGATCGACTACATCGAGCACCGCCGCGTATCCGACTTCCAGCACAACCTCAGCCGCAAGCTATTGGGCTACGCGCTGGGACGTTCGGTGACGCTCTCGGATCAGCCCTTGCTTGCAGAGATGGAGAAGAAACTACAGGGTGGCCAAGGCTTTTCCGTATTGTTTGAGACCGTTGTTTTGAGCCCGCAATTCCGCCAGCAACGCGGCCGAGACTTTATCGCCGCCGCCCCTTGAACCCCGTTTCCCAAGCCCTTCAACTTTAATGAAACCAACAACCGCCAATCCCATGACGACTCATTCGACCTCGCGCCGCGTTGTCCTCAAAGGCCTCGGAGCCTCCGTGGCGCTGCCATGGCTAGAATCCCTGTGCTCCGCCGCCGAGGGCGCGCAGAAGGGACCGCCCAAACGCTTTGCCTTCCTGTTCTTCGGCGATGGAGTGCACGCGGATCAATGGTGGTCCAAGGGCAGCGGCTCCGCTCTCGAACTCGGCGGCGCCTTCGCCTCGCTGGAAGGCGTGAAGGACAAGGTCAACTTCATCCACGGCCTGCGGCACTCCGGCAACGTCTGCAGCGGACATGCGAAAGGGGCCGCGGGCATCCTCAGCGGCATCCAACCCAACGTGGGCCGCGAGATCCGCGCTGCCGCCAGCTTGGATCAAGTGCTGGCCAAGCGCATGGGCGACGCCACCCCGCTATCCAGCCTCGTGCTCGCCTGCGAACGCCCGATTAGCGGCTTCCATGAGTCCGGCTACTCCATGCTCTATTCCTCGCACGTCTCATGGAGTTCGCCCGTGTCCCCCGTGCCCACCGAGCTTTATCCCTCACTTGCATTTGACAGCCTGTTCCAAAGCAAAGGCAGCCGCGCCCAAGCCAGCGTGCTCGATCACGTCGCCAGCCAATTGCGCGACGTCAGCCGCAAAGTCTCCCACGCCGACAAAGCCAAGCTGGACGAATACGCCACCAGCATTCGCGAAGTCGAAGGCCGCCTCGCCCGTCTGCAAGCCGGAGCCGACAGCAGCTTCAGCCAAGCGATCAAATCGCAGCGTCCACCCGACGGCCTGCCCAATCAGCTCGACGCCCACGCCCGTCTCATGTGCGACATCATCGCCTTAGCCTTTCAGACCGACCGCACGCGCATCGCCACCATGCTGATGACCAACAACCTCTCCGGCCACGTCTATCCCTTCCTAGGCCTGCGCGAAGATCACCACAGCCTCTCGCACAAGTGGCAAGGCAAGGAGTTCGCCTCCATCACCCGGTTCTGGGTCGAGCAATACGCCTACCTGCTCAACAAACTGGCCAACACGCAAGAAGGCGACGGCAGCGTGCTAGACAACAGCTGCATCGTCCTAGCCAACGAACAATGGATCGCCCACAACGCCGACCGAGTCCCCCTCCTCATGGCCGGCGGCCTCGGCGGCACCTTCAAGACCGGCCGCACCCTGGACTTCGAGCAAAGTAACAACCGCAAGTTCTCCAGCCTGCTACTCACCCTCGCCGACCGGATGGGACTGCCGTTGGATAGCTTTGGGGATTCGAGGGAGCAGTTGGTGGTGTAGCGTGGGGGTAAGGATGGTAGGGAAGTAATTCGCTTTTGTCCCCCCCGTAAGTTTTTTCAGCCTAGACGCTGGGGTGTTAAGGTAAATGGCATTGGATATTATCAGGGTGTCTGTCCCGAATGGCACTTAGTCAAGGGCGTCCTTCGTGGGATTTTTTACGCCAACCAAAAGGGTTACCGCTCCGCCATTGCACGAAAGAGCGCCTTAGCTAAGTGCGATTCGTGTCTGTCACTTGGCCTCCCTCCCAAATATTACTGGGTGAACTTTATATTCTTCTGTCATACCGCAAAAAGAGCAGATTAAGTCCACTGCACCATGAGACATCAGTCCTTGTTCAGCCGCTCACTTTTTCTCTATTTCAGCATTGCCTTAATTCTTTCGACCTTTGGAAGTTCCACTTCAGTTTTCGCCCAAGATGAACTGACAATTGCCAATCAGTTCCTGAACCAATGGTTAGAGGCGCAAAACATGGGAAATTTTCGACAGTACTCCGCTCTATATCACCCCGATTTTAGCGGAGTACGCCGGAGCGGAAATCAACGAGTCGAGATGAACCGCTCGCAGTGGCTCAAAGACCGCGGACGGATGTTTCTATCGGCTATGACCGTTTCCATTTTCGAGGTCAGGGCAGAGCTAATTGACGGAGGCATCTTGGTCAACTTCAAGCAACGCTTTAAGCAGGGCAACTATCAAGATGAAGGACCGAAGGTGATGGTGCTCATCGAAAATCAAAATGCCGTCCAAGTCATCAGCGAAGAAATGTTGCACTCCAACCTAATCTCCTCGCGAAACGCATCAATTCGACCAAATACCGACACGTTCCAAGGTTCACGCCACCAATCAATTCACAACGCACGAGGCCCGATCTCCTCTGAGGAAGCTCAAGGAATTGTGGCGGGGAAACTTAACTACACCCCGAGACGCGGCTCAAACCTCGTTTACGAAAGCAACGAGGTCAGAGGAGGCCGTACTTACCTCGTGATTCATGGATACGATCTGGTTATCGATTCGCCAAACGGTGAGGGTCACACAGCGACATGGGGATGGTACATGGTCGATGAAGCAAGCGGTACAGCATATAAATGGGACTTGGCAGACGACAAGCTAGTGCCGATCAGACCCTTGAGGCGGTAAGGAACACTCGCTACGTAGGATCCAAAAGTATCGAAAAATCATGCGCGTATCACCTTAGTCACCACCCTCCGGGATCGACAGACGTATGGTCTTCAAATTTAGTGCAACGGCTGAAGGGAAAATCGTGCCAGACTCCGCAGAGATAAGCTTGATCATGATTTCTACCGATCCGTTCTTAGTTGACCCAACACTGGTCGCACGAACGTAGTCGGCGGCAACAGCGTTTTTGGGCTGAAGGTTGATGACGACATCGTGCGCGTTCTTTACCTCCACGAACTTACCATCCTTGCCCTTCATATAGATGTGAAGCGTACTGGCCTTGGTCACAGGCACCTCATTGGCAACGACCACGTTGCCCTCACGGTTAGTCAGTGGAACCTGCGATGAGGGGTTGCTTTCAGGCCCAAGAAGGCCCTTTACAGAGTCAACCTTTGCCTTCTGGCCGTTGGGAAAGTTGATAATCGTTCCATCGGCAGTCCGAGTGGAAGAGAGTTTTTCCGCCGCGAACGCCGAACCAGAGGAGAAAAAAGCCAAAAAGCCGGAGAGAGCAAGAAGGCCACAGTAAAGGGGGATAGATCGCATTTTCTTACGTGTTTTGGGGAGTTACCGAATTCGCTCTTGCCCCAAGCACGATTTCTTCAGTCGGAGCGTGGGGCGACTGCTCCCCATATTATTGCCCAATTTTTTAAGTGGCGTCCAGCCAGATTCAGCCATTATGCGCGCATTTAAATTTCGGTCAAAATCCCTACTCTATTTGGCGTGAGGAGAAAGTGTCTGTCCCCTGCGTCTCTGCGTCTCAGTCCCCTCGCCCCAACTCTAGCATCCGTTGCAGCATCGGTTCGAGGTGCCTGCCCGGGATTGTGTTCTTCACAGAGTAGCGTTCAATTCCGTCCTTTGCCCCGAGCGAGAGTAGCGGAAGTGTCTGTCCCCTGCGCTCGCTGCCAGCGCGGACTCAGGGGACAGACACTCCCGCACGCGCTCCACCCCAAAAGAGCCGATACTAGGACCCACAGAGCGTTGGCCGGACCACGCGACCGCCCCCTCCCTCCAAGTCCCACAAAAGCGGGTATAATGAATTGAGTCAGGGAGTTTCGCTTGTGAGACCCGAAAAGCGCCTCGGAAAGTGAGGTGATCGGCATGAAAGGCGGCGGAGTGTCTGTCCACTGCGTCTCTCCAATGCTAATTTAAATTTGCACATTCAGAAGATCAACATTGCGCTTTGGGCACATTCGGACTACATTCGGACATGGCTCTAAAAGAAACATTCGTTCGCGCTAGGGTCGACTCCCGCCTTAAAACGGATTCGGAAGCGATCCTCGGTCAGTTGGGTCTCACCACTGCCGATGCAATTCGCATCTTCCTGCACCAAGTCAGAATTCAGAGAGGGTTACCTTTCGAGCTCAAAATTAAAGAAGACAACTCAGACATTTTGCTCCCCTCTTCCATGCGCAACGCCGTTTTAGAGTCCTTTTATGACGACGAAGCCCGGTGAAGTTTATCTCGTTGATTTGGGAATCGCCGGAAAGGTCCGCCCAATGATTGTTCTTTCAAGGGAAGATTCAGATCCACCTAGGGCCCTCGCTATTTGTGCACCAATTACAACCTCTTCAAGAGGCAGTAAGTACGAGATCGCTATTGGTAATCCAAATTTTCTGAAATCTGAGAGCTTTGTAAATGTGCAAGGGTTACAGGCCATTTCGCATCACGAATTACACCGAAAACTTGGCAATATATCAGAAGCTTATTTATCACAGATCAGAGACGCCCTAGGGTTTGCGTTATCTCTCGAAGGTTAGGATCTGAAGTCTTTGGTGAACCATCTTTGCTCGCCTAGCCGAAGAAGTCAATACACCCAACTCCGGAAATGCGTCATGGCCGCATTCCGAACGTGGGTAAGTTCTGGCGTTGCTTGCAAGCGGCGGAGAGGCGGCGGCGGAGTGTCTGTCCCCTGCGTTTCCCGTCCCCTGCGTTTCACAGAAGATACGGGTGCGGCTCATGCACACCAAGGATTGCTGGCAGTGACAACTCCGCTTATCCTTGAAGCATCCTTTTTGAATAGCTTAAGAAGTTAATTCTAACACCTTCAGGGCTCTCAAGAGTGCTCGCACGTGATTTTCAAAACATCCGAGAGAAGAGGGTTTTCATTAAATTCTAAGGGACAATCACCCAACGTTCGTCGAAAACGTGATGTCTGAGCAACAGTATGCCCCGCGCCCGAAGGCAGTTGCTTCTGGCCCAGGGTGAGACTCTTTGAAGTCTTTCCTTTTGGTCTGCTGCCCGAGAGTGTACATTCAGAACATGAGCGTTGAAGAACTAGAGTCTGTTGTTTCTCGCCTCTCCTCAGATGAACTTTCCCGCTTTTCAAAGTGGTTTGAGGAGTTTCTCGCGGACCAATGGGATCGGAAAATTGAGCAGGATGTCCTTGCTGGGCGGCTGGAATCCAGCGTCACACGCTCCAACGCGCATTTTGACGCCGGTCGTTGCACTCCACTTTGAAACAGTACGCTGATCCTGAATTCTGGTTCCATTACGGTCAGCTTCCAGAGGCTGTTCGTCTGTTGGCTGATAAAAATTTTGGACTCCTCAAGTCGGATTTACGGCACCCCTCTGTTCGACTTAAAAAAATTGGGACTCTCTACTCGGCCCGCGTGGGGCTCCAATACCGCGCTCTGGCGCATAAGCGCTCGGAAGGTCTGGTATGGTTTTGAATTGGTCATCACTCGACCTACGATCAACTCCTTAGTTCGTAGTTCTCGGGATTAGCCTGTCAAAAAAACAGATGTGCTGAGGGAGACAGAGGCACAGTTGTCCCTCTGCGGATCTGGCGAGAGTGAGCGATTAAAGTGTCTGTCCCTGCGGTTCTCACACCTATCCTTTTAAAGCGGTGGCGGGACGTTTTGGTATAACTTGCGGCGCCATTCCTTAGATGGTAATCATAAAGTATGACCGCAACGCTCATTATCAATGAGGATGGTAAGATAGACCTGCCAGAGGACGTGCGTTTGGTCTTTGTTGTAAAAGCAGGTTTGAAGATACAGGCAGAGTTCTCCGCTGACCGCATTGAATTGGTCAAAGACATTCCCGGCGCAACGAAGACCATAAGGTCTGCCAGTGGTCGTTTGGTTGTCGCGCCGATGTCGGTAAAAATGGATGCGGCAATGGCGGTGTGTGCGGAGAAGGATGAGCTGTCCAGCCGCGGGTTACGGAGATGAGTCGGTATTTGGATAGTTCTGTACTCGTCTCATCTCTATTGCCGGACGATGCGGATTTTGCAGCCTGTGACGCGATATTAGCAGAGGGAGGCCACTGGACAACGGCTCACGCGCTAAGTGAAACCTTCGCTACTTTGACGGGCGGCAGACTGGGAGTTAGGGTTGACGCTGCGATCGCAGCAGAAATGATCAGAGAAAGCGTTTTGCCATGCGTGCGGTTTGTAGAGGTGAGCGTGGAGGATGTGATTGCGGCCCAACTCAACGCACGGGAACTGGGAGTGCGTGGTGGGGCGATTTACGATTATATGCATCTCGTGGCCGCGCGCAAAGCGGGCGTTAAGTGCTTGAACACTCTGAATGTAAAAGATTTCAGGATTTTGCGCCGCGATGATGATCCACTGATTGAGCGTCCTTGATCCGGCGTGACTGCTTCGTAAACGGCAGTGCGCTCGGAAGGCGCCTGCCGATTGGGGCGGCGTTAGCAGCAAGGCCACGAAGTGGGGGGGAGAAAGTGCCTGTCCCCTGCGTGTCCCATTGACCTCTTTTTCCTCCTCCGCCTTCTTCCCAGCACGCCACTGTTTACTCAGAAGAACCGCGGGAACCGCTGAGGCCTTTGTCTCGTCCTCTCCTGTTTTTGGGAAATATCGGCTGGCCTAGTTGTTGCTTTTGCATCACACAATCATCGATAAGGGCTCGAGTAATTGATTTTAGAGCACCTCTGGAAACACCCGAAGACTTCCACGAGTTCTCCGACGACTGAAGGTTTTGCTTTAATTTCTTCTTATGGATAACGATCAATTTCAGCGAAACCTTCAACTCATGGGGCAGGGTCTTCAGTTGCAAGCGGCAGCTGACGCCAACCGTATCGCTCAAGAAACGGCAGCAGCAACTAGTCAGTTGCTGCGCGCTCAGGAGCAGCAGAAGGCGCTGGAGCAGCAGCGTCTGGCTGTCGAGCAGCAGCGTTTGCAGGAGGAACAGCGCCGGACTGAACTGGCTGCACAGGAGCAGCAGCGCAGGATCCAGTTGGCGGAGAACGAGGCCAACGCTAAGAAGGCGCAGGCTGAAAAAGTGAAGTCCATACGAGTTCAAATGGCGGCAATGGAGGAGGAGATAGGCGACTTCCAAGGGTATTTATCCAAAATTGGTGGCAACCCTCCATCTGTTGGTGGTGTACCTGTTGCGACCTACACATTTCTTTTGCTTCAAAGGAAACTGGAGAAACGTGTTGCTCAAAAAAGCGATCTGCATGAGTTGGGCGACATACGGTTCATGGGGCAGCTGGAAAAATCGGTTCGCGAGTTGCGGCAGGCTTTCCCTGATTTCTGCGGAGATTCTCCAGTGAAAGGAGCGCTCCAATATCTCGAAGACTTGGCTGACTGGCCAATGCGCTCGGTAAGGCTTGATGGAAAGGATACTAAACCAAGCCGGTTGCTTCAGGACGTTCGCAAAGCAAGCGAGGGTTTTCTGGAGACTTTTGAAAAGGCCGGAACTCAAATCACTTCATCGGCAGTGATCGCTCGGCTGTTCTCAGAGATTGCAACGCAGGAGCAACTTCTTAAAGACGCCGAAACCGCGTTTGCTAATGAATGGAGCGGCGTGGAGCCTCAAGTCAAGAACCTCGAATCAATTGGGGTGGGGCTGATAGAGGCGATAGGCTTAGTAGGCATTTCTGTACCTCATTTAGTCGAGCTGACCGATCCTATCGATCGCCTTCGGCAGAGCTTGAGTGTGTGTCGCCGCGGTTTGGAGGAGGCTTCAAAAAACTGGGATAAAGACAACGCATCCGTTCAACGGGCAAGGCAACACATTGCAGAGGGGCGGTTGCAGGAGGCGCAGCAAACACTTGAATCGTTGGAGGGAAGGACTTGGGCTGATATTAATTCTCGCCTCGCTCAATCAGAATTCGAGAATGCCGAAAACCGAGAGTTGAAGCGGTTGATTGTGGAGGCGGACAAGTTGGCGGAGAGCGCCCCTCTCGAAGCTGTTCGTCAATTGGAGTCCAGGGCACCAGAATATGCCAAATTGGAGCCTGTGTTCTCCGTACTACTAGTGAAGCGGAAGGAGTTGTTAACTGCGCTTGAAGCACAACTGCTTGCTGAGATCACTCAGATCGAGGCAAAAGACCGGAAAGAGGCAGTGCGGCTTTGTGATGATCTAATGAAGCGGTCGGAGGGGTTGCCGGAGCTTCAAGTGGGTCTGTTTCAAAAGACCGAAACCATCAAGGCGTCGATCAAGTTAGACGCAATTAAGCACCGAAAGAAGTTTATCGTCGGAATTCAAGGGGTGTGCGTGATCTTTGGTTTAGTCGCGGTTGCCGCGTCGCTGCCCGAATTAAAAATACTGGAGAATTTTGTAAGTGCTGATGTCGCACCCATGCTCGAAGTGTATGTTGCTCCTGTTTTGGCAGTGATCTGCTTCACGGCTTGGATTTACCTCGTTTTACGCATCTCAGCCTTTACTAAAATAGAATCCGCTGTGCTGCCCACCATGAAACAGGCTGTGCAACGATTTCAATTTGAAGCAGCAAACAATGCAAAACAAGCTTTTGCCTTTTCCAAAAGCGAAAGGGTGCAAAGCTCCCGCCGCGAATGGAAAGCATCTGTTGGTGTAGAGGGTTTCTCGAAACAGCTTTTGGCTCTTGGAGCGGTAAAGCCAGGCGATTTGTTCATCAACAGCCTCGGACATAGGTTTAGATGGTGTCCTTCCGGCGAATTTATGATGGGGAGTCTGGTGGAAGAGCAAATTGCGGCCAAAGTGCAGTTGCAGATACTTGGGGATCTGGCCGAGGGTGACATTAACGTCGAGGACGAGAAATTACATCATGTCATCATTTCACGAGGCTACTGGCTGGGAGAACACCCAGTGACGCAGTCTCAATGGAAAGCCATCATGGGGAGATCCCAGCACAAGCAAATATCAACGAAAAAGAGTGAATTGTATAGGAACTGGCTTAAGAAAGAGGCTTTTCCGAAGGAAAATTCGCAGGCACCTGCTTACTGCGTCAATTGGGAAGAAGCTGCCGAGTATTGCTTGAAGCTCACGGAAAGGGAAGTGAAGGCAGGACGGATTCCTGAGGGCTGGCACTACCGGTTACCCACCGAAGCACAATGGGAGTACGGATGTCGTGCAGGCACGAGTGCTGCAACCTACGCTGGAGGAGTCGAATATATTACCCCAAATAGTTCGCCTACAATCGACCGAGTTGCGTGGTATTGGGGTAATGCAAGTTCTGATTTCAGAGATGGTGGTGGTTTTCTCATGGAAAAATTTGAAGCTGCTAAACTTCAATCGAAATCAGGACCCGCTGGACCTCATGAAGTCGGGAAGAAAGAAGCTAACCCGTGGGGTGTTTCTGATACCTTGGGAAATGTTTGGGAGTGGTGTTCTGATTGGTATGCAGCCTACGACGACAGTATCGTGCTCGATCCCATTGGCCCATCCTCAGGCAAAAACCGGGTGTTGCGGGGTGGTGCATGGTTCTGGTTTGGAGCCGCCTCTTGCCGAGCAGCCTGCCGGAATAAAGAAGAGCCGGGGTCTAATGACGGGGACGTTTTCTTAAACGGTCTAAGAGTCGCGCTTGTCCCACCCAGATTGGAGATGGTGAGACAACATTTGCTTCAGGTTTTAAAACAGCGAACGGAAGACCATAATGATAACGCTTGATACGCCTTGAAGTCTTAAACTCTCGCTTCCGTCAGAGCGCTGGCTGTCCTCGCCGTCATTTTTCTTTCGATCAACAATGAGCGAATCACAAAAAAGCCAGCACCTGCCACCGTTCATTCATTGGATGGCCCGGAAAGCGGATTCGTCTGATGGCAAATTTCATGAACTTTCGCGGATTGTAGACTGGATGGAACTAACGCACGAAGAGGGGTTACGGTTGGTACCCTCTCCTGACGATCAATACGCACGGGAGCATCCCCCGAGGTGGATGAGGCCGCTGAAAGGAGCGGAAGGCGTCTGGAAACATCATTCGTTTCCGACTATAAGTCTGTGCGTAGCTGAAGGAAAATCTGCTAAGGCGGCTTCTATGAGATACGGCCCTGTAGGTTTATGTCTCAACCGGCACTTGGCAATAAAAGCTGGTGCACAGCCTGTGATTTACTTCCACCGAAGCGGTATGAACGCCGCACTAAGTTCATCTTTACAAGCAATTACGAAACATATTTCAAATATTGAAGACTCGGACGAGTTGATCCGTCACTGGAGCTTTATCTTGGGACTGATGAAACCGTTGACTCGCGTTAGGAAAAGAGCGGTTGCTCAACGTACGCAGAGGGAGCCAAGACCGGAGAAATTAAACAGACCTTCCTCCGCTGCACCTCAGGTTAGATTACCGAGACTCGACAACTATCTCGACCATGAGTGGCGGATTTGTGTCGATCCGGACAATTCGCCATTAAAATGGAACCCTGAGCAATGTCGGCTCGTCGCACAAAACGGCAATTGGGTCGAGTCCTTGATTGCCCGAACCCTACGGTTTGAGGATGAGCTTCGTCGGGAGATCGCGAAGAGGGAACGCTCGTGCCTGAGGGATTTGGAAATTACGAATTTAAGTACCCTCGTGGAGGAGGGTTAACGCTCCCGCGTCAGGACCGAATAATTCGTGACGGGGGGAAAGCAATTTCTATCCCTCTGAACCGCAGCACTACCGCTAATCGACGCCCATCGCAATTTGAAAAATGATGTCGCCACATATTCCTAAGGAAGCCTTATATGCCTCAAGCTGCATTCGCTTATGGTGGAGAATGTTGGACTCGTTGGGGTTGGATATGTCGAGAATTGCCCAACCTTCGCCAGTTTCACCTACAGCGAGTGAGTGACCTGCCAAATGCTCGTCCAGCATGGCAAGAACAGACCCTAAATTCAATTGTATTTCTGACGGTTGGGGTGTAGATTCGCTCATAGACTGGTCACTCCTACTAAATCCACTAGCAATCGGGTTAGCCCTATCACGATGTGTCCAGCACAGCGGTAGGTTGCCGGACAAGCGCCAAAAGTGTGGCGCGATCCAAACCGTCTGTAGGTTACCAGAAAACTCTGCGCCTTCATAGTCTTTCTTCTCTCAAATTCGTTAGACTTTACAAACGTTTCCTTCACAAACTCTCGCAATCAGTCTCCCCCGTCACCGCTCTGGAGTGGAGTCTTGCGGAGAAAGTGTCTGTCCCCTGCGTCCCTACCTACCACTTTCAACATTACCCCATAGATGCGGATGACGTGGCCTTTCTTCTGCTGGCGCCTAATGTAGCCGCTTCGCATCTGGTGACGTATGACGAGCAGAGCGGGCGGCAGGGGACAGACACTTTCCACTTGGGGAATTCAGTCAGAACAAGGTGGCCCAGGTGGGGAGAAAGTGTCTGTCCCCTGCGTGTCTCGCCTTCATGCAGCTCTCCCAGCGGGTTCGACCGGCAAATCGAGGAAGAGTTGCGGGAAATAGAACTCGTGAATTTTCGCCGGGAAGGCGACGCGCAGCGGGCCTTTGGGGCTAGGCGTTTCAAAATAGCCATGTTTCAGTCCCAGCTTGATGATTTCGACGGAGACGGTGGCGGCTTTGCCGGTAATCTCCCGCACGCGGGCGCGCGGGATTTCGCCTTCATCCACCAGCGTGCGGGCCACGCGCATGATTTCTTCCCGGTAGCGCTCCAGATGCAGGGCCTGAAACTGGAAGTAGCGTTCCACCCGCGTGCGCAGCGCGGGCAGGCCGAGTAGACCGCTCATGAACTGAATCTGGTCCAACACGGTCTCAAGGAAGAACACGCAGAAGTCGGCCAGCGTCGCGTCGGAGAGATTGCCCCGACCATCGAGATCGCCGCGACGACCTTGATCGGCTGCGTCGAGGCTCGCGTAATAACGTTGGCGATGGCGAGCCAGTCCGCGTGAAAGCGTCCACAGGCCGTGACCGGCAATACCGTGGCAGATCATTTGCGCATGGGATTGGAGCCGGATGACGCGGCCGTTGCCGTCGCCAAACGGATGAATCCAAGCGAGCCGATGGTGAGCCGCCGCGATGGCCACCAGGCGGTCGGTTTCCAAAATATGTTTATCGCCGTAGAAGGAGTGGCACCGTCTAAGGAACTTGGGCAAGGCGGCAAAATCGGGCGGCGTGTGTTTGCCGACATCCACCATGAAATCGCGCAGTCCGCCGGGCTGGATTTGGTAACGCTTGCCGCGCTTGGTGACAGCCCAGTGCAGCGGTTCAGGGAGGCGGGTATAAAATTCACGATGAAGCCAGCGCAGAAAGTCGGGGGAATAAACATCCACCGGCTCGTCGGCAAGCCGTTCTTCCATCAGCTTTTCCACCGCGATATGGGCCAGGCTGAGCTGCTGGTTGTCGCGCTGGGTTTGATCGTGTGAAAAATCGCGCTTCATCGCCCGCTCGATGTCGCGGGGGACGGTTTTGTGACCTTCGATCAGGTTGGAATAATAGCAGTTCATCTCGCGGACGAGATCTGCCACGCGCTGGAGCACCAACGGCGAATGCACCTGGCCCGTCAGCCGGCCCGACGCCTTTAGAATTTCACAGGTCAATACAGAGAGACGGACGCCCTGCCCCGTGGGGAGCAAAGGTTCCATCGCACTGATTTTCCGGTAAACTTCCATATATTCTGAAAATCTTTATGAATAACTTAAACCACCACAGGATCTCTGTAAAACAATGCTTTTAGCGCAGGAACCCGCTCAATCTATCCAACAAAGTGAAAATGTTTATGAAAATCATATGCACACAAGCGAGGCGGCGAGGAAAGGAATTCGCTTTTGTCCCCCCAGTACGTTTTTTAGCCCAGACGCGGGAATTGAATATTCTCGGAAACATTGCGGAGGAGCGGGGGGATTAGAGGTCAGCGTTCATTTTCTTTCATTCTGTCATCGGGGAAAAGTGTCTGTCTCCTGCGTGTCCTCGCCAACGAATGGCCGGGATTCACCATCGAACGCCCGCTGGATACAAGATTTACAAACTTCAGCCGGATAGCATTTACATAAACAAACGGCAACGTGGTTAGAGCCCGGATGGCCCGACCAACAAGTCACAGAACTATTGAAAATTCATTTCGCCCGTCCACCCATCTTCCCTCATGAAATCCTCCGCGCCTGTTCGTTATAGCCTTCTCCTGCTTCTCCTTGGCTCTTCGCCCTTCCTCCTTGCGGAACCAAGCAATGGCCTCGCACCCGAGGTCACCTCCCTGAACCTCAAAGACAACCTCTACCAACTCGAAGCCAAGTTGCCCGATTTGGAAAAGCCCTACATCAGCAGCACTCCTGAGGATAAACAGGATGGTCTCGTCGTGGGAAAATTGGGGGCAGATGGCGGGATCAGTTCTTTGATCGAGAAATACGCAACGGAACTCGCGGAAACTCCAAGTAGCGAAAAAGCGGGGCTCACGGATAGCTTCCTGATTTCGCACAAGGGCAAGTTGCTCTTTGAGGCCTACTATCGGCGAGGCCGCGCAAATTTCCCTCATTACCAAATGTCCATCACCAAGTCCTATACGGCGTTGGCGTTAGGAAGGGCGATTCAACTCGGTTATCTCAAACCTGACGATATCGACAAACCAGCCATCAGTTTTCTGAAAGAATTGGACCGATCAACCCTCGCGACGGGCGCCGAAAAAATCACGCTGGCCGAAGCCATGCAAATGAGTTCCGGGATTCGACTCAGCGATGAAAAATCGAAGCTACTCCTGAAGGATCCTTCTCAACTCAAAGGCCAGGGTGAAATTCAAGCCTACCTCCAGTACAGCGAGGCTATCCCGCCCACTCCCCGCCCGTTCAAATATCAGGAAGCTGACACTTCTTTGGCGATGCAGGTACTCAATGCCGTTGTCCCCGGCGGAGCTCAGACCTTTATTCAAAACGAACTTCTCTCCCCAATGGGCATTCGCCAGTACCACTGGGAGTCTTCAGTAAGCGGGCTTCCGAAATCGGCAGCCGGAAGCTCGATCCTGTCACGCGACATGGTGAAGTTCGGCCAGTTGATCCTTAATAAGGGGCGGGTACAGGGCAAACAATTCATTCCCGAAGTCTACATCGCTCGCGCTACCTCTGCCATAGTGTCGCCCTCCAAAGCGGTGGGATACGGATTTTTCTGGTGGGTCGAAGACGTCACAGTAGGGACGAAATCTTATCATTGCATCGAAGGGCGCGGAGCCGGCGGACAATTTATATATATAATACCGGAGCTCGAACTTGTGACTGTGATCACCGCTCATAATCAAGGTATGGGCGACATGTTGAAGACACTCCCGGCGCGCATCATACCAGCATTTGAATCGCACTGATGTTTTTGAACGCTGCGGGGGACAGACACTTTTTCCCACCATTTCTTCGGCGTTGAGCAACTCGTTTAAGGTTTCGCCTTTTTCCGCAATTTTAAAGGTGTTGCGCGAAGGATTCGAGTGATTCAGAGCGAAAAGCACTTTCAATGAGTCTCTCAAGGCGAGCTGGATCGTCGATGGACTCGAGGGCCTCGCGGATTCCGTCCGGACAAGCGCCGTGTCGGATCTCCAAGGCGCGCAACACCGCAGTTCTGAAAGCGCGTAATTGCCCCTCGGATAGTCCCTCTTGTTTGCCTTCGAGTTTGCCTTCTTCTCTGAGTCGATCGGCGAGTGTCATGGTTTTGGATTGCAGGGGTTTGGCTTGAATCTTGCCCAAGCGTTCCTTGAGCTGAGGGATGCTGACGTCTGCATTGAGAATGTAGCGCAGAATCCGCTCCAGCGCACTCTCCGAAATTGAGAATAAAAGAGACTCGTCCCAAATGACATCTTCGAGGAGTTCATTCATGGGCTCGGCTTTGAGGGCGCG
>Ga0114967_10000189_pt1 | contig 50611 bp, 42 predicted proteins | sample M_130628_MF_Meta_FD_92639 | JGI IMG/M metagenome (GOLD analysis project Ga0114967, IMG submission 92639) | Freshwater microbial communities from Lake Montjoie, Canada to study carbon cycling - M_130628_MF_MetaG | ecosystem: Environmental > Aquatic > Freshwater > Lake | place: Lake Montjoie... | reverse complement strand
TAACATCCGTTTGGGGCGGTGAGTTTGATTCTCGTTATTCTCAAAAAGGAGTACAATGGGTGGTGAAAGAGGCAAGTAAAAAGGCGGGTATCTTGAAAGATGTACACGTACACACGCTTAGGCATACCTGTGCAACGCACTTGCTGGACATTATCAGTGTTAAAAACTACCTTGGGCATGAAAATATTGAAACCACCCTATTGTACCTTCATGTAGCCCAACTAAATACCAAAGCGGTTTTTAGTCCATTGGATACTCTTTTTGAGCAATGTCGGCAAACTTCGAGGTAGCTCATATACTAGAAGGCTTGGGCGAAGGCATCGAAAACTTGGGATTAAATAGCTGGCAATTGAGTACGCTCAGTGCCATCCGTCATTGCCGAACGGCTGTATTAGGGGGGCATGTTGATGGCTGTGATAGTTGCGGAAACATCAGTATCAGTTATAATAGCTGCCGAAACCGGCACTGCCCCAAATGTCAAGGACACAAAAGAGAAGAGTGGATACAAGCTCGAGAGGCAGACTTGTTGCTTGTACCCTATTTTCACGTAGTCTTCACCTTACCCTGTGAACTCAACGAACTGGCACTGCACAAGCCCAAAGAGGTTTACGATTCTCTGTTTGCAGCAAGTTGGCAAACGCTTGAGACTTTTGGGAAGAAAAAAGGCTTGCAATTAGGCATGATTACAGTGTTACACACGTGGGGTGATGCGGCACTCCGACAGAATTTATCACTGCATCCTCACCTTCACTGCATCGTTCCCGGTGGCGGGATGGACAAAGAAGGCAATTGGCAGAATGTTCATGCCGATGGCAAGTTTTTGTTTCCAGTTCGAGCCTTAAGTAAAGTTTTTAGGGCGAAATATGTGGTTGATTTGAGCCAAAAACTGGAGATTGATAAAGCGACAAGACAAGCTCTTTTCAAAAATAAATGGATTGTTTATGCCAAAAGACCCTTCGGTAACCCCAAAAGTGTGATAGAATATTTGGGGCGATATACGCATAAGGTAGCCATCAGCAACCATCGGATAAAGCAAGTAGATGATGAAAATGTAACCTTTTCTTACATAGATTACCGCCAAAAAAGTCTAAAAAAGAGCATGACCTTGAGCCATTCTGAGTTTACAATCGGACCGCCGATACGGGCGTTTTTCGCAACATATTTTACCCAAGAGGTTTGTCAGGATACTTCACTATGGCATACTTAGCAGCACTTGGAAAAGGGAAAAGTTCAAGCAAATACGGGAGCATTTTAATCTAAAGCCAGCAGAGCCATCCGAACCCAAAACACTGCTTAGAAAATGTACTTGCTGCAAGGTGGGCAATTTGGTAACGATAGCTGTTTTCGATGGGCGAGGTCCGCCTGTTGAATATTTGGGCGTGGGCCAAAACTTAGTTCCTCATAAGAGTTAAATTTTATGGATAAGGGAAGTTTTCTGCAAAAATGAAGGAAAAGTTAAAAACGCAATCATAAAGTACCTCAAAAAAAATCCCGACCAATCGATTGGGCTCAAAAAAGAGAAATTCACTCTACGATAACTCCATAAAAGAAAAAGGGGTTGGTTGGAACGCACCGCTACCGAAGGTTTCGTTCAACATCGGTTTCATGGCTTGGCTTTCAGCCACCATGAAACCGATGTTATTAGAGTAAGTACATTTTGTCGGTAAGTTTGTTTTTAGAACTGTTTAATTAAGTTAAAGTATTCAACACTTTTTTTCAGTTTATACAACGGAAGTGTCATCATTAATTCTTTAACTTTTTCTTCCTCAACACCTTTAAAAATAAGAACAGCACCATTTTTAGCTTGTCTTAAAAACAAGTTTTCCAATATCCCTTCTGCTTTCCACTTCGCAACAACTTCTTGTTCATGCTTAATTATTTCTTGAAAATTGCTTGGGATATTATCCATATCCAAAGTTAAAATTGCTTGTATTCTGTTTTCTGTTTTTTGTGTTTCTGTATGCTCCATTTTATTTGAATTAGATTGTGAATGAATTTTGTTAGAAATGATTAACATTACAATTAGTAATGAGATTTGGAAATATTTTTTTGCCATAATATTAAAAGTTATTGTGCTAAAAATGGATAATCAATGTAGCCTTGGTCTTGTCCTCCGTACATAGTAGCTCTGTCTGGTTGATTAAGTTCTGTATTTAGCTCAAAACGTCTTGGTAAATCAGGATTGGCTAAAAATAATGCACCAAAAGAGATAAGTTTTGCAATCCCTTTTTCTAATTCTGCTTCGCCTGTTTCTTGTGTGTAACCACAATTTGCGATAACAGCATGTTTTGTTAGTTTCCCAAATGTTTCAACCGAATTTGTCGGATATTGAGGGAATTTGTCGGCAGGAAAAGGAACATTCATTATATGAATATAAGCCAATGGCATTTTATTGAGTTCGTTTATAAGTAGCGTAAATTGTTCAACTGGATTTTGGTGTATAATGGTGTTGTAAGTGCTTGTTGGCGATATTCTGATAGCCACTTTGTCGCTACCAATAGCAGTAACCATTTCTTGCATTGTTTCTAATACAAAACGATTTCTATTTTCGTTGCTTCCTCCATATTCGTCAGTTCGTTGATTAGCACTTTCGGCCAAAAACTGATTTGGCAAGTAACCAAATGCTGAATGAAGTTCCACTCCGTCAAAACCTGCTTCTATAGCATTTATGGCGGCTTTTTTATATTCTTGAACAATGTTTTTTACTTCTTCTGTGCTTAATGCTCTTGGGGCTTCATAATCTTTCATTCCTTCCTTTGTGAAATGCTGTTGTCCTTCAATTGCCAAAGCAGAAGCAGAAACAGGTTGCTCCCCATTTTTTACAAGTGAATGTCCAACACGACCTGTGTGCCAAAGTTGAGCATAAATTACACCTCCTTTTTCGTGGACGGCTTTTGTGACATTTTTCCAGGCAGTAATTTGTTCATGTGTGTAAATGCCTGGTGTTTGTGGGCTTCCAATAGCTTGTTTAGAGATATTTATGGCCTCGCTAATGATTAAGCCTGCACTTACTCGTTGAGTATAATACAATATTGTAGAATCTCCTACAATTCCATCAAAATTAGCACGGCTTCGTGTCATTGGTGCCATAACCATACTGTTTTTAAGTGTTTTATTTCCCACTTTTAATGCTTCTAATAGCTTCATTTTTTTGCTTTTTTTAAATTTATTTGCAAACCTACATTCATTACTTTACTTTTGCAAGTAGTTATACTAATGTATAGTAGTAACCCAAAGTAAAGCAATAAACGAAATCAATGATTTATGACTGAAAATAATATAAAAATTTCTCAAAAAACTTGCTCTTTAAAAGAGGTATTAGACATTATAGGTGGAAAATGGGCAATGCCAATAATATATCATCTATCAAAAGGCAAAATGCGATTTAAAGAATTAGAAAGAACGGTTGAAGGAATTAATACAAGAATGTTAGTCAAGGAATTGAAAAATATGGAAGCGAATGGGATTATTACAAGAGAAGTATTTGCCACTGTTCCGCCAACTGTCGAATATACTTTGACAAGCAAAGGTGAAAAACTTTTACCGAGCATTGTGTCCTTGTATAATTGGGGTCAAGAATTTAGTGTCTAATTGCTGTCGTGTTGGTTTCATTGAATCAAAATCATGCAGTAATTAGGAATATTTTACTCAAAATTCCACTAATAAAGCCTTTTTATTGCCTTTTGTGAATATTTGGTGGCTTATTTTGCTGTTTAGCTTTTCTTTTGAATCAAAAACAAGATTATGAAAGCTATTTTAAACTCTGAATACGGATCGTCTGATGTACTGATACTGCAAGAAATTTAAAGAGTAAGGTCAAAGCCCAACGAGGTTTTGTGAAAATTTATGGAACAACCGTCACCCGAATGGAGATGGGTTTACTTAGGCAGAATATCCAAGTCTCTCAAAGCCAATCAATGTTAGATTATATCAAAGAATATTTTAACGAAACAAATAAAAATATGATTAGTTGTTTGATGCCGTTGACAAAAGTTCGTTTTCAAGATTTAGCCGAAAAAAGGGCATCTTCGGGCTATAATTGATAGATTCTACACTTTGGAGGAAATTGCCGAAGCATACCGTTACATTGAAAAAGGCATGAAAGTTGGTAGTGTTTCTATTAAAGTTGTTTGATTGAACTGAAAATTAAACAATCACAAATTTATCAGCATCTAAATAAGCGGGGAAATGTTGGCGAAATTTGTCGAGAGAAGAGCGGTCGAGTGTATGGTGATGAATAACTTCGTTGCCAATTTCACGGAAAAGCACTTTTCCTGCAAAGTCAATCACAGCCGAATTACCCGAATGCGGAAAACCGTTTCCATCTTCGCCCACGCGATTTACACCTACCACATAACTTTGGTTTTCGATGGCACGAGCCACCAAAAGCGAATCCCAAGGATACATACGTACTTGCGGCCAATTGGCTACGTAAATCAGTAAATCGTAATCAAGATTGACGCTTCTGCTCCAAACAGGAAAACGCAAATCGTAACAAATAAGAGGACAAATTTTCCATCCTTTGATGGTTTTGATAAGTCGCTTAGTTCCTTCGGCGTACACATCATTTTCTGTCGACATTCTGAAAAGGTGACGTTTATCATACGTATCAACTTCACCTTCTGGAGTCACCCAAAGTAGGCGATTATAGTAGTTTTGACCTTCTTTAATAATCAAACTACCAGTAATGACCGCTTTAGTTTGAGCCGCCATTTGCTTCATCCAACGAGTTGTCGAGAGATTCATAGGTTCGGCAAGCTTCTGGGCTTTCATCGAAAAGCCAGTTGTAAACATTTCAGGCAAAATGATTAAATCAGTCGGTTCTTCAATATCAAAAATCTTTTCTTCAAGCATAGCCAAATTCGCCGTCGGGTTTTCCCAATGGAGATTCGTCTGAACTAACGAAATCTTTAGATTTTGCTTAGAAAGAGTTTTTTCCGTCATTTTAAAATTGCGAACCTTAAGAATTAATTACTCTGTGCCTTTGCAACTTTGTGCCGTAGTACCTAAAAATTACTTCGGAAACTTCATACGATACTCAATATCCACATCACCTTTAGTGATATTGGTGAGTTTTTTCTTCAACAACTGCTTTTTCAATGAAGTTAGATGGTCAGTAAACAAAATACCATCAATGTGGTCATATTCATGCTGAATAATTCTTGCCGCCAAACCTTCATAATCTTCGGTATGCTCAACCCAATCAGTATCAAAATAACGAATCGTGATAAATTCTGGACGATAAACATCAGCTCGTACCCCTGGAATACTCAAACAACCTTCTTCGTAAGCCCATTCGTCGCCGTCTTCTTCAATAATTTCGGCATTAATAAAAACTTTCTTGAAATCAATCAAAGAAGGGTCAATATCTTCTTCGGTTTCTGCACCTTCGTTGATTGGTGTGCCATCAACCACAAATAAACGAATATCCATGCCAATTTGTGGAGCCGCCAAGCCTACTCCCGATGCAGCGTACATGGTTTCATACATATCAGCCGCTAATTTTTTTACATCAATTTCTCCTTGTTCAATGTCACGGGCTTCTTTTCTCAAAACAGGGTCACCGTAGGCAATTATTGGGTATATCATTTTGTTTCTGTGTTATCAAATACTAATAATTATCTTTGTGGTGGCGTTTATGAAACAAAGTTACGAAACTGATGAATAATAATCTTAATAAAACAGTACAGTTTATTGATTTAGGTCTGATTGATTACCAAGAAGGCTGGGATATACAAGAAAAACTCTTCGCCGAAATCATAGATATAAAAATTTCTAATCGAGGAATTGCACCCAAAGAACAAAAATTTACTCCTAATTACCTGCTTTTTTGTCAACATCCAAACGTATATACGTTGGGGAAAAGTGGAAAAATTGATAATCTTTTGCTCAATGAAGAAGATTTGCATGAAAAAGAAGCAAAATTTTATAAAATCAACCGTGGTGGCGATATTACTTATCACGGGCCAGGACAACTCGTCTGCTATCCGATTTTGGATTTAGAAAACTTCTTTACGGATATTCATCGTTATATGCGTTTTTTGGAAGAAGGCGTAATTCTAACATTGGCCGATTATGGAATTGAAGCGGGAAGAATTGATGGCTTAACGGGTGTTTGGCTTGATGCAGTCGAACAGCAAAATCCAAGAAAAATCTGTGCAATGGGCGTAAAATCAAGTCGTTGGGTAACGATGCACGGATTGGCTCTGAATATAAATACGGATTTAAATTACTTTCAAAATATAATACCGTGTGGAATTGACAACAAAGCCGTAACCTCAATGGCCACCGAAATCGGAAAACAACTTGATATGAATGAAGTAGGAGCAAAGCTAAAAGGGCATTTAGCTCGACTTTTTGAAATGGAATTTGCGTAATGATTTACCACAGAGAAACGAAGTACACAAAGAAACAAGGAGCTTTTTCTCAATAAAACGCTATCTCATTCGTGCCTTAGTGGTAAAAATTAGCCTTTTCGACTCAACTTTTGCATTTTCAGACATTTGAGCTTTATTTTACCTTTTAAATATTCTTAAAAACCCTTCAACAAGCATGAAAAAAGACTACTTTCTAAGTTTTTTCCTAATCACTTTGCTCTCTACGGCAGCTTTTGCCCAAAAACTTAATACCGATTTATTCAAGAAAATGACAGCCCGAAGCATCGGCCCAGCAGTCATGTCTGGTCGAATCACTGCGGTTGATGCCGTTTGGGAAAATCCCAATATTATTTATGCTGCTTCGGCATCGGGTGGCGTTTGGAAAAGCGAAAACGGTGGTACAAAATGGCAAGCTATTTTTGATGATATGCCATTGCAAAATATTGGGTCGATTGCCATTCAGCAATCAAATCCTTCAGTGGTTTGGGTAGGAACGGGCGAGGGAAATCCTCGAAACTCTATCAATTTAGGAGCAGGAATCTACAAATCGCTTGATGGCGGTAAAACCTGGAAATTGATGGGACTTGAAAAAACTCGTAATATTCATCGTATTCTGATTGACCCTACAAATCCAAATGTGATTTATGCAGGCGTTATCGGAAATCCTTATGCCGAACAGCAAGAACGAGGCGTTTATAAAACAACCGATGGAGGCGAAACTTGGCAGAGAGTATTGTTTACGAACGAAAAGTCGGGAGTGGCCGATATGATTATGGATGCCAAAAACCCAAATAAACTCTTTGTGGCAATGTGGCAACACAAACGCACCGCATGGGATTTCAAATCTGGCGGAGAAGGTTCTGGGCTTTATGTAACTTATGATGCAGGGAAAAACTGGAAGAAACTATCCAAAACTGATGGTTTGCCCGAAGGAGATTTCGGTCGGATTGGTTTGGCGAGTTGCCGCTCTTACCCAAATCGGGTGTATGCTTTAATTGAAGCAAAAAAAATAGACTTTATCGCTCTGATGATGGTGGTATGAAATGGGAAAAAGTAAACGAAGACCCAAAAGACGTAACAAATCGTCCGTTTTATTTCAACGATATTTTATGCGACCCAAAGAACGAAAACCGACTTTATAGCCTTTATCAAGTAATTTCGGTGAGTGAAGATGGTGGAAAATCATTCAAAACTACTGCCACTTTTGACCAAGCACATGCCGACCACCACGCAATCTGGATTCATCCCGAAGACAATAATTTTATCATTAACGGTAATGACGGCGGTGTTTCAATTTCGAGAGATAGAGGTAAAACATGGACTTTTGCAGAAGCTTTGCCTTTAGGAAAGTTTTATCACGTAAATGTCGATAACGAAATTCCATATAATATTTATGGCGGCTTACAAGATAATGGCTCGTGGCAAGGCCCAGCCTATATTTGGAAAGAGGGCGGAATCAGAAATTACAGTTGGCTTTCGGTCAATGGTGGCGATGGCTTCGATGTTGTGCCTGACCCCGAAGACGCTCGTTATGGCTACGCAATGTCGCAAGGTGGATTTTTGGGTAGATATGATACCAAAACAGGGCAATCGATAATGATTCGTCCGCCTCAGGTTGATATTAAAACTCGTTTGCATTTTAATTGGAATGCTGCCATTGCTCAAGACCCATTTGAAAAAGGGACAATTTACTACGGAAGTCAGTATGTGCATAAAAGCCAAAATAAAGGTTTGACCTGGGATATTATTTCGCCCGATTTAACATATAATAATCCAGTACAACAAAAGCAAGACCAAAGTGGTGGCCTTTCGCTTGATATTACTTCGGCCGAAAATTATAATACGATTCTTTCGCTTGCTCCATCTCAAAAAGAAAGAGGCGTACTTTGGGCAGGAACTGATGATGGAAACGTTCAATTAACGAGAGATTTCGGCAAAAAATGGTCGAATCTTACTTCAAAAATCAAAAATTTTCCGAAAGAAGGATGGATTTGTCAGATTCAAGCATCCAAACACAATGCTGGCGAAGCTTTTGTGACTGTCAATAATTATCGTCAGGGAGATTTTGCTCCTTATGTGTTTCGCACAAAAGATTTTGGGCAAAACTGGGAACGAATTGTTGACGAAAACAAAGTGCGTGGTTATGCTCTTTGTTTCTTGCAAGACCCTAGAACACCAAATTTAATGTTTTGTGGCACTGAACACGGCCTTTGGGTAAGCGTTGACGAAGCAAAAACTTGGACACAATGGAAAGCAGGCTTGCCATCGGTTTCTACAATGGATTTGACAATTCAAGAGCGTGAAGCCGATTTAGTAGTTGGTACGTTTGGTCGTGCTTTATATGTTCTAGACGATATTCGCCCACTACGTAAAATCGCTCAAGTATCTACGAAGATTTTAGATCAAAAACTCGTAGCTTTTGAGTCCCCAGATGCTTATTTAGTGGAATTTTCGACACAGATTGGTTATAACACAATCGGCGACGGAATGTACGAAGGCGAAAACCGTGTGGCAGGTGCAAGAATTAGCTATTTTGTGAATGCTCCGAAAAAAGAGGAGAAAAAGCCCGAAGAGAAAAAAGACCTTGCCACACCAAAAGTGCCAAGTATAAAATACGATACAGTTTATGTTAAAATTTATAACGAAGTAGGCAAACAGATTCGTACATTATTTAATGTGCCTGATACTTCAGGAATGCAACGAATTACGTGGAATTTGACTGAAAAAGGTATTCGTTACCCTAATACACCAAAGCCGAAGAAAGGAGCAGCCGAGCCAAACGGATTCAATATTTTATCAGGGAAATACAAAGTTGTACTAAGTTTTGGCGACCAAAAGGATTCAACTTACATAAACGTAAAACAAGACCCAAGATACAATTTCGACCGTAGTGCAGAAGTGGCCAAACGAGATATTTACGAACGCCTAAAAGTGAATGTAGCTAAACTCACTGAGGCGAATGACCGTCTCACCGAGGCCAATGATGTTACGGATAAGCTACTGAATCAAGTAAAAGATAACGAAGGTAAAGAAATTGAAGATTTCAGAAAGCAGATTAAAGCAGTACAAGATACTATCAAGGCTAAAAAAGAGCTGATTATAGCAAAACCGCTAGAAAAACAAGGTTATGGTCGCCCATATAGCATTACTGCCTTGACAAAAGCTCAGGAGTTAATGATGTATTTAGGAAATCGTCAGTCTTCGCCATCAGAAACTGAATTAATCATTTTAGAACAATTTGATGGCCTCACGAGAGAATCCATCGCCAAAATAAATGTATTCTTTGCAGGCAACTGGGGCGAATTCAGAATGAAAGTAGAGTCAATGAAATTGAATATGTTTAAAGATTATGAAATGATAAGATAGATTTGATTCATCTTAATAAATATAGTTTAACGACGGTGAGGTTTTAGGACTTGCCGTCGTTTTTTTCACCGAAAAGGATTTGTGGCACACTTTTGAAGTAAGCCACAAATTTTTAAACATAAAAAAAAAGCCGCAAATACTTTTCAGCATTTGCGGCTTTTTGAATATTAAATTCTGAAATCGACTTTCGTCTAGATTAGAATCTGAAGTGAGAGAATGCTTTGTTAGCTTCTGCCATTCTGTGCGTATCATCTTTTTTCTTCACTGCCGCACCTTCACCTTTAGCAGCAGCAATAATTTCGCCAGCTAAACGCTCAGTCATGGTTTTTTCACCACGTTTACGCGAATATCCGATTAACCATTTCATACCTACTGATTGCTTACGGTCAGCACGTACTTCTTGTGGAACTTGGAAAGTAGCTCCACCAACACGGCGGCTCTTTACCTCAACAGTTGGCATTACGTTCGCCAATGCTTTTTTCCACAATTCAAGGCCATTTTCTTTCGTACGGGTTTCAACTAATTCTAAAGCACCGTAAAAAATTGTATATGCAGTACTTTTCTTACCGTCATACATTAAATTATTAACAAATTTTGTTACAGTTACGTCTCTAAACTTTGGGTCAGGAAGCACGTAACGCTTTTTTGGTTTTGACTTTCTCATTTTGTTTAAATAAGGTTTCGTTCTTGAAAACTAATTCACCTCCGATTGCTCCGAGATTACTACCCTGTTGTTAAGTTATTTATTATTGAAAAACGACTGTTTATCTTCTAACCGAAAACTTTCAACTGGAAATTACTTTCAGGAAATTATTTTTTCTTTCCTTTTACTGGAGCTGCAACTTGACCTGGTTTAGGACGTTTCGCACCATACTTAGAGCGGCTCTGCTTACGGTTATTAACACCTGCGGTGTCTAATGCACCACGAACGATGTGATAACGTACACCTGGAAGGTCTTTCACACGACCACCACGAATCAATACGATTGAGTGCTCTTGCAAGTTGTGTCCTTCTCCTGGGATATAGGCATTCACTTCTTTTTGATTTGTCAAGCGAACACGAGCAACTTTACGAAGTGCTGAGTTAGGCTTTTTTGGGGTCGTAGTGTAAACACGAGTACAAACGCCACGACGCTGCGGACATGAATCCAAAGCGGGCGACTTAGACTTCCAAGTCATTTGTTCTCTGCCGTTTCTTACTAACTGCTGTATAGTAGGCATGTTGTTAAAAAAATTGTTTTCGTTAGATACTAATTTCCAATTAGGGCTGCAAAGGTACAGGTTTTATTCTTAAAAGAAAAACTTTTATTAAAGATATTGTTGATATATTGGTTTTTTGTTTGTAAAAGGTGGTTTTTATGCTAAATCTTTTTTTAGCTCTGATAAAACACTTAAGCTATTAATTTATCTAATCTGCTGTATTCTAATCAATTATCTGTAATTTTTTTGCTTGATTTGAAGAAAATAAATTACTTTAGTAAAAGCGAAACTTGATAATAGTAAGTAGAATATAATGGATAATTTTTACGACACAGCTAAACGAATGCATAAATCTTCGGAAACGTTACACAACAATAATGAGTTTCACAATGCTTGTTACTTAGCTGGTTATGTAGTTGAATGTTATGCAAAAATAATTGTTGGATTATCTTACAAATTGGCGTAAGAAGAATTAGCAAAAGAGTTTTCACATGACCTGAAAAAACTTAATATAGAGCTTCAATATATTCTCTCTCACTCTCAATATTCAGCATATATTGTGGATATGAATACTGATTTTATTAGTTTAATAAGTGGAAATTTAAAATGGAATCCCGAAAAGAGATATGTTGTATCGTCAAACAATTGGAATAAAAGTAATTCGGACAATTTTCAAAATGAAATTCAAGTTGCAATGCAAAAGCTAACTCAAATAGAACTTGATGGTTATAATCTAATTTAAAATAATGACTACTTATAATTTTAATGATACTAAAAATGAAATTATAGAATTTATCAAAGAACATAACGGTTTTGATAGGTGCTATATCATTCGTAATATATGTTCAAGGTTTGCTTTTTATCTTGTTTCCCCAACTAATCTTCAAAATTTTGAAGATTTACTCCAAGCAAGATTTAATGATTGGATTGATACCATTCAACAAATTTCAGAAAGTGATGATAAGTTTCTTTTCAATGATTTATCAACTACAAGTTTTCTTGTAGAAGATTCAGACAAAGTGTTTTTTTCAGAGAGACACGTTGAAAACACTAATTGGTTTATTAAGGATACACTTAAACTCAAAACACCAGTGACCTCTTTTTACTCTTTTAAGGGTGGAGTTGGTCGAACCACAGCGACAATTTTAACAGCACTCTTACTTGCTCGACAAGGGAAAAAGGTGTTGTTAATTGATTTTGATTTGGAGGCACCTGGCTTAGCATCAGTTTTCGCAAGTCAAGAAGATAATGCAGAGAAATTATTAGGTGTAAAAGGATTTGTCGATTTTTTAGTCGATTATGAAGCAAACAAGAGAGAAATAGCAAAACTTAGTATTGATGATTATTATTTTGTTAGAAATGAACAAGTTTTAATAGGTTCAAATGGAGGGGAATTAATCATAGTACCAGCAATTGCAACTGACAGTAATAGTGCTGATTCTTACATTGATAAATTATCAAAAGCAAATATTAAATATGGGTTTGGTAAGGATTATATTCCAGATTTATTTTTAAAAACACTTGAAGATAAAATTAATCCAGATTACATACTGATAGATACAAGAACAGGAATTAATGATGTTGGGGGGCTAGTCTTTAATAGATATGCTCATAATATTTTTCTTATTTTCTTCGGTAACCAACAAAATATGTTTGGTTTGGAGAGTATTCTACCAGAATTGAAACAATTAAATAAAAAAAATGTAAACTTTTATTTGGTAAACTCTCCTGTTCCTCAAAACCCTACAGATGCCGATATAGAAACAAATTATTATGTTGAAAAAAGTTACGAGATTTTTTCAAACCATTTTTATAAAGAAAATTTGCCATCTCAATTTGATGAAACGGCAGACCACTACCCAATAAATATTCCATTTAATTCTCAGGCACTCATTTTAAATAACTATAAGAAGTTAGCAAACTTAATAGAAAACTCTAAAAACTCCTATCAGGAAATTGCTAATATAATAAGTAATAGTAATAACGAAGAAAATATTGAAAATACAGAAATTAAGAATAATCAAAATCAAAAAATCTTAGATTGTACAATAAACATAGATAGAGGTGCTACTGCTTCATCGGAAGTTGAGTTTAAGGCAGAGGCGGATTTAACAAAATACTTCTACCCACGAAAAGATTATAGGTATATATTTGATAAAGGGAAATTCTTAATTTTAGGAGAAAAAGGAGTAGGTAAAACAGCTTTATTTTCTGTATTATCCCATCCAAATTATGCAAAAGAACTTGCTGAATATTGTAACGTAAAAGAAGAAGAGATTGAAAATACACAATGGGTAGTTGGCATGGATAAAAGTGGCTCTAAATTTCCAAACAAATCCAACTATGAAAGTTTAAGTGAATTACCCCTTTCGGTTTATAGAAATTATTGGATATTAATATTATTAAGACAATTTGATAAAGACTTGATTGAACATTCGCCCTTAAAAGATGAAATTCTCATTTCATCTTTTAAGGATTTGAAAAATATAGCTATTCGTAAAAATATAGGAGAAGATTTAGATGAAATCCTACTTGGCGTAAATAAGAAATTAAAAGCTTTAAATAAAACGTTGATTATTGTTTATGACCATTTAGACGCTGTTTTACCCAGTGAAAATAATGTTAGAGGTAAACTCGTTAGTGCTTTACTTGCCTTTTTTTACGATAATCAGGAAAGATTAAGTAATATAAATGCAAAGATTTTTTTGCGAAATGATATTTTTGAAAGGGAAGTCAATGATATAACAGATAAAGTAAAAATTCAAATTTATTCTGTCACAATAAAGTGGGAGTATAACCAACTTTTAAATATAATTTGGAAAAGAATTTATGAACAAAATAAAAACCTAATCATTTTTAATGAAACAAAATTTGATGAAATTGGCATTTTAGGTAGTATACCAAATTTTTCAACCGAAATCGAACATAAAGAAATTTTAGACAAAATATTCGGCAAGAATATGGGAGGAAATAATAAAGCATATCCTTATAATTGGGTAAGATTACATATTGAAGATACTAATAACCAAATTCGCCCAAGAACTTTGATAAAATTATTTGCAGAAAGTGCACGATTACAGAAAGTTGAAAAGGTACAACCTAACGATAGAATAATTCGTTCTAAAAATATTGAATTAGCCTTACAGGATAGTGTATCCAAGCATCAAGTGCAAGAATTAGGGGAAGAATATCCCGAATTAAAACATATTTTTACTTATTTATCTGGTAAAGTAGGAGGAAGGTCTCCGATGAATGAAAATGAATTACTCTCGGCATTGAGGGGTCTTGGTAAAGAAGAACCAATAGATACTGTTTCTAAGTTAAAAGATATAGGGCTTTTGAAAGATTATAAACCATATTCTAAAACAAAAACAGATAATAAAGAAAGAAGGTATCATATACCTGATTTATATTTATTCGGTTTGAATTTTACACGAAAAGGAACTAAATAATTTAAAATATTTATCAAATTCTGCTCTTCTTTTTTTAAAACACCGAGCAAACCATGATTATACTTTTTGTGAACGATACATATAATTTCCGTTTTATTTTCAAAAACCACCATTTTCTGAGCAAATCTGCGTAATTTTGTATTTTAATCATTCATTCACAATATAATATGACTACCGATCAATTGAAGGAGTTAAAAGCCAGATTAGCGGCTTTGAGGGGGTATCTTTGACTACGATAGCAAGAAAGAACAACTCGAAGATTTAGAAAACCAAACTGCTCAACCCGAATTTTGGACTGATGCCAGCAAAGCCGAAAACGTAATGAAACAAGTGCGTGCCTTGAAAGGCTGGACTGGAGGCTACGAAAATGCGAATGCCGTAATCGGTGACCTCGATACGCTTTATGAATTTTATGAAGCAGGCGATGTAACTGAAGAGGAAGTTGACGAAGAAGCAAAAAAAGTAATAAGCGTTTTGGAAGATTTGGAGTTAAAACGAATGCTTTCAAACGAAGAAGACCAAATGAGTGCCATTCTCGAAATAAATGCTGGTGCTGGCGGTACTGAAAGCCAAGACTGGACAAGTATGTTGATGAGAATGTATTTAATGTGGTGTAATAAGAAAGGCTATAAAGTGTCAGAACTTGATTTTCAAGATGGCGATACGGCTGGCGTGAAATCGGTTTCCTTGCAAATTGATGGGCCAATGGCTTATGGTTTCTTGAAATCTGAAAATGGCGTGCATCGTTTGGTCAGAATTTCGCCTTTCGATTCTAATGCCCGACGACATACTTCATTTTCATCAGTTTTTGTTACGCCATTAGTTGACGAAACAATTACGATTGAAATAAATCCTGCTGATATTGAAATCCAAACCTCTCGCTCTGGTGGGGCTGGTGGACAAAATGTCAACAAAGTAGAAACAAAAGTGCAACTTACGCACAAACCATCGGGAATCGTAATCGTTTGTCAAGTTGACCGTAGTCAGCTCGGAAACCGTGAACGTGCCATGCAAATGTTGAAATCGAAACTTTATCAGTTAGAAGTTGACAAACGCAATGCTGCCAAAGCCGAAACCGAAGCAGGAAAAATGAAAATTGAGTGGGGTTCACAAATCCGAAGCTATGTTTTAGACGACCGACGAGTAAAAGACCACCGAACAAATATTCAAACATCAAATACAGAAGCAGTTCTGAATGGTGATATTGATGAGTTCATAAGAGGATATTTAATGGAAAACTAATATTTTATTCAAAAGAAAAGCCTGTAAAGTCATTTTGTGACATTTATGGGCTTTTTTTGTTTCAGGCAAACTGTTTTACTACTTTCATAATATGCTCATTGTCAACGCTGTTTTTTTGCCATTCTTCCAAGCGTTTATTCATGGTTTTAAACCAAATTGGTGGCACGAGCGACATTAAAATCATCATTGTATAGCCATAAGGCAACTGCGGGCTTTCATCGAAATGACGAAGCACTTGATATGGTCGTGCCGCGTAAGCGTGATGGTCGGAGTGCCGCTGCAGATGAAAAAGTAACAGATTACTATAAAAATGGTTAGCATTCCACGAGTGCAACGGATTCACTTTTTCATAACGTCCGTTTTCGAGTTGTTTCCGCAAAATTCCGTAATGCTCAATATAATTGACACATTCTAAAGATAAAATGGCAATGATGCTCTGCACCGCAAAAAACGTTGGCACAATCCATGTAATTTCTTGAATTGATTTATTAAACGAAATCGCTAGTACAAAACATAGAAGAATTGGTAATATTACCGCCCAAATCATTTCATTATTGATACTCCAAGTTTTCTTGTTTTCTTTTTGAAGAAGTTTTTTCTCAATATTCCATGCACTTAGGAAGCCACCAACTAAGCTTTGTTTCCAAAACGCAAAAACGGTTTGGTTTTTGCGAGCAGTTGCGGGGTCGAAAGGTGTAGCTACGTGCGTATGATGTCCCCGATTATGTTCAATAAAAAAGTGCATGTAACAAACTGAAATTAAAGCCGCACGGGCATGAAATTGTGCAAACGCACTTTTACGATGCCCTAATTCATGAGCCACATTGATGATAGTAGAAGCATAAACTCCTTGACTTAGCATCAGTCCAAAAATTTGATACCAAGTGAGGTTATCAAACTTGAGTACATAGCAACTCCAGAAAAGCATGAAATATTGAATATAAACGTGAGAATATACCAAAAAGTCAAAATAACGGTCATTGAGAAGTTTTTCGTATTCTTCGGTGCTAGCGTTTTGGGAATCTCGGCTTACAGTTTCATCAAGAATCGGAATTAAGCAATAGGCATAAATAAATACAAAGAATGTCCAATTTGGAGTAATATAATAATAGCCCAAAATAAAGAAGGCAATAAAAGAGTAGCCCCAAGCAAAACCGATTTTTTTTCTAATACTCATGGTTTACTGATTTTTCGTTGTAATTTTAATCAATCATTGCAAATTTTATAATATTGTTAGATAAATCCTAACTAAAACCCTTAAGTTTTATTTATTGGATATAAAAATATAAGCTTGATTATGAACGAGTTTTTAATTTACTTACAACTTGGTTATCAACACATTACCGATATAAACGGCTACGATCATATATTGTTTGTGATAGCTCTTTGTGCGATATATAGAATGAGCGATTGGCAAAAAATACTATATCTCGTCACGGCCTTTACTATTGGGCATTCAATTACCTTAGCTTTGGCATCTCTTAAACTTATCGAATACAGCACGGATTTGATTGAGTTTTTGATTCCTGTTACTATTATTCTTACTTGTTTCGCTAATTTCTTTCATCGAAGTACCGAAAGCATATTTAACCCCGAAAAATTTTCGAGGATACGTTATTTTTTCACTTTGATGTTTGGCCTCATTCACGGAATGGGGTTTTCTAACTACTTAAAAAGCCTACTCGGAAAAGATGAAAGTATTGTAATGCAATTATTGGCTTTTAATATTGGTCTCGAAATCGGACAATTATTAATTGTGGCAGTTACTATCACACTTTCATTTTTGGTTTTAAATGGTTTAAAGCTAAAAAAACATTCTTGGAATCTCATTTTATCTGCTTTTGTGGCTGGGCTTGCCTTCAAACTTATGACCGAAAAATGGTATTTTTAAAAAGGGAACAAATTTGATAATCTTTTAAGGTGGTAATTATCAGATACTTACATTCTTAATTCTACATTCTTAATTGTTCATCGGCACTTTTGCACAGATTTTGCGTTATAAATAAGATAAACATTATTATTTATTGCTCATGCAAGAATCACAATCATTATTAAGTTTTCTTACTTTGGCTTTGGGCGAAGGAATCATCACTATCTTCATGCCCTGTATTTATCCCATTATGCCAATGACGGTTAGTTTTTTCCTAAAACAAAAAGATGGCAAACTTAAAGCCCTTTTTTATGGTGCTTCTATTATTCTAATCTTTACAGCAATTGGCGTTTTAGCTCATTTTGTTGATTTAAACTCAGTTAGCACCCATTGGCTTACTAATCTAATATTCTTCGTTGTTTTTATTGTCTTTGGTTTTATTTTATTAGGAGCTTTTGAGTTAGTTTTACCGCATAATTTTGTCAATAAAGTAGATGCCTTATCTGAAAAGGGAGGGTATTTGGGCGTTTTTTTTATGGCACTTACACTAGTTTTAGTATCTTTTTCTTGTACTTTTCCCTTTGTGGGAAGTTTATTGATTTTGGCTAAACAGGGTGAAATATTAAAACCTGTTTACGGAATGTTTGTTTATGGCCTACCTATAGGATTGGTTTTCATGGGTTTGGCATTTTTTCCAAATGTATTAAAAAAACTACCAAAATCAGGTGGATGGATGGACGAAATGAAAGCCGTTTTTGGCTTTGCTGAGTTTGCGTTAGCTCTTAAATTTCTGAGTAATATTGATTTGGCTTATCACTTCAATTATATTTCTCGAAATACGTTTTTGGTTATCTGGATAATCATTTTTGCTGCCATTGGGCTTTATATTTTAGGAGTTATTCGTCTTCCGAAGGATAGTAAAGTTACAAAGTATAATGTTCCAAGAGTAGTTTTCGGAACTTTATTCCTTGCATTTGCTGCGTATATGGTTTCAGGCGTTTCGCACAAGAAAGAATTAAGTTTATTATCAGGACTGTTACCACCAAAAACAATCATTACAACGGTTGCTGATGATTCTAAACTCCGAGATTTACCACATGAATTAAAAGGTTTTTACGATTATGATGATGCCCTCGCTTACTCTAAAGAAGTCGGAAAACCACTTTTTATAGATTTTACGGGTTATGCTTGTGCGAATTGCCGTAAAATGGAAGAAAACGTTTGGCCAAAACCCGAAGTTTTAGAAAAACTTAAAAACGATTTCGTGATAGCTTCTCTGTACGTTGATGATAAAAAAGAACTTCCAAAAGAAAAACAATATACATCGAAATATGACGATGAATTGAAAGTCACAGTCGGCGATAAAAACATGGATTTGGAAATTACAAAATACAATAATAACGCCCAACCTTATTATATTATTGAAGATTCAAATGGCAAATTGATTGTAAAACAACCAATAGGCTATACTTCAAAAGAAGAGTTTATTAAGTTTTTGGACGAAGGAATTGGCAATTATAAAAAGCCTTGATTTAGAGTAAAAACAAAAATCTCAGTATTTTAGTACTGAGATTTTTTATGCCTTATTAAATAAATGTTCGATTTCGAGTTCGACAAATCGTGCTTTTTTTTCAGTAGCTTTTCGAAGCAGGTTCAAATAGTTTGCTTTAGGTATTTCGATTGCCCCAAAACGCTTTACGTTATCGTTAATAAATTGAGTATCAAGCAACTCAAAGCCTTGTTGGCGAAGTGTTTGAATTAGATAATGAAAAGCTACTTTCGAGGCATTGGGCTGAGTATAAAACATTGACTCCCCAAAAAAAGCCGCTCCAATAGAAACGCCATAAAGTCCTCCGACGAGTTTATTATCTAAATAAGCCTCAACACTATGAGCGAAGCCTAAGTCGTTTAAGCCCCTATAAGCCTCTATAATTTCTTCCGAAATCCAAGTATCCTGAGAATCGCTTCTTGCAATGGCACAGCTACGTATTACGCCCTCAAAATCATAGTCAATGCGAATCTCGAAAAAGTTTTTGTTGAGCAAAGTACGAAGTGATTTATGAGATTTGTAAGTATCAAGCGGAATAATGGCACGAGGGTCGGGCGAATACCAATAAAGTGTCCCGTCCGAATCTGCCATCGGGAAAATTCCGTTTATATAGCCATAAATTAATTCGTCGGGCGTAAGTTTTGTCATTAAATAGTTATAGCTATTTGTCAACAAAATTAAAGAAAAAAAGTAAAAAAACTAATTTTGGCAAAACTGTTTTCTAATTATTAAAAAATATTAAAATCAATCTTAATTTTTCTTAATTTTTGGTGATTCAAAAGTAATTTTACCCTTCTCGTCGTATTCATAAACTATGTAAGATTCAAAAGCCGTATCGTAACAGTCTTTTCCGTATTGTATTTCTTTCTTTCTGCGATAACCCGTTGGGTAATACTCAACCCATCGACCAATTTTTACGCTGTCATCCATCATGCCTTGTTCGGCCAATGTTCCGCTTTCGTTAAATTTAAGATACTCGCCCGTCACTTTTCCGTAAAACTTAGGTTTTACATCTTTAATTTTGATTTGACGTTCATCATAAAAACTTAGTTCAGAATCTTGATAGAAACCTCGTTTGTAATATTCTTTATTAAGCAAATTGTAGTTTTTGTCGTATAATTCCCAGCGACCATCTTTTGCCCCTATATAGTACCAACCTTCTTCAACCACCAAATCGTTCAAATATTTTTTATACGGCCCGTGCATTAAATCGTTGGTTGCACGGTCACGACCAATGCCTTCAACGATTCTATTTGCTTTACGGTCATACCAAAATAAGTGTCGATTATAGGAATTGGGCTGAGTAAATTCTTTTAAAGTATAAAATTCTAAAAATGTCATGTTATTACCAGTTCCTTGTCTTATTAGCTGTTTTTCTACCTTAATTCCTTCAAAATCACGTCCATTAAACTCTTTTTTCAAGCTTTTAATTTCCTTTTTTACATCTTTTAAGGTCTTTTTGAGCTTCAAACCTAAATCGGGTAAAGTTTCGGTAGCAAACTTTTTGGCATCATCAAGACTCGATATATTATTTCCTCCAGGCAATGAAGCTGAAGCCTTTGGGGTTGTTATGCCCACAGGAAGTTTATCCAGTTTTTGTTGAATTGTTTCTTTTTTATACCCTTCATCTCCTTTACGTTTTGCTTTCGGAACGGCATCGCTTGTTTGGGCATTGGCTATTGACAACGTCATAAAAACAAATGATGAAATCGAAGCAAATTGGTATATTTTCTGATAAAGTTTCATTTTTGATGATAATGATGGTAATTTTGTACGCTATTTATAACGATAAATTTAAAAAAAAATTGAATTCGGGTTTAATTTCTATCAACCACGAATGTACTAAATTGATATAAAGATAATGAAAGAGTGGTTTGCAGAATGGTTTGATACATCTTTTTATCATCAACTTTACAAAAGCCGAAGCTACGAAGAAGCTCAACAATTTATTGATATTCTTGAAAAAAAACTTAATTTCAAGCATTCTGATGTTTTTCTCGACCTTGCTTGTGGCAAAGGACGACATTCAATTTACCTTAATTCAAAGGGCTATGATGTGATTGGCGTTGATTTATCTCCGAATAATATCGAAGCTGCTAAGCAATCTGCAAATGAGCATCTGGGTTTTTATGTGCATGATATGCGTGAAACTTTTCGTTCAGGCTCTTTCGATTTTGTACTAAATTTATTTACAAGTTTTGGATATTTTGATGAAAGCTATGACAATTTTCGAGCCATAAAAGCTGTTGCCGAAAATTTAAAATCGGGCGGCACACTTGTGCTTGATTATATGAATAGTGCAAAAGCCGTAAAAAACTTAATAAAATACTACGAAAAAGAAGTTGATGGAATAAAATTCATCATTACAAAGAAAATCGAATATGGTTTTATTATAAAAAATATTGATTTCGACTACGATTGCGAGCATCATCATTTCGAAGAACGTGTTAAGATTTTAACTTGCGAAGATTTTAGATATTATTTCCGAAAGGTAGAATTGACTTGCAAAGAAATTTATGGAAGTTATGACCTAAAACCGTTCGAAGTGGCAGAATCTGACCGAATGATATTTGTGGTTCAGAAAATGCCTGCAATTATGAATTAAAGACGACTATTTCCCCTGAATCTTGGCATTTTTCAAGTAATTCAAGGTTAGACTGTTTTAATCTGGGGTGTATAAAAACAGGAGCAATTTCGCATAGCGGCACCAAAACAAATTTTCGTTCTTGTATAAAAGGATGTGGAACTACAAGATTTTCGGTAGAAATAATCTCATTATTGTAGTACAAAACATCAATATCAATACTTCGTTCGCCCCATTTGATTTCACGAATACGCCCCATATTTTTCTCTATTTTCAGCAGTAAATGAAGAACTGCATCAGGTGAAAAAACGGTTTCGATTTCTAGCACTTGGTTCAAAAAAGCATTTTGTTCGGTGATTCCCCACGCGGCAGTCTCATAAATGCTTGATTTCGAGTGAACTTTGCCTACTTTTTTATTAATTAACTTCTGAGCCTTCAAGAGGTTTTCTTCTCTATTTCCCAAATTAGAACCTAAACCAAGAAATACTTTATTGTGTTTCAAGCAATTGATAAATTAAAGGAGTGAACTGCTTCGGCGATTTCTGAAAGTAATGCGGGGTTTTTCTCGAAAGCATTACCAATCACGATAATATCTGCTCCTGCTTCAAGAGCCGCGGTGGCATTTTCGGAAGAATTAATCCCGCCTCCAACAATCAGTGGTAAACTAATATTTTTGCTTACTTTCTCAATCATTTTTGGCGAAACAGGATTTATCGCTCCACTTCCTCCATCGAGATAAATCAGTTTTTGACCAAGCATTTCGCCCGCCATTGCCGTACAAACTGCAATATCAGCCTTATCATTAGGAATTGGAGTTGTATTACTGATATAAGAAACCGTAGTTTGTTGACCACTATCAATGAGCATATAGCCTGTTGATAAAATCTCCAAATTGCTTTGTTTAAGTAGTGGAGCTGCAATTACATGCTGACCAATCAAATAATCGGGGTTTCGCCCAGAAATCAATGAAAGTAGTAGAATGGCATCGGCTGTTGGCTCAATGTGTAGGCTATTTCCTGGAAAAATAATGACAGGAATATTTGATTTATGGCGAATGATTACAATAATTTCGCCCATGATATTTTTGGTAATCAGGCTGCCGCCAATCAAGAAGTATTCTACTCGGTTTTCGGCACATGCATACAAAAAAGTTTCAAAAGAATTTAGCTCAACTTTGTCGGGGTCGAGCAAAACAGCCAAAGATTTCTTTTGTAATTTCTTGTTGGTTAGTATTTTATCAAGAATTTGTCTCGACATTTTTGGTAGCGTCGGTGGTAAAATTATCTATAATTCCCAAAAGTTTATTTTTTGCAATATTAAGCAAAACAGACGTTGCGACGCCTTTTAAAGCAGCCCAGACAAAAGAATTTTCGTCGTTGTCTTCGTCTTCTTGTTCGATTGGCTTAGGTTTGAGCGAAATTTTTTGTTTATCCGAAGGCAAAAGTAATTCCGTCAGAGCGTAGGCAGTTAAAACGATCCCTCCGATAACCAAAGTATTTTTACCCACTTTCTTCAAATCCCCAATTTGCATTTCGATGGCCTCCAAATATTTATTGGCAGACTCCTGCAAAAATTCTTTACGCTCCTCACGACTTGCCGTTTTTGGCGGAATCACAGGAATATTGATGGTGCTATCGTTAAATTTTCTCAAGTTAAGCTTATTTTTGTTCAAAAGTATTGAAAAATGGCCAAAAAAGAAAAGTGAATCGTTGATTTATGACTTTGTGCCATTAAAAGCAATATTATTTAATGATAAAATATTAGTTTTGGTGGACATTTAAAATGATAAGGAATAATTATAGCCTCGCCAATTTAATTTTGTTGAATAACGAAATGACCTCGATTCCAATAAATTTTGTAGCAAGGTTTAATTATGACCTTCCTACGGGTGAAATTTGTCCATTCAAAGATTGTAAAAACAATTATCTGAAATTCCGCTATTTAATCGTATTATTTGGCTTTTTGAGCATTTCGTCTAGGGTTTCGGGGCAAGTTGATTTACAGCAGGCTTTTCGAGAATGTGGCATCAAAGGCAGCACCATAATCTATGATTATAAAAGTCAAAAGTGGATTTATTCAGATTCACTCGATGCTCAAAAACTAAGTTCGCCTGCTTCGACTTTCAAAATCATTAATTTATTAATTGCCTTAGAAATAAAAGTAATCAAAGACGAAAATGAGGTGATCAAGTGGGTGGGCAAGACCGATACCTCACTTTACGGCTACCGACCAGATATTTATAAAGATTTGACCGTGCGAGAAGCATTTGAGGTTTCCGCTGGCTGGGTATTTATCGAGTTAGCGAGGAAAATAGGTAAAAAAATTATACAAAGTATCTTAAAGCCTGCCAATATGGTAATGTTGATTTATCAGAAAAAGGTACTGATTTTTGGAATTTTGGGCGTTTTGGAATCTCTCCACAAAATCAGGTTACATTTTTGAAGGCTGTTTATGAAGAAAAACTGCCTTTTTCTAAACGAAATTATAAGATTTTGAAAAAAGTAATGGTTACAGAAAAATCCAGCGATTACACAATTAGAGCCAAAACTGGTTGGACTCGTGACGGTGGCATAGATTCGGGTTGGTGGGTTGGATATGTGGAAAGTCGAGAAAATACTTATTTCTTTGCAACGCGTATTTCAAAAAAACGAACTGAGCAGAATCCAAATTTTGGTCAATGCCGAAAAACGATTACAAAAACGATTTTGAAACAAATTAAAGCAATCTGAAATGGTTATTGGTTAATTTGTTACGGGTTATTAGTTTGATAATCAATGATTTATAAAAATATATATAAACAATCAATAAACTTTATGAAATCCTCTTTTTTTTACCTAATTATTTCCCTTGGAATTGTTGTATTATTTGCCTGCACCCAAAAACAGGTAGCTAATAAATATACCGTTTCCACAAATCAAAAAACGCAAATCATTACAGGAGCTGACCAAATTTCAGAATATTTGCCTTTGCTGAAAGGCAAAAGAGTAGCGATGTTGGTCAATCAGACCTCAATTATCGGCAAAAAAGCAAGTGTCGATAGTCTGTTGAGTTTAGGTGTAAATATTGTAAAAGTTTTTGGCCCAGAACATGGTTTTCGTGGAAACGCCAGTGCGGGAGCAAAAGTAAATAATGAAGTTGACCAGAAAACAGGTATTCCGATAATTTCACTTTACGGCAAAATTAAACGCCCAACTCAAGAGCATTTGGCCGATGTTGATGTAATGATTTTTGATATTCAAGATGTTGGAGCGAGATTTTACACCTATATTAACACGCTCGCTCATGTGATGGAATCTTGTGCCGAAAATAGCAAAGAATTAATCATTCTCGACCGACCAAATCCCAATGGCTACTTGGTAGATGGCCCTATTTTACAAAAAGAACTTTATTCGGGCATTGGCATGTTTCCGATTCCGATTACTCATGGACTTACAATCGGCGAGTTTGCCCAAATGATTAACGGTGAAGCTTGGCTTCCGAACAATCTTCGATGTAAGATTCGTGTGATTAAAATTTCAAACTATATCCACGATATGACATATATATTGCCTGTTTTTCCATCGCCTAATCTTAATTCTCAGCAGTCAATTTTGCTTTATCCAAGCACCTGTATGTTTGAAGGCACAATTTTGAGTCAAGGTCGTGGAACTTACATTCCGTTTACGGCTTTGGGAGCTCCTGCTCTTAAAGGCAAATATGATTTTAATTTTAAGCCTGTAAGTATTCAGGGAATGAGCGAAACGCCTCTTCACCAAAATGAAGATTGTTTTGGACTTGATTTAAGAAAATATGATACCAACATTCTGAGAAAAAGCCGACAAATCAACCTTTCGTGGATGATGGAACTTTACAAGGCGTACCCGATGAAAGATAAATTCTTTGATAAAACCCAAAGCAAACAAATGGGAGATATTAATAAATTGGCAGGAACAGAAAAATTCAAACAACAAATCATGGATGGCGTTTCAGAAGCCGAAATTCGCAAAAGCTGGGAGCCGGGTTTGAGTGATTTTAAGGTTTTGAGAAAGAAGTATTTGATTTATCCATAATCCATCAGACTTAGTTGTGGCACATACTCTAAGGTTTGCCACAACTATTTTACCTCAAAATCTTCGGAACGAGACCCTTAAGTCATTGGTCTAAGCAAATTTTTGCGTGATTTTATCTATAAACAAACACCTTAAAAGCCTCACCCTTCTTAAATGAACTTCGTTCCAATGGCAATTCGAGAAAAGCATCTGCTTCTACTAAATTTGCCAAATCGCCCGAGCCGTGTCCTTCTACAGGCGTTGCCAGAATTTTGCCTGTTAATGTATAAGAAAGTTTAACTTGCAAGAAAAACGTTAGTTCGGCTTTGAACGTAAAATCTTCTGTTAATTCGGCCGTTAATTGTTGATTTTTAAGGCCTTGTGAAGCATCAAGCCACTTTTTGAAATATCGATTTAGGCACATAAATGTAGAAACTGGATTGCCAGGCAAGGCGAAAACTACCGTTCCCTTAGCTGATTTTCCGAACCAAAAAGGTTTTCCTGGGCGTTGCGAAACTTTATGAAAAAGCTTTTTAACTCCTTGATTTTCAAGGGCTTTCGGCACAAAATCAAATTTTCCTGCCGAAACTCCACCACTTAAAATCAACACATCAAAAGTTTCCATAAATGCTGCTATTTTTTGCTCAATGATTTCCTGATTATCTGGCAATAGTACATTTTCGGTTTCGAGTCCCCAGTTTTTGAGCGAAGCTTGTAAAGCAAAGCCATTTGATGTTCGTATCTGATGCGGAAGTGGCGTTTCAGTAATCGGTACGATTTCTTCTCCCGTTGAAATAACTACCGCACGCAGTTTTCGTTGAACCAAAATTTCATGTTTACCAATCGTAGCCGCCACACCGATTTCGGCAGGAGAAAGTTTTCGTCCCTTCGGCACAATTACGTCACCCATTTTGCGATCAGAACCTTGTGGGTGAATGTTTTGTCCTTTCCGAAATGCTGAAAAATCAGCTACGATTTGCACCTTTTTTTCTGAAATAGATAAATCTTCATACCGAATAACCATGTCTGTATTAAGAGGAATTATCGCTCCAGTCATTACTTCCAAGCATTTATGAGCATGTTGTAAGGTTTTTTGTGGATTTCCTGCGGCAGCCGTTGCCTCGATTTCATAAAAAGTTTGACCCGCTTCGAGTTGAGCAAATTGAATCGCAATGCCATCCATCGTAACTCGATTGAAAGGCGGAAAATCTCGGTCGGCACAAAAATTTTCGGCTAAAATTCTGCCCAAAGCAGCATCAATTGATACTTTTTCAGTAGGAATTGTAATGGTATTTTCTAAAATGAGTTGTTCGGCTTGTTCGACGGTTATCATTATTTTCTATGAAATTTTGGGCAATTTATGAAGTAAGTATTGAAAGACGAATTAATCGATTGAGGCATTACGAACGGTTCACAAAAGTGATAAATAACTAATTTACACCTTCAATTTCGGTTTCAATTCGATGATATGTTTTTTGAAGGAATACATAAACTGAAAAAAATCTGAGTATGAGCATTCCATCGAAGAAAAAAATTAATTTTCATAAATGGGGTTTGGTCTATATTTTAGTCGATTTCCATCTCTTCCTGAGAAAAACGCACGAATTTCGGCACAAACCGAAAGTGCGATTTCTTCGGGCGTAGCAGCACCAATGTCAAGTCCAACGGGGCTGAAAATGCGTTCTTCTTGTTCGGCTGTTAAAGAAATGCCTTCTTCGGTCATTCGGTCATACATTTTTAATGTACGTTTTTTGGGGCCTAAAAGACCGATGTATTTAATGCCGGTTTGTAATAACATTTGCAAATTTCGGTAGTCGCTTTCGTAATCATGGCACATCGAAATGGCTGCCGTGAAATTATCAATTTCTGGTTGATGGTCTTTCGAAACAACCGCATCTGCTATTTCTGAGAGTGAAGTGTGCATTTTGGCAGGATTACAAACACAAATTACCCTCCAACCCAACTCTTTTGCAACTTTCGCCATCGGATAAACATCATAATTACTACCAAAAACATATAGTTGAATAGCCGGAGGTATTACTTCCAAAAAGAGCGTAAGTTTTGTGCCATCTTCCAAAATATACTCTTTCGATACAGATTTAGTTGTAGCAAGAGCCTCTTGAATTGCAGCAATTAAGCTTTCGTTAAGCTGAAATAATGGAAAGTTTGCCGTAAAATGGGTTTCGTTATCAAACCTAAAAACTTCGCCCAAAGCGATATCTGAATGTGCCTTGTTAATACCCGTCACGGTAACTACCAAATTTGGCGTTCGTTGGGCTATGCAACTTTGGAGTTGCCTGACTGCATTATTTGGGTTTTCTAAGTCAAGAGGCGTGATAAGAACATCAATGATGCCATTACAGCCAAGTCCAACGCCTATTTGATATGGGTCGTCGTCGGTTGTGTCATAAGTAATGAGCGTGGCTTTGTTTTGAGACATCGCCAAACGAGCTTTTTTTAAAGCATCACCTTCTAAACAACCGCCACTTATTCCCCCAATCCATTCGCCTGATTCCAAAACTAACATTCTTGCTCCCGTACGTCTATACGAAGAACCTTCAACCCTTACAACAGTAGCCAATGCGGCCTTAGTTTTACTAAAATCTATATTTTGATAGGCCTCTGTAATTTGCTTAATTTCTTTCATGTATATTCTGTAAAAAGGCATTTTTTCAATTGTCAATGAGCAATTATCATTTTTTCTACGACGTTCATTACGTGTTCGATGGCTAAATCAATATCACTTTCTTGGGTCATTCGCCCTAAACTAAACCTGACCGAATTATATGCCGATTCGTCATCAAGTCCCATTGCTTTTAGTATGTAACTTGGTTCGGTTGAAGCAGAATTACAAGCCGAACCATTAGAAACTGCAATTTCATTGAGATTCATTAATAGTTGTTCGCCATCAATTTTACCAAAGCATATATTTGAAGTGTTGGGTAAACGTTGGGCAATATTTCCATTTATTTTGGCAAGTGGTAGTTTTTCTAAAATACCATTTTCTAATTTATTTCGTAAATTCGACAAACGTGCAGATTCTTCGCTCATCGAATTTTGGCAAATCTCCGCCGCCTCGCCCAAACCTACAATTCCTGTTACATTGAGCGTACCCGAACGCATTCCTCGCTCATGTTTGCCACCATCTTGTTGGGCTATAATATTGAGTTTTTTTCTGATATACAAAGCTCCAACGCCTTTTGGACCGTATAGTTTATGTCCTGAAAAATTGAGTAAATCTATTTTATCCTCAATTATGTTTATCTGAATTTTCCCAACTGCTTGTGTGGCATCGGAATGAAACAAAACTCCGTGTCGATGAGCAATTTCAGCAATTTGTTTGATTGGGTAAATTACGCCAGTTTCGTTGTTTGCCGCCATGACCGAAATCAGAATTGTTTCTTTTTTGATGGCTTTTTCAAGGTTTTCTAAAGAAATATTTCCCTCAGCATCAACCTCCAAGTAAGTCAAGTCTGCCCCCAGTTTTTCTAAATGTTGACAAGTATCCAAAACTGCTTTATGTTCAGTCTTTACAGTTATTATATGATTTCCTTTTTGAGAAAACGTTTCAAAAACACCTTTGATTGCCAAATTAATTGCTTCGGTGGCTCCACTTGTAAAAATAATTTCTTTATTAGTACAACCCAAAAAATCAGCCAATTGCTGACGAGCTGTATCCACGGCCTCGGCGGCTTTCCAACCATAAGCATGCGAGCCACTGGCTGAATTGCCAAAATGTTCGGTCAAATATGGCATCATTGACTCCAAAACTCGCTTATCAAGCGGTGTGGTGGCATTGTAATCCATATATATTGGGTACTTTATCATTCCTTTTTCTAAATTTATGCAAAGTAAAGACACATATTAGATACACGAATTGAATAATTGTGTAAATGTATCATCAAAAACTCATTACATAATAAACATTGTTTAGTAGAAAAAAATTAGTTTCTAATACTTTTTTCTTAACGGCTAATCATTTGAGTCATTTTCTCTTTTCTGCAAAAACTCTATTTTTTGGTTTATGTTTTGAAAAATTTTAATTTTTTCAAGAAAATCCAAACTTTATTCTGCTAAAGTGCCATAATACAGTATGTTTTTGCGTATTTTGTATCTAAAAACAATAAATGCTTGCAAAATAATGTCAAAAAAATCCATCGAATCTGTTTTTACACAAGAGGTTCATAACAAATACCTTGTATTTAATACACTTTTTTCGAGGCTACCTTATGATAAAATGGCTAAGATTGGTCAGCTAATGCCTTTTTTGCATGATTTATCGGAAGTTGGTTTTGAACAAGGAAAAGACCCCAAAACTATCATTAATTCTTTCTTTAATCAATATACGACGGTTAAAGACGAAAAAGAAAAAATTGATTTGCTCTTTCGCTTCATTACTTACATTGAGCGTCAAGTAGTTTTGTTTGATAGTATTGAAGATTCGGCTTTTGAGAAACTTACGCCAATCAATGGAAAAGGCACTTTGCTAAGTACGTTCGATTTGGCGGTTCAGCAGAATAAGCTTGAAGAAGTAAAGCAAAAACTCAAGAACTTTAAGGTTCGTGTGGTTTTTACGGCTCACCCTACGCAATTTTACCCGAATAGCGTTTTACGTATTATTCAAGATTTGGAGGAATTTATTCCCAAAAATGACATCAATGGCATTGATGCTTTGCTCCAACAACTTGGAAAAACACCGTTTATCAACGAGCAAAAACCTACTCCTCTCGAAGAAGCCCAAAGTATTATCTTCTACCTTCGCCATGTTTATTACCAAGTAATTGGCGAAATCCATGAAAAAATAAATACTTATCTTCTAAACGAAGTACAAGATTTTAGTCCAGTTCTCGAACTTGGCTTTTGGCCGGGTGGCGACCGTGATGGAAACCCGTTCGTAACGGCCGAAATCTCGAAGAAAGTTTCGCAAGAACTCCGAACGAGCATTCTGAAATGCTACTATAATGATTTTAAAATAGTTTGCCGTCGTTTGACCCTCAAAGGTATCATGCCGTTATTGACCCAAATCAGTAATCGTATTTATACCAACATGAACGGTCTAAAAAATGACTTAACGCTTGATGAATTATTGACAAATTTGTATGAAGTGCGTCAACTTCTCATCATAAAGCATAATTCGATTTTCTTAGATCTTTTTGATAGATTTATCCAACAAGTGAAACTTTTTGGCTTACACTTTGCCTGTTTGGATATTCGCCAAGATAGCAGTATTCACGAAAACGTAATGGAGCAAATCAATCAGAAATATGCGATTTCACCGAAACCATATTCTGAATGGACAGATGATGAAAAACTACATTTCTTGACTGAAAGAGAGCTTTTAATCAACGAAGATGATTTTGAAGAAGCCCTTACAAAAGATACTTTCAAGACTGTAAGAGCGATTCAAGAAATACAAGCATTGAATGGTGAAAGAGCTTGTCATCGTTATATTATCAGTAATTCGACCTCGATATTTTCGGTGATGGAAGTATTAGCATTATTTAGATTCTGCGGCTATAAAGAGCAAGAAGTAAATGTTGATGTGATGCCACTCTTTGAAACCATAGAAGGGCTTGATGCTGCTCAAGCTACGATGTCGGCACTTTATCAATTACCTTATTACAAAAATCATTTAGCTCTACGCAAAAATCAGCAAACGATTATGCTAGGTTTTTCAGATGGAACGAAAGATGGTGGATATGTGAAAGCAAACTGGGAGATTTATCAAGCAAAAGAAAATCTTTCGAGAATATCGAAGAAAAATCAGATAGAAATAATGTTTTTTGATGGTCGTGGAGGCCCGCCTGCTCGTGGAGGTGGAAAAACGCATCAGTTTTATGCTTCGCAAGGCCCAACGATTGCCAATAACGAAATCCAGATTACGATTCAAGGACAAACCATTACTTCTATGTATGGCTCACGAGCCCAAGCAATGTTTAATTTTGAGCAGTTGATTTCGGCTGGAATTATCAATGATGTTTTCCAAGATGATAGGTCAATTATTGACAAGAAAGAACGTAATTTGATTGATGAATTGGGCGAAGAAGGCGTAAGAAAATACTTTGAGTTGAAAGAGCATCCATTGTTTGTATCGTATCTCGAAAACAAAAGTCCGCTCAAATATTATGGTTTGACTAATATAGGTAGTCGCCCAAGTAAGCGTAGTTCGGGTAAAAAACTCTTATTATCAGATTTGAGAGCCATTCCGTTTGTGGGTTCTTGGAGTCAATTAAAACAAAATGTTCCTGGATATTTTGGTTTTGGTTCGGCTTTAGAAAAAGTAATCGAAGAAGGTCGTCTAGAAGATTTAAAATCACTTTACCAAAGCTCGCTTTACTTCAAAACCTTGATGGAAAATAGTATGATGGCTTTGACAAAAAGTTATTTTCCTCTAACATACTACATGAAAAATGACCCAGAATATGGTGATTTTTGGGAAATTCTCTACGAAGAGTATTTATTGACGGTAAAAAATATGCTTTTGGTTTCGGGACAAAAAGTTTTGATGGAATCTGAAGAACTCGGTAAATTATCAATCAATTACCGTGAACATATCGTTTTACCATTGCTCACAATTCAGCAATATGCTTTGCAGAAAATAGAAGAAACAACTGACGAGAAAACTCGATTAGTTTACGAGAAAATGGTTACTCGCTCGTTGTTTGGAAATATCAACGCCAGTAGAAATTCAGCTTAGGTTTAAAACTATTTAAGATATTGAATCAGATAATCTAATTTCTCTTTTATTTCTGGTTCAATATCTTTTAGATTTACAAATTTTACTAATTCACAATAGTTTCCTTTGTTTATGATTAGTGGTAATGTGAAATTATCAGAGATTGTTTTAAAACATATATCTAAAAAACTACTAGCTTTACGATTCATCAAAAAAGTTTTAAATAATTCTTTTTGTAGTTCTCCCGAAACTTTTGTGTATCCCTCATAAGCTTGTTTATTATTATTAAGTAATTCCGAAAGAATTACTTGATTAATAATAGTTTCAACATTATTTCGGATACTACCTAATTCAATCTCGTTTTGATTTTGTTTCCTGAAATAGTCTATAACATATTCTTCAATTACATAGGGAAATGTTAAATAGTTTTCGATTTCATATTTTCTCCAATATAGTAATGCGAAATCAGCTTTTATTTCATCTGTTCGATTATTATTATCATTATCAAAAATACCGATTCCTTTAAGAGTAGGGACGCATCTTTGGATAGCCTGAAAATGATTTTTAGCACTTTTATAGTAACCCGAAGCAATATTTATTTTATTGTCTAAACCACTGTAAGGCTCATTATCAGCAACATAATACGAGTAAATCTTATCATCTAAAATATCTACCACAGGATGTTTTAGTTTTGAACCAAAAGCCCTTAGAATCTCCAAATCAGTATTCCCCTCAATATATATAATTGCTTTAGAAAGCTTGGCTTTGTAATAATGTTCTAATCCATAATCTTTTAGTGCTGATTTTATCGTTTTTTTATCTGCAAGATTAATTGTTTCTCCATTAAGTAATAGAACTAAATTATTATCGGAAGCTTCATTTAGAATTACTTCCGAGTGCGTTGCAATTATAATTTGATTCCCATTAATTTCTGAAAGGTGCTTTAAAACACTGAAAACTTGTTTTTGCCGTAAAATTTCAAGGTGTGCATCTGGTTCATCAAGTAGTAAAATAGACCTTTTGTGTATATGTATATAAGAAATTAAAAGCAACATTTCTTGTTGTCCACGACCACTTAACCCAATATCCAAACTATTCTTTTTTGAGGCTATTCCAGGAATCATATAAGATAATTCTACTGTGCCTTGTGTCACATTAAAGAATGGTTTTAAAAGATCTATTCCGAAGAGTTTTTTCATCAAGGTAGCTACTATACCCCAATCATTCGTGTTATTCTTTTCATCGTTTTCAACAATTTTATAGCAAATATTTCTCAATACTTCCGATGTTTGTCCTTGTCCAACTAAAACATCAATTCTACCCTCTGCAATTAGTGGTTCTTCACGAGCAATACCAGACATTGGGTAAAGAATCTTAACATCTAATTCGCTTGCATAAGCTAAAAGCCCATCTACTTCCAATGATGTTTCGTCTGGAAAGCAATAAATAGATTCAGCATTAAAGTACTTAAAAATGACGCTACATTCTTGAATTTTACCAGCAAAAACTAACCCAACCGAAATTCTAAGTTCTACATTTATCGTCGATGTTCTCACTGTAGCATTTTGCCAAAAATACTTAGCTTCTTGTATGGGTACTTGTGTTATATTTAACCTATTTATACTTGTTCCTATTTTGCTTTTACTCTTACCTTGTCCTTTCTCCCTGAACCACGTTTTGATGCCCATATTCCACATTGCCAATGCTTGAAGAACACTTGTTTTACCAGAATTATTTGGTCCAATAATAACTGACGGCTCGCTAAAATCAATTGTAATTTCTTCACCAAAACTTTTAAAGTTACTTATCTTAACGAAGGATATTAATTGCATAAAGGCATTATTTATTTTGACAAATATAAAATAATTATTCTTTAACCTTTCAATCACACCCTAAAATAAAAGCTTTAAAAACTGCTCCTGAATTTGTTTCAAAACCTGGCAAAAGCTCTACTTTCGTTTGGGCATTATAATCAATTTTGCCACTTAATTGTATAATCTGATTACTCTGAATCGACTGTTTACTTGCATAAGCTGACTCAGCCGCACTCACCGAGCCATTCAAAGACAAACTACTCGGAAAACAAGAAGAAACAATGATAGATTGTGGCGAAGAAACAGGACTGATACAATGTAAAGTTTTACATTGAACTGTATAAGTCGCCGTTGCAGCAGGTGCGAAAGTAAGCGGATTTACGCTTGCTCCCGTTGACCAAACATAGCTTCCATTACAACTTGCTCCCGTAAGTGTCAGATTTTGGTTAGGTCTTACCTGCAAAGCCGATGCCGTAAAACTTGGATTTGTTGGCAATGTAAAAGTTGTCAAATCAATAACTGGACTAAAAAGTACTTTCTTTGACGATTTACGTACATTGGCCGCTATTCTTGCTGCCGATACATTAATCGTAGACACACTATCTAAAGTTCTCCAATTAAGATTTTCGTAGCCAGCAAGTGGAAAGTTAGTAAAACTACTAAAAGAATTATTAGAAATTCCCAACGACTCAGAGTTAGTATTTTGTCTATTCGACCATTCGTATTTGCTATAACCAGAAGCCACATTCAGTGAAATTGGATTAGCTGTATTTGAAGGATTACAGCTTAGTGTAACCGCCAATAATGGTGAAGCCATCATCGGTGTTGAATTGGTAAAAAAAGTATTATCAAGACTGGCATTCCATGCTTTAGCAAATTCAATTTGTCCTGCGTATGTATCAAAGTGAATCCCATCTGTTCTATTTGCTGACCCATTAATATTATCAGTGTTTAATCCTGCAAAAACATTAGAAATTGGTGGATAATTTGGGTCGTTATTATAACCCGAAATCAGTGCATTTTGCCCGAAAATCGGGCCATCGTGTGGTTCTGGATTTCTTGATACCCGTGCAACAATCCATGCTAAAGCATTATGTTCAGTATTTTCACGAGTTTTGTTAATAACATTCTTAATGTTCTGGTAATATGGTTGCATATATGTTAATGGGTCGCTTTCTCCTTGATGCCAAAGTACGCCTCGAAGGCCAGTAAGACTACCATAATAAGCCAAACTATTTTCTAAAGCACGATATGGAGCTCCCAAATCTTGGATTTTCCAACCATCTTCAGAATAATATGGCAATCCTTGAGCAGATTTACTCCAGTTTTCACTTGACGTTCCGCCGTGACCTGCTCCGTAAAATAAAATCGGAACGCCTAATTTTGCTACTAATAAGTCACCCAACCTTCCCCATGCCCACGGGACATAATGAAATGGGCCAATTTTTGTTGAATCACCATTAGATGTTGGGGTACTTCCTAATTGTGAAAAGCCAATTGGGAGTTTATTATTGTCACTAAAATCGTTTGAATAATTAACTGAATTCACACGGTCATCGGCGGCAGGTGTACTTACGCCCGCTCCACCTTGAGCATTAGATTGTCCTGCAATGACAAAAACTTCACCCACACCAACTTTTTGGATAGTTTTAGTATCAATCAATATATTATCTTTATAAACTCTTACTTCTAAGCTATACCAACCGCCTGTTGCGGTAAGCGTTCCATAAAAATAACCATTGCTTGGATTTGTTTGTATAGTAGTCCAATCGGTTGTGGTGCCACCTAGTTGTGCTAACACCCTTGCATCAATCCTATCAATAGCCGCATAATAAGTGCCAGCAATATTGATTGGTGCTTGATTTGAATTATTTCGCTGAAATATCATTCGCTCAACGGGGTGCGAAATGGCAATTTGGCAGAAAGTTTTTAACGAGGCAATAAACAAAACTCCCAAAAGGGATAAGTGTTTTCTGATTTTAATTCTTGTGTGCATCATTCTAAATTTTTACTTAGGTTATTTTCAAAAATTACGTAGACTGTTGTATTGTATAAAAATTTTTACAAATGTGGTGAATATCAGCTTGGAAACGAAATTTTACCCATACTAACACTCGGAACGCCTTGGCGTAAACCAAAATTTGTCTGTCCACCAGCAATAGCTTCATTTGCGAGGGTTGCGAACAAAACCGCCTCTTTTGCATCACCAGCAATACCCAAATCGTCAGTTTTTTGAAAGCCAAAGTTGGGTAATAATTCTCGCAAATTGCTCATAATTAAAGGATTATGCACTCCACCGCCACTTCCGTAGATTTTGCACGAAAAAGACTTAAAATGTAAAATTGCTTCTGCAATAGTTTCGGCTGAAAAACGGCATAAAGTTGCCAAAATATCTTCGTGAGAATGCTCAAGTATTTTGCTTTTTTCTTGTGCGTTTTTTAGATATTCAAGATTAAATAATTCGGGGCCAGTAGTTTTCGGAATCGGAACGCCGCCCGATACTTTCTTGAAAAACTCGTTGTTTTTTAGTTCATTCAGCAATTCTTGATTCACAATGCCACGACTTGCAATCTTCGCATTATCATCAAAAGGTAGTCCAAAGTATTTTTTTACATAAGCATCAATCAATGTATTTCCAGGGCCAGTATCGCTTGCAAAAACCTCATTTGCATCAAGATTTCCTGCTAAATACGTAAAATTGGCGATGCCTCCTATATTTAGTAAAATGCGATTTTCATCTCGTTTTGAAAAAATCAAGTAATCACCATAAACTGCCAACGGAGCTCCTTCGCCACCTGCTGCACAATGTTTTTGACGAAAATCTGAGAATGTAATGATACCCGTTTTCACGGCAATATGGTCGCCATCGCCAATTTGAAGCGTGGCATTAGGAAATTTTTCAAGTCCATGAAGGATTTTTGGGGCGTGAAAAACCGTTTGTCCATGACTAGCGATTAGGTCAACGTCTTCAGAAGATACGTTCCATTTTTTCAAACAATTATTGATGATTTGGGCATGAAGATTCCCAATCCAAGGGTTTAGCATGCATAATTGTTGAAAATCAATGGTAGATTTAGCAAAAATCTTTCTGATTTCGTCTTTAATATCTTCTGTAAAACCAACGGTTTCAAAAGTTATGATATTTACTTCGGTATTTCCACCGCTGCCACGAAACTTACACAAGGCCATGTCAAGTCCATCCATCGAAGTACCTGACATTAAGCCAATTATCAATCGTTCCTCTTTTTGAGCAATCTTATAAAGTTTGTCGATGTTTTGGTTCATTATGTCTATATTTTGAATACAAAGCTAAATCATTTTCGATACGATTAAAAAAGATTATTAGATTTACAAGATTTGATTTTAAAGGATTTGAACAATAAAAAATTAGAAAACCAATCCTGTTTTCTGTATTTTTGATTATCTATTTTTCCTTAATATATTTTACCTTAACAAAACTCATGATAAAAAAGACTTTATTTCTTCCTATTTTTTTGTGTTTACTCACAATCGCTTGCCAACGTACCATAACTTATACACCGATTGCACCGCCCGATGAGGTTGATTATAAAGTTGATAGACTTGAAAGGGAGATTGTGAATTATGAAAAAAAAGATGCCGAAATTGGCTTAGAAAAACTACAAGGACAAACCGTTTTTTACGGAAGTTCAAGCATCAGACTTTGGAAAACTTTGAAAGAAGATTTTTCTCCGCTTTCAGTTATCAATCATGGTTTTGGGTCGGCAACTTTTCCCGAAATGACTTATTATGCTGAGCGAATGCTCGTACCGTATAAGCCAAAAACGATTGTTCTTTACTGCGAAAATGACCTTTTCATGGGAAAACCACAAAGAACTTCTGAGCAGGTTTTTGACAATTTTACCGAATTAGCCACTTTGATTCAAAATCAATTGCCCAAAACCAAAGTTTACTATATTTCTATGAAACCTTCGATTTCAAGAAAAGCCGATTGGCCAAAAGTTGCTAAAGCCGACGCCATGATTGAGGATTATATCAAAAAGCATAAAAGTTTTACTTATATTGATATTCGCCCTGCAATGTATCGCCCAAATGGTAGCATCAATGGTGATTATTTTGTGGGTGATAGCCTGCACATGAAACCGCCAGGATACGAAGCATGGACAAAAATTATCAGACCTTATTTGATAAAATAGTTTTAGTTCGTTTTATTTCCCCTCCTTAAAAGAAAGAGGGGAAATCAAGAAGCTTCATAATTTTAAAAAACAATCAACCTAAAATTTTTTTAATCAATGAAAAAACTCGTTTACATTCTCTCTTTTTTGTTCGTAAGTAGTTTGGCTTTTGCCCAACCTACTACACAAATGATAAAAGTAATTGTTGCAGCCGACCACGAAGATTGGACTTATAAAATTGGGGAAAAAGTAACTTTCTCAGTAACAATATTGAAGTGGGGAAATCTTTTAAAAAACACGAAAATTACCTACCAAATAGGGCCAGAAAGATTTGAAACTAAGAAAGATAGTGCGGTTTTGAAAGATGGTGCGATAAAACTCGATGGCGGAACAATGACAACTTCGGGCTTTTTACGTTGTACGGTCGTTGCAAAGGTTGATGGAAAAGAATACCGAAATCTGGCAACGGCAGCTTTTGAACCTGAAAAAATTCAGCCAGCAGTAGAAATGCCGACTGATTTTACTGAATTTTGGAATAAAGCGAAGGCAAGTCTCGCAAAAGTACCAATGGATGCAAAAATGACTTTGCTGCCCGAACGATGCACCGAAACGGTAAATGTTTATCATCTAAATCTTCAAAATTATAAAGAAGGAGGTACTACTCGCTTATATGGAATCTTGTGCGTTCCGAAAAAAGAAGGAAAATATCCAGCTTTATTACGAGTACCAGGAGCAGGCGTGCGTCCGTATGCAGGTGATGTGAGAACTGCCGAAAAAGGAGTAATTACCTTAGAAATTGGCATTCATGGAATTCCTGTAACGATGGATTTAGGCGTTTATACCGATTTAGCAGCGGCCGCACTCAGTGGTTATTGGACATACAATTTAGATAATCGTGACCAATATTATTATAAAAAAGTATTTATGGGTTGTGTGCGTGCCAATGATTTTTTGGTAAGTTTACCGCAATTTGATGGTACAAATTTAGCAGTTGTAGGTGGAAGTCAGGGCGGAGCTTTGTCGATTATTACGGCTGCTCTTGATTCTCGTGTGAAATGGGCGGCTCCGACTTACCCAGCAATGTCCGACATGGTTGGTTATTTGAAAGGTCGTGCGGGCGGTTGGCCACATATTTTCGATAAAAACAATCCGAATAATAATACCGAAACCAAAATCAAGACCGCTGCCTATTATGATGTTGTAAATTTTGCCAAAAACCTTAAAGTTCCTTGTATTTATTCGATGGGTTTCAATGACGAAACTTGTCCACCAACTTCGATGTGGGCTGCCTATAATTCTATTTCCTCACCAAAAGAATTAAAATTATACCAAGAAACAGGTCATTGGACTTTTCCCGAAGAAAATGAAGTTATACAAAATTGGTTACTGGACAAACTAATTAAAAAATGAAATTTACCGCCTTTCCAGTAGTCAGATACTTGTTGTTTTTTATTTTGGGAATTACTGTTTTCTTACTCACGCAGTCGGAAGCTATTATTTTGCCGTTTTCTCCAACAAATATCTATTACTTGATTGGCGGTTTATTGATTGTTTTCATCGCTTCAATTTTCAGAAAAAAGCCAATTTTGCGTGGAACAACGCTCATGTTTATTATATTCTTGGCTGGTTGGTTGCTCACTTATCAGAAAACCGCTATCAATCAGCCAAGTCATTATACAAACTTGCCGCAGTTTACTCACTATCAAGCTATTATTATTTCAAATGCCGAAACAAAAGCCAAAACTTATAAAGTAGAAGCTGAAGTAAATGCTATAAAGGTTAATGGCAAATGGCAAAATTCTACTGGCAAAACACTTCTTTATTTCAATCGGCAAGAATCGGAAATGCCACAATACGGCGATATTTTTCTGATAAAAGATATGCCTCGCGAGGTAGAAGCTCCGAAAAATCCCGAAGAATTTGACTATCAACGTTTTTTGCAAAACAAAGGTATTTACGCTCACCATTTTTTGTGGGGACAAGAATATATCAAAATCGGGCATGAAGCTACTTCTAAAATTTTGGAGTTTTCGTATAAAGCTAATCAATATGCCGATAGTGTTTTCAAGGTTCGTATTCAGACACCAAATGAGTATGGAGTTGCGAGTGCGATGGTCGTTGGTTTACGTGACGATATTGATAATGAACTGCTCGTTGCTTACTCCGCCTCGGGAGCAATTCACGTACTTTCAGTATCGGGAATGCATGTCGGAATCTTGTTTTTGTTTCTCGGCTGGATGTTGGGTTGGATTAAAAAACGTGGAAAATACGGCATACAAATCTTTGCAGCCGTCGTAATTTTGCTTTTATGGGGTTATGCCATTTTCACTGGGCTTTCTTCAACTGTTTTGCGAGCAACAGTGATGTTTTCATTTATTCAAATCGGAACGGCCATTGACCGACGACAGAATATTTATAATACACTGGCCATTTCGGCACTTTTACTACTTTGTTGGAATCCTTACTGGTTGATTGATGTAGGTTTTCAGCTATCTTATTTGGCCATTATTGGCATAGTTTTCCTGCATCCATATCTCAATCAACTCGTCACGCCAAACAATCCTATTATCAGAAATCTTTGGGAAGGCACTTGTGTTTGTTTCTCGGCACAGTTGTTTACTTTTCCATTGAGCATTTATTATTTTCATCAATTCCCGACATTTTTTTTGATTGCTAATCCGTTTGTGGCGTTTTTCTCGTTTGCGGTTTTACCTGCTGGCTTACTTTTATTGATAGTTGCCCCAATTCCTTTTTTATCGGGTATTGTTACTTTTATCTTGAAATATTCGCTCGTTTGGCTTAATAAAAGTATTTTTATTGTCGAAAAACTTCCTTTTGCTACGCTGAAAGGTTTTTCGATGTCGATTCCTGAAATGCTGTTTTTGTATGCAACAATATTGCTAATCATTTTCTTTTTTCTTCGTTCAGAAATTAAATATTTGCGAGCTACTTTATTGATTATGAGTATTTTAGTTTGCTTGAATATTACAAAGGATTATTTTCAAAGCCAACAGAAAGCCTTGACTTTTCATTTTATTCCTAAGAGGTCTGGTATTAGTATTATTGACGGAAAATCAGCCACTTTTATTGCCGATACGGCTCTGCTCAACAATCCGAAAATCTACAATTTCCACCTCAAAAACTATTACGATAAACATGGAGTTGTCAATCAAAATAAATTGGCGATAAATCAGTATGCCAATAAACAAGGCGTATCTTTTCTGGATTTTGGAGGAAAACGAATCTTGTGGTTACAGCAAAAGTTCAATGGTAAATTACAAGGAAACGCCGATTATGTGCTGCTTTCAAACAATGCCGTTAGGAAACTAAGTCCAACTTTCAGTAAATTCCAAACTGGCTTGATAATTGTCGATGATTCCAACAAACGATATGTGGTAGAAAACCTCAAACACCAAGCCGATAGCCTACACCTAAATCTTATTTCTTTATACGATACAGGGGCTTTCTCGATTCAATAAAAAGTTTGTGCCGATTCTATTAATGTTTAATTTTTAAATGATGATTAATATTACCCAACAACATCACAACTGCCCAGCAACGACTGCCGACCCTTCAAATGGGAAATTATTACACAAGAGCCAAACTCCCCTTTTGAAGGGGGTAGGGGGATGTAAAAACATAATTTTCCTCCTTTTCCTATCCCTCACCACATTTGCCCAAAAAGCTGATTCTACCAAACAACTCAACGAAGTTGTCGTACGGGGATTTGAAACCGAACGAATGTTGAGCGAAACGGCTGCATCTGTTAATGTACTTACTATTAAAGATATACAACGTTTTGAAAACATGAGTTTAGTGCCAGTTTTCAATACTTTGCCAGGTGTACGCATGGAAGAACGCTCGCCTGGAAGTTATCGTTTGGCCATTCGTGGAAGTTCACTTCGCTCGCCTTTTGGTGTTCGGAACGTGAAAGTTTATTGGAATGATATTCCGCTGACTGATGGAAATGGAAATACTTTTCTGAACTCGCTTGATATGAACACAATCGGCAATATCGAAGTAATCAAAGGCCCCGCAGGAAGTATTTACGGAGCAGGAACGGGCGGAGTTGTGCTACTCGGTGCGGCAAAAGCACATGGAAATAATACTCGAAAAGGCCATACAAATTATATCAATACTGGCGTAGCTTATGGCAGTTATGGCTTGCAAAATAGAAATTTTTCTTGGAATGTGGCTTCCGAAAAAGTCAATTCGGTATTGAGTTATGCTCATGCCCAAACCGATGGCTACCGACAAAATAGTGCGGCCGTGCGTGATGTGCTAAGTTGGCGTTCGAGTTATTTTGTTTCGCCTAGTAAAACCCTAAATCTCAGCACTTTATATTCAGATATTCATTACCAAACGCCAGGTGGATTGAACCAAGCACAGTTTGAAAAAGATCCACGTCAGGCACGTTTGGCAACGGCAACTTTGCCAAGTTCTATTCAGCAAAAAGCAGGAATTTATCAAAAATTATTCAATATTGGCGTTTCACAAGAATACCGTTTGAATGCTCATTGGACAAACGTGACGAGTATTTACGGCACAGTTTCCGAACTCCGTAATCCATTTATTACGAATTACGAAATCCGTAACGAACAGACTTTTGGCGGAAGAAGCCGAATGAATTATTCGTTTGATGTCGGAAATTTGAAAAATCGCTTAACAGTTGGTGGTGAATTACAAAAATCGGCTTGGGTGATTCGTAATTTTGGCAATAAAGCTGGCGTTATTGATACTTTACAGACCAACGATAATGTAGCCGCATGGAATTATTTCTTATTTGGTCAGCTCGAAACTGATTTACCTCAAAACTTTATCTTGACGATTGGCGGCAGTTATAATCGTTTCAAGTATGATTTCACTCGCTTGTCTGATGCTCCGAAAATCAAGCCAATTTCTGAGTTATTACCTGCGGCATTTTTGCCAAGAATTGCCCTTTTGAAGAAAATACAAGATAAAATCTCGGTTTTTGCGAGTGTAAGCAATGGTTTTTCTCCGCCAACCGTTACGGAATACATCAGCGGTTATCAGAATAGCACTTTCATTCCATCGCTCGCTCCCGAAAAAGGTATCAATTACGAAATCGGTACTCGTGGCAATCTGCTAAAAAAACGAATCAATTTTGATATTACAGCTTATTCTTTTCGCTTAAAAAATACTATTGTCCGTCGAACAGATAATACAGGGAGAGAGATTTTTACGAATGCAGGAAGCACACTCCAAAATGGACTTGAATTATTGCTAAATGGTCTAATTATCAAGAACATAGACAAAGAATTTATTCAAGAATTGCGAGTTTTTACGAGTTATACTTTCAACGATTATAGCTTTAAAAATTACCTCCAACTCAAAACCGATTTATCGGGCAAAGCACTCACGGGCGTGCCTCGCCAAGTGTGGGTTTCGGGAGTAGATTTACAAACAAAAATGGGTTTTTATCTCAACTCAACACTCAATTTTACCGACCGAATTCCGTTGAATGATGCTAACTCCGCTTATGCCAATTCTTATAAATTATTGAATGCGAGAATAGGTTATCGTAAAAATTTCGAACGAATTGGCTTGAATATTTATACTGCAGGCGATAATCTGCTTAACCAAGTATATAGTTTAGGAAATGATATAAATGCCGTAGGAAATCGTTTTTTCAACACCGCCGCACCAAGAAATTGGCAGTTTGGAGCGAGTTTGAGTTTGTTTTTGTAGGAAAAGGCCTGTTCAACTGTCGACAGCTTTAGCTGTCGGTTTCAGATAATTTCAAATTTGTCTTTAGCCAAAAAAATAGTATTTTCGTTCAAAAATCATTATTAAAAACTCATTACAAGCACATGAAAAACTTGTTTTTTATCTTTCTGATAATGATATTTTCAAAATTCAGTGCTTTACATGCACAAAACTTATCGCAACACCTTTGGAAAAATCGGGTTATACTCATTCTCTCCGAAGATAATTCAGCTTTTGAACGACAAATGCTTGCCTTTAAAGCCAATGAAAAAGGAATTTATGAACGAAGTTTGATTGTTTATCACTTAAAATCTGATGAATACGAACAAGTAATGCCAAAAGGTGACGTACAGAGATCAATGAATTTATTTAAAAAGAATAATCAAGCAAATGTATCTTTCGAGCTTATTTTGATTGGCTTAGATGGCGGAATTAAACTACGACAAAAAGAATTTCTTTCTTGTGAAAAACTTTTTGCAATCATTGACTCAATGCCCATGCGGAGTGCTGATATAAAAAATCGTGATTAGGTTTTCACAATCGGCATTATCAAAAATCAATGTTTGGCTAAAGCCGAGTAAGTTGTTTGTTCATATTATCCACCAGCTAAAGTAGGTTGGACCGCATAAGTGGCAAGTTATTTTACTTTTTTTCTGATGCCGTTGAAATCCTCGATTGATTTTGAACGGCTGAAACAACGATTTTAAAATCACCCTAACTTTCAAACTTTATTCGCTAACACTCAGGCGAACCTAACTAGTAACAAAAAAATAAATCTTTAATGAAAATTCTAAATATATTCTTTGCATTTTTTCTTTTTTCCTGTTCAAAAGATTTTACTGAAACTTCTGCTTCTTCCAATCAACTTTATTTTCCAACAATAAATTCGACAACTTGGGAAACCAAAACACCTGAAAGCTTAAAATGGAATTCAGCTCAGATTCAACCATTATATGATTTTTTACAAACAAATAATTCTCGAGCTTTTATATTATTGAAAGATGGCAAAATTGTTCTAGAAAAATATTGGGGACTTGATCTTTTGGGGGGAGGATTTAACCAAAATTCCAATTGGTATTGGGCTTCAGCAGGAAAATCTCTGACATCTCTTTTAGTAGGAATTGCCCAAACTGAAGGAATAATCAATATAAATAACAAAACTTCCACTTATTTAGGTGCAGGTTGGTCAAGTTTGCCATTAGCTAAAGAAAATTTAATTACTGTAAAAAACCAACTTACTATGACTACGGGCTTAAATTTTAATGTTTCAGATTTAGATTGTACTTTACCTAATTGCCTCCAATATTATAAAGATGCTGGTACCCATTGGTTCTATCATAATGCACCCTATACATTACTAGAAAAAGTAGTTTCTATTGCCTCAGGTAAAACCTTCAATAATTATACAGATGAAAAGATAGAATCTAAAATTGGCATGTCAGGAACTTGGGTTCTTTCGGGCTTAAATAATGTTTATTATAGTAAAGCAAGAGATATGGCTCGTTTTGGTTTACTAGTTCTTAATAAAGGAAAATGGGAAAATACTATAGTTTTAAATGATGCAGATTATTATACATCCATGACCACCACATCACAAAATCTTAATTCTTCCTATGGATATTTATGGTGGTTAAATGGGAAATCATCTATTATTTTTCCAGGTTTACCCACTACCTATCCAAAATCCTTAGCGGAAAATGCACCTTCTGATCTTTTTAGTGCTTTAGGAAAGAATGGACAATTTATAGATGTGATTCCTAGCAAAAATATGGTGGTAATTCGTATGGGAGATGTAGGATTGGATGGAAGTGCAGCTGCCATCAATTTTCATAATGAAATGTGGGCAAAAATAAAAGCGATAGTCCAATGAAAGAAATTTCGTCCCGCTGGTCGAGATTTTTAATCTTCGACCAACGGGAAAAGTGTATTTGTAATCCACGAATTACTATGATGCCCTTGTACTTGTTTTCGCTTTATTACTTCTTTTATTAACTCTTTTATTTGATGCCCTTGCCATCTTATTTTCAGATGCCGTTGAAACCTGCAATGGCTGTTGAACGGCTAACAGTTCCACTTCGACACACCAAAAATAGCTCCGTATGGATATAAATTTAGCCACCTCACTTTAATTCAAATTCTAAAATCTACTCAAACAGCATTTTTACATCGCTTTTCAGAAATGATTGCCATGGTATTCCACTATTTCCTATTAATAAAACTTTATCAGCTTTTACTTTTTTTTGAAAAACTGCCATGCCTTTTGCACTTTGGGTTCTTCCACTTTTTATTTCTAAACCAATGATTTTTTCTTTTCGTTCTATTACAAAATCAACCTCGTCATTGCCCTCTCGCCAATAAAATAACTTTATTTCGCCCAAACGTGCTGCCCTTGCTAAATGTGTTCCGATGGCGGTTTCTACAAATCGCCCCCAAATATCTGGGCGTAAACGGCTCTCTTCCATCGAAGTTTGGCTCAATGCTGATGAAAATGCAGCATTTTGAACTTGCCACTTCGGAATTGACGCTCGTCTTCGTGCTACGTCTGGAGCGTATTTTTCGATGCCACTCAGTAAACCTGCCGAATCTAACAAAGTTAGGTAATGCGACAAAGTGGTGGTATTTCCTGCATCTAATAATTGCCCTTGTAATTTGGTTAATGACAGTATTTGCCCCGAATAACTACAACCCAATTCAAACAAACGCCTAAGTAATGCTGGCTTATCTACTCGTGTGAGCATCAGTATATCTTTTGAAATGGTCGTTTCTACTAACGAATTCAAAATATAATCTCGCCAACGGTCTTCGTCCTCAATCAATGATGCCGCACCTGGGTAGCCTCCAAACCATACAAATTGCTCTACTGTAAATCCAAAAGCGGCTTCCATTTCGCCGAATGACCAATGAGTGAGTTGAATCGTCTCGAAACGCCCTGCCAAAGATTCGCTTAGCCCTTGCTGCAATAATAATCTTGCCGAGCCCAACAAAATAACTTTGATAGACATACCAGAAAAACTATCTTTATCCCATTCTGATTTTATGATTTCTGCCCAATTTTCTATTTTCTGGACTTCGTCTATTACTAAAATAACTTCGCTTGCCTCTGAAGTTTTGGCTAAAAACCTGGCTGTTTCCCATTGTTGTTCTATCCAAAAGGCGTTGCTACTGGCTACTGCATCTGCAGCTACAAAATGGTGAGGTACTGTAACGCTCTCGATTAGTTGCCGCACTAAGGTAGTTTTACCAACTTGTCGAGGTCCCATGATCACCTGTATGAAGCGTCGTGGTTCGCTTATTCGTTTTTTGATTTGTTGTAATTCTGGTTTCTCAAACATGATTTGTAAATTTACTCAGTTTGTTTAGTAAAACTACTCAATATATTGAGTAAAATAAGCAATTTTGAGAAAAATTATTTTTTGTGAATGAATATATTTTATGACGATTTACAAATACTCATTCTCAGATGCTGTTGAAACCCGCAATGGATATCGAACAGCTAACACAGCGACTAAATTAATATATTTTCGACCCATCCGTGTCTCCCGAAGGCACGTGGGGGACACGGATGACATTGGTCTTAGAAACTCCTAAGATTTTAATCTATCAAAAATATACTAAATATTCTCCTATTCTACGCTAAGACAAGTTGGAATCGGAGTTGCGGGCAACCTTGTCCTACAAATCATTTTACATCAACCATTTTCAAACAAACAGGCACAGGTACATCAATTTGCTTTCCTGTTGGTGCTAATTTTCCTGTTTTGGTATCTCTTTTAAAAATCGTGATGTTATCTGTTTCTTGGGTGGCTACCAAAACAAATTTTCCGTTAGGCGTAATCATAAAATTACGAGGGACTTTTCCTAAAACTGGTTCGTTGCCGATATAGGTCAATTTTCCAGTTTTTTTGTCAATGCTATACATAACTATTGTATCAATGGTGTTTGTGGGAGCAAATATGCCATTTTTATTGCCCGCATCAACAAAACGATTCGAGCCATATAAAAACTTTCCGTCGGGAGAGATATGAATATCGGCACAAAAACTCTTGTTTTTATCCTTAAAATCTTGGGCAAGTGTCGTGATTGTCTGAATAGGCATTAGTTTTCCCGAAGTATAATTGAAAGCTGTAACGGTGCTACTCAATTCTTGAATCACATAAGCAAATTTACCGTTTGGATGAACTGTAAAATGGCGTGGTCCCGAACCATCGGCTACTTTCGTAAAAGCTGGTTTTCCTTCTAAGAGTTTGCCATTTTTGGCATCTAAACTATATGTCATGATTTTATCAATTCCCAAATCGGGCACAAAAATATCTCGATTGTTAGGTGCAATATTTACCGAATGAACGTGCGGTTTTTCTTGTCGACCAGCATTTGGGCCTTTACCTTCGTGATTAATGGTTTGAGTTGCTTTTCCAAGTGAACCATCAGCTTCAACAGGCAAAATCGACAAATTTCCTCCCGAATAATTACCTACCAAAACCCATTTTCCTGTTTTGTCAATGCTAATATGACATGGATGAGCTCCACCCGATGATTGGGTATTTAGTTTTGTCAAGTTTCCAGACTTTTTATCAAAACTAAAAGAATAAACAAAACTATCAATATCATTTTCTCCTACTGAATAAACAAATTTTTGGTCGGGAGAAACTGCCAAAAAAGATGGATTTTTGATGCCAATTGCTTTATTAACAGCACTAAATTCGGCAGTATTGGTATTGAATTTATAGACATAGATTCCCTCGCTTGGATTTTTAGTATTTGGACGCGTATATGTGCCAACAATTAAATATTGCTCATCTTTTGACTGAGATTTGCTGATTTGTGGCAAAAACAATAAGCTGCAATAGAAGGCAGCTAAGGCTTTCTTGAAATTCATAAAAAATGCTAAAATTTAAATGTTTTTTTCAAAGATATACTAATATTATCTTGATTTCAAGATAAGCAACAATCTCTGAGATAATATATTTTAATGCAGAAAAATGTATTGCAAATAATTTTACAAAACCTATATTTGTGGAAATATTTAAACGTTTTATAAAAAAATAATCATCTAACATCTCAATTTGTTGGAGGAAATCTAACCTATTCTATAATATGATTGAAAAACTGCTAAAACAAGGAGTGATGGTTATCCACGCCCTAAAAGGTTATGAAGACCACGAAAAAAGAATTATTGAGTTATTTGACCAAATGGGGATGTCGTATGAGTTCGTTACGGATGGCGACCCTATTCATTTCAGACAAGAAGTTTTTGAAAAATATTTTGTTTCAAACATAAGAGATATTTTATCCGATGGTGTGCTTTCCTGTACTTTAAATCACATCTTTGCTATTGAAAAAATTGTTGACAAAGAACTTGATTATGCTCTCATTTTTGAAAATGACCCTTTTTTCTTAGGAAATTTTGTAGAAGACATTAAGCTGATTTTTGATGAAGTCAAAAGTCTTGATAAAGGATTTATGATTTCATTAGAAAATAGCACCTTAAGGTTTCCTTCATACTGGGATATTAAAAAAGACCAGCATTTATATCAAGCCTCTACTTGTAGGATGTCGGGGTCATATATAATTGATAGAAAAGGAGCTATTGATATTCTCCAAGAATTGAAAGTTAATAAATGCCCAACGGTTATTGATGGCTGGCACGACCAACTGATTCTTCAAAACGTCATTAAAATGTATTGGGTACATCCGCCAATGGTAGAAGAAGGCTCGCATAATGGACACCTAAATGCAACAATTTCTAATAAGCCTCGAAGCCAATACAGGAGATTTGCATGGATAATGCAGAAGTTTTATAAACATTATATCAGAAGATTATTCCCCAATAAATACATAATTAAACCGAATAAGAAGAAAGCATGCTCTATTCATCCAAAGGACCAATTATTACCACAGTCAAAAATGACGATGATGTCAGAGGAATTTTAGCACTTCAACAAAAAAACCTTAAGAAAAATCTTTCGCCCGAGCAAATCCAAAGTCAAGGATTTTTAACGGTCGAGCATAAATTTTCAGTACTAAAAGCCATGAATGATGCTCAACCGAGTGTTATTGTAAAAGATGGTGATACGGTTGTGGCTTATTGTTTGGCAATGTTTCCACAATTCCGAAACGATGTACCAGAATTAATAGCATTATTCGATACCATTGATGATATCGACTACGACGGACAAACACTAAAAGACTTCAAATATGTAGTAATGGGGCAAGTTTGTGTCGGTGAAGGCTACCGAGGTATGGGCTTTTTTGATGGAATGTACCAGAAACTCCGAGAAGAATTATCCGCAAAATTTGAACTGTGTGTAACTGATATTTCAACCAATAATACTCGCTCGTTGAAAGCTCATGCACGAGTAGGATTTATTCCAGTAAAAGATTTCCATGATGCGACACTGGACGAAGTTTGGCGAGTAGTTGTTTGGAATTGGCGAAAATAAATTTGCTTTAAGCAATATGCCATAAGCTTTATGCTAATTAATTGCGTAAAGCTTATGGCATACTCCTGCTGCCAAAATATTACTTCAAATTAGCCAAAGCTGCTTTTACTCTTGCAACTGCTTCAGTAAGAG
>Ga0114967_10000188_pt1 | contig 50638 bp, 40 predicted proteins | sample M_130628_MF_Meta_FD_92639 | JGI IMG/M metagenome (GOLD analysis project Ga0114967, IMG submission 92639) | Freshwater microbial communities from Lake Montjoie, Canada to study carbon cycling - M_130628_MF_MetaG | ecosystem: Environmental > Aquatic > Freshwater > Lake | place: Lake Montjoie... | reverse complement strand
TGTTTGTTCTATTTAAAAATTGTAAGTCTTGACACCAATCAAAATTTTCGGTTTTTTAAAAGTTCTGTTTCTAACTTCATTGCATCGATTCTAGCTTTAACTTTATTGATGTAGCTGTTTCTATTTATTGGATGAATAATCTTTTGATTTAAACCGTTTGAAGTGTTTTCAACTAACAAGACAATTTCAATTAGCAAGTCACTTGATGAGTTAATGACCATACTCCTCTCCCCTTGATATTCCACTGGACCAAATGGCAACAAAATAACTTGATCACAATTCGTTGTTTTCCATTTAATAGTTACTGTGTCACCTACGTTTGCTTCATTCGGATCTACAATAAAAAAGTCTATAAAAGGAATGTAATCAGATCTCGATTTAGATTTAGTTGAAGGAATTGGATTACTTAAATACGCTTCTAATTCTTGATCAAATAGCATTCTACTGTGTTCATTCATTAAAACATTGTAAGCCTTGGTTAACCGAAATAAGTTCATTTCATAAAATTGACTTATTTTAGGATGATTTTGATTCATGTAATAAATCTTATCATCAAAAGACTTTTTTATGGTGTCTTGATTCGAATCTTTTGGAACATTTAAAATACTGTAATAATTATAAAACATAATTTCTAAAATAAGTTATTGATGTAAAAATTGTTCTAACTCATCATCACTAACAGTATCGCTATTTAACCTTTCATATTGCGAATAAAATTTCGCCATGAAAGGATATTGACTACTAGAATAAGATCGCTGAATATATGGCAAACCTTTTGGCTTATTGATTAACAAGATAAACAAAAATCGATTGTCTATAACCCATAACTTATTGAACAGTTCTCTATCCATGTCATCTTTACAATCTAAAATATCTTTGTCATACTTCTCTAATGTCATTTGACATTCTAAATTTCGTCTATTGTAAATTTCATTCATCGACCTTTTCTATTTTAAATTATTAATCCTTCGTTAAATTGTTTCTATCACTGAAAAAAAAATAGTTAAAGCATGTTACAACTTCCAACCCTTACTAATTAAAAAAGCCTTGCATTTATTACAAAAACCAGTTTCTTTATCTGTATTATTTTTCCCTTCAGCAGCTGTCATTAAACATGTTTTATTTGGACAATGGTATAATCCTTGTGTGTGACCTAATTCGTGAATAGCAACTTTAAAATATTGTTCATTGATATTTTTTTTAGATAAACGAAATGTAGAAACCGTGCAAGCTTTTCCGGGTAAATAAGCCAAACCCATAATCCCCCAATCTGGATTTTTGCCATCAGCAGTACTGATGTCTTTATTGGTGAGGCCTATCGTTACAAAACCATTTTTTGTTTTTTCTTTTAAAATTAAATTTAGTGTATCCGCTTTATAACGATTTCTTGTTTTATAATAAGCTCGTTTAGGCAATGGCATTGTTTTATTTAATACCACATGAGGAATATATAATTTTAGTTTATCGTAAACGTATTTAACTTGACCGACAGCTATTCCTTCAAAAGGTTGAAGGATAACTATAGAAGCTACTGATTTTTTGTTGACTGACTTAAATTTTTTAGCTTGAGCCATTCCATTATTCGAAAATAAAAAAACAAAGCACACGACTAAATAAATTACTCTAAGATAATTGGTGATTTTCATAATTTATATAGTTGGAAGATTTATAAATAATTTAGAACTTAAAACTAAGTTACCTATATTATTTCTAAAGAAAGTACAATCGTATAAATCCATAATTTTATCTTCCTTCGTATCAAATATCATATTAAGGTATTTTCTGCTAACATTACCTACAAAGGTGTATCCAAATTTACCCTTCCTGCAAGAATTACAAGCACCTTCAAACGCAATTAAAAAAGTATCTCCTGATTCTGTAAATGAATTAAATACAATTGATAATTCACGTAAAAATGTTTTTTTATCATGTTCTTGATAAGTGATACTATCAGAAAGAATAGCATCCAACATGTCGATATCCATGCGTTCGAAAAAATATTTTACAGCCAAAACCTGGTTATCTAAATTATAGGTAATGGGTTTTATGATTTGATTCTTTTGAGTTGAGATACTTTGCATCAATAAATCTAAATCAGAGGCGTTAAACTGAGTTGGATTCATTGGAAATAATTCCGGATACTGATCTTTCACAAAGAGTTTATTAAAGAAATCATGTAACGTGACATCTGAAATTCCTGCCTTAAAACTCTCCAATGCATTCTTGAAAGAACCGATCTGCATACTTCCAAATTTACCATAAATAAGCGCTAAACCCAACACATACTTCGCATGTTCAAAATGCAAATGCCTTTTCAAATAGGGATGTTGAATGATAGCGTCATAAAAATGAAGACTTTGTTCAAACTCATGTTCTGTTTGATGTTTAAATAACTCATTGGTATGGCAAGCATCAAATAACACATAAATAGTGTTTGAATAGATATAGTAATTTGTATGGTAGCGATTGTTAAAAAACTGCAACCATTTAGTAAATCGCATCTTAAACGGCTTATCTAAAATAAAATTAGAATCATTTTGAAGGACTTTAAGAAACCTTTTATTAGATACTAATTCTTCAGTTTGCGTTAAAACATGTTCAACATCTGTTATACTTTCTGTCATATTAAATAATTTACTACCACAATATCGGCGAAATAACATCTCATATATATTTTGGTTAATAACTATTATTAGGCTGATTACTAAGCCAATTAAATTTACAAACAGGTGTACCTTTTAATATTTAATTAAATAGAAATTCATTTTAACAAAAATCTTGTTCAGTTTTCAACTTTAGTTAATTGATTAATTAAAAGAATATCTTTGATTATATATTTTGGAAAAAATAAACATTTAACTATCATAATATGAAAATACATTTTAGTCTCTTTCTACTTTTTTCAATCTTAGTTTCAAATATATATTCTCAAACAGAAGTAGGTATAAGTATTATTAAATTAAGGAAAAAATATCCTACAATTACTTTTTCCAGAGTAAAAGATTTGGAAGATCCATCAATGCCAATGATAAAATATTTTATAGCTGAATTTAAATACCAAGAATATTATTATATGACAGATTCTTTAGAAGTGATTAACAGTTGCATGTTCAAGATAAATAAACTGAAATTGTCATCTTTAATTTTGTCATACAATAATAAATACAAAGTAATTAAGAAAGATGAAATTTGGGAATATTCTCTTGATCCAAAAAACTATGTTACGGTATTAATTGAAAAAAATAACGTGCAAACAAATAATGAATATATCATCACTTTCGCTTCAAATCCAGAAACGCATAGGAAAAATAAAAAATAGGCAAATTTAAATGAGTTTATTATCCAATTTGTAAGTTATAGATAATTTTAAAAGCGAAATATTTCTTTCGAACACCTTAAAAATAGTTCTTAGTATTGGTCTTTATTACTTTACTCTTAGAATAAAATATTGAGGACTTGTAATAAATCTATTTTGAATATATGTTAAATCGAGTTATCAATTTTATTACGTTTATTAAAATATTATCCCAATTTCATTTAATATTTTTATCAAATATATAGCCAATAGATAATATTACTTTGAATTCTTAAATTAGTATTTATTAAACAGTAATTAGTTTTTAAGTATATTTCTATATTTTATTTTTTATAAAATCCTTAATAAAACATAATAATCGTTCCTTAAAATTAAAGTTATTTTGTTCACCTATTTCGTCAGCAAGCCTCGGAAGCAAGGTAAAGAAATAGTCAGTTTGATTTATTGAATCAAATAGGTATGTCATAGCTCCACTATGCTTTTTTGGATCAAATTTTCTTATTGGAACTTCTGTAATTCTTTTTTTGTCAAAACCTAAAACAGAGAAAGCGTAATTTGCAACAATGATATTTAGGTCTGCACATTCAGTTAGAATGTAAAATGCCTCCCAAGAATAATAATTTATTGGAAGTGATTCAAGCAGATCTTCATCTGTTAATATTGCTTTAACTTCATTGAGTTTCTTTTCTATAACTTCATTTTTTTCAAATTTTTCAAGTAAAATTGAGGATAAAATTTCCGCGGAGGTTATTGCAACTTCTGCCTTCTTTAAAATGTTAAGACCGCATTTTTTGTTTAACCATAAATACTTTTGATATAGAGGAAGATCTGAGTCAAAAAGCTCTGACAGTTTAATAATTTCGTCGTTTTTTTTTCTGACTAAAAGTGGATGAAGAATTTCAAGTAATGCTGGCTCTTTAGAAAAGTATGATGAAATTTCCTCACAATTAAATTTAACCTTCATTTTCGCAATTGACTTTATATTATTAGTTATTTTAAATTATATGCTAATTAAAAGTAGTTTAAATCATTATATTTAAAAGAATAAACATAATTATTTAATAATCATTACGTATTAATGTACAATGACAATTTTAATTTATGTTAACTAATAATTAAAAATCTGAGGGTTTATTTTTTACACCTACTATTCCTGCGTTTCGGTTTTCGCATTTAATTTACCATTTGCTCCGGCTAAATGGAGCATCACCTCAATTAAAGGCTTTTCTATAACAAGTATTCGATATGGATCAAAAACGACCCACGTGTGTTCGCGGTTTTCGCTAGATGGTTCAACATACTTAATATGATTTAAATTGTAAAACCTACTAATTTTTTCTTTGTTTAAGCCGAGATAATATCCGGATAAATGAATGAATTTTGCCATAATGATTTTTATGACAAAACTAGTTTATAGGAAATGTTTTTACGACTCCTTTGTAACGAAGCCTGATTTTATGTAACGAGATATTTCATCTAGCTTTTCAAAATCTAAAGCCAAACCAATCTGATAATCAAATAGCTGCTTAACTTCTAATAAGCGTTTTTGATAGGATAGAGGTTCAAATATTGAGTCTATTGGGATTAAGTGAATGATTGGATCTGTTGTTGATTTAAGCACTTCATTCAACTTAAATTTTTTATCCTCGCTTAAAGTATAGTGAAAAATATTAATGGCGTAGGATTTATGTATTCTAAATAAAAATTGTTGGTTGCGTTGAATAGAAAATAAAGTATTTTGCCAATTTGATTCATCGGAATTCATAATTAGTGGATTCTCCGCAAGCCCTCCTTGAATTGGTTTTTGCGCTTCTACAAGATAAATCTTCTTCAATCTTCCTTCACTTTTTATAGCAATAATGTTTTTAATTTGAATAAGGTGAGTTGTAGAAGTCCCGGTCTTACTTCCTTGAGTCTCTAATTTTTCAGGATTGGGATCAAGAAAATAATTCGCCGTAGCACCATTAAATAGGCCTTGATAATATTCAAAAAGTATTTTGTCGCCAATGTTTTTTCTAATTTCAATGGCAAGTTTATCAGTTAATCCAATAATATTCGCCTCTAATTCTGAGTTTAAAATCAACAACTCTTTATTAGCTTTTTCTAATTCAAATATTTTTTTATCTGTGTCAGTCATTGATAAATTTTTATTTACTCCTCCTTCTCCCCAACACTAAACAAATTATCCTCTTCAAACAGCCCTGGTTGTTTGTAGATAGATTCGCCTTGGTTAGCGGTTGATTTTTTTGATGTCTTATTTTTACTCTGAGCTTGTCGAAGGGTCTTTTCTTTTTTGGCTACTCCCATAATGGCAGTTACTACTGCCGGAACAGGAATACCTTTTTGCTCATAAAACTTAGCTACATCTTCTTCTTTGTGTAAGCCTTGTTTTATTTCTTCTTCGTAAATGGTGTGGTTAAGTTCTAGCAAACGTTTTAATACTTCTTTACGTGCATCTGGGTTTATGGTGTAACGAACCCGATCATTCTCAGGTAAATAATCTACTTCATAAAAATCATGTTGTAACTTTAAATCACTCCAACCATAATCATCCAACACCGCTTCATCCATTTCTTGGTGCAAGGCACGTAATTTTACAATATCATCATACGCTTTTTTACAAGTGGTTTCATCTTGTTTACTTGCTTTTTGTATTTCTTCAATCGTTAAATCTTTAGTATGAAATAAATTGTAGGTTTTTGTTAATCCTAATTGCATAAGCAACAATAGTTGTTTGCGGTGCCCATGGTATTGTTCCCCAATTATTTCTAACTTTTTATTTGTTTCTTTTGATAGGCTTTGTGGAAATGGGAAAGTTTCAAAACAATCAGATGGTGAATAATTAAGGGTACCTGAGCCTAATGTGCTAGAGTATTTCCATATCCATGCATCATGAAATATTGAATTTAAAATGGAAATATAAATTCCATTTGATTTGGTAACAACTATTACTTTTTCGTGAAAAATTAGATCAGTTTTAGATAAAACAAAATTTTGATACTTTCCTACACGCGGTATAACTAAGCATTTTTCTAAATATTTTAATTGCTCAGCTAAGTCCTTTTTATTCATCCAAAATTTCCACCATTCGTTTACAAGCCGAGGATATTTTTTTGAATCTTTCAATAATCTTTCTGGTCTCACTCTATCAAAACAAATTTGATATGGATCAGGGAATTCTTTAGCTGAATTCTCGCTCAGTTCATCGAATTGAATAATGTATCTGCTAGGCTCATGGTTTGGACTTGATGCGACATCATCACCGCTCAGATATGGCTTTATTACCTCCCTGTTTTTTATATCTTTCTTTAACAATTGTTTTGCTTCATCAATCGCTAAAACAAAACCCAATCCATTGGCTTCAAATCCTTTGTGGCATATTGATTTATTTGCCAATAATTTCATTGGATTATTTTCATTTTTCGTATCACCTAAGTAGCTTGATATATTTGGAACTGAAATTCCATTGAGAATTTTTTTTCCTGCCCATTCACCATTATGAATGGAAATAAGTGTGACGTCTACATTTGCCTTGCCAGGCCAGGGTGTACTTTTAACCGCAAAGATAATTTCTCCTCCATGAATTAGTATTTGTTCCAAAGATCCTTCTCTTGTATCTCCTTGACAAATTGTATTAGTAGAGATTAGAGCTGTATAACCATTTGAAGTTAAGATTTTGAAGTTTCTTCTAAAAAAGTAACCCACGAGATCACACCAGCCTTTGGCAGGCGCATAATTTGCGTGTATAAAGTTTAGAAATGAATCTCCAAATGTATTAGACAACTTACTTCCGCCTAAAAATGGTGGATTACCTAAAATACAATTAAAGCCATCTTTTTGAAATACCTCAGGGAATTCTAAAAACCAATGAAAGATTCTTTCCTTTTGAGCAACGGCTGTTGCCATAGCCGTTTTTTGTCCTTGCCAACCTTTTTGGCCTGCTAATATTTGTCGGTATTCGTTATCGGTAATTAGTTTGTCTTTATTAACCGTAGTTTTAGGTATAAAAAATTGCGCCACCTGGCTATCGGCCATTGTTTTTAAAAAAGTAAAACCTTTACCATCTAAAAACTTATTATAAGCACGTTGTTTGGCTTCAATTTCTTCGGGTGTGTTTTCAGATAGTTTATTAAAGGATTTGTATTCTTCCATTGCCTCTTGAACATTGGCTGTAGTAGAGGCTTCGAAATCTGCTTTAATTTGTAATTCTTTAGTTATTCGCTCTCTACGCTCTGCCTTATTTTGTTTAGCATAAGTACTAGAAATATCTTTATCATCACCCGGTAAGGTTTTAAAGGCTTCATCGGCAATGCCATTTTCTAATTCTTCGCGGTGCGCTAATCCAACAATGGCATCGCCACATTTAATGTGGTGGTCTAAAAAGTTCAAAGGCTCATTAGGGTTGTGCGCTTCTAACCACAAAGCTACCTTACATAACTCTACTGCCAATGGGTTTTTATCTACTCCATAAATGCAATTACGTATTACATCGCGCATGGCTTGGCGCAAATACATAGGTGATGGTTGCTCTACTTTTTCTTTGCTTTTACTTGCAGTTGTTTCGCGTATGCAAGCTAACTCCAAAGCAATTTTACGAGCAGCAGAAAGTAATATGTGTCCACTACCACAAGCAACATCACATACTTTAATATCTAATAATTGTTGCTCAGCATCCGGCTTTTCTTTACGCTCATCAATGATGTATTGTAAAGAATGTTTGATGAGTGGTTGCACCAATTCTTCAGGTGTGTAATGAGACCCTGATTTGCTTCGTTCGCTACTTCCTATTAAGTTACAAGTGTATTTATCAGAGCCAGGTATAGCTTCAATTTTTATTTTTAATTCTAATAAGCCTTCGTAAACTGATCCAAACTCTTCAACATCCAATCCGCCATAATTTACGGCAATTAATACTTGATTATCAGTTTCAAAATAACCTAAGGCTTTAATGGCTTTAAATAAAACATCATTCGCTAAATGACTTTCGTGCAAATCGTATTGATTACTTGCAATGGCGTTGTAACTAAACAAATCGCCTTGCAAAGCCATTAAGCCCATTTTTTTACCGGTTTCGCTTTTTTCAAATAAAGCAAAAGTATTAACCAAACTCATCCATAAATCGTAATGGTTGGCTGCATCAGGCGGAGCAATGCGTTTGGCTAATTTTCGCAAACGTAATAAACTGTAATGCTTAAAATATATTTGGTTAAAGCGTTTGGTTTCTTTTTCCTTGCTTTCAGCATATACCAAATTGCGCTCCTCAATTACAAACAAATACAATACACGGTAAATAATGCGTAACATTTGTTTGTAATACTCATCTGTATTAAAAGTATTAGCAGCAATTATATCGCGTAAGTTTTTATTTTCAGGATGGTTCACAAAACCTTCTGCCAAGTTTGCAATAGTTGCTTTAACAGAATCGCCTAACTTGTTACGGATTGTTGCACCAGCCTCTAATCCTTCTTGATGGTATTTTTCAATAATGCTTTCAGCTCCGCCATCACCTGTTTGAGGCATACGGCTTTTGTGCAGTAAACGGTATAAAATCACAAAATCGGAATACAAATCCTCTTCCATGATTTTTTCTAAGTTAAACTCTACGTAACTTAAACGCATTAAACGGCTGGCATCACGCAACAAACGAATTTGTTTACCATTGGTAACTAAACCATATAAATGCTCACTGTAATTTAAATACTCTTGCACCAAAGCATGTGGAGAAACACGTAATGATTTATTTTCGGGACGTTTATCTAAACTCTCATTAAAACCTGCAATGTATAAAGGGAAGCCTCCAATATTTTGTTCTCGGAAATTTATCCAAAATGATTTTCCATTTAATTCTTCCGCAGATTTAAGAAATTGAAAATCGTAACCAAAATTTGCTAATAAAGGAATAATCCAAAACTGTCGTGTTTCTGTTGCTCCAGTCTCGCCTTCTTTTAAGCGTTTTAGTTTGTTGTTAAAGATCGTCCATTGCGCTTTGGTATCTTGCCAGGCCAAACTAATCTCATCTTTAACTTGCCCTTTTTTATAAGCAGAATTAAAGTTTGCGTCCAACTGAAAATTGGCTTGTTCAGCACGAATTTTACTCAGCAGTTCAGCAGAAAGGATGGAACCTTGTATATCTATGGATGGGAAATTCATTATTCAATTATTTTTTTCAATTCGTTTTTACTGGGCAAGTACAACTTATATTCTTTTGCAAAAATGGATTTATTGTCTTTTGGCAACGTAATTTCAATTACAGCATCACTTTTATCTTTGCAAATGATTATACCAATGGTTGGCTTTTCAAATTTTTGTTTCACAAATCGGTCGTAGTAGTTTACATACATTTGCATCTGTCCTATATCCTGATGTTTTAATTTACCAATTTTTAAATCAACTAAAACAAAGCATTGAAGCAAGCGGTTATATAAAACTAAATCCACAAAAAAATCTTCACCATCAAAAGAAAAACGCACTTGTCGGCCACCAAACAAAAAGCCTTTTCCCATTTCCAATAAAAAATGTTCAATTTTATTGATGATTGCCGACTCTAAATCATTTTCTGAATAAGCTGCTTTTGCGTCTAATCCTAAAAAATCTAGGATATAAGGTGATTTTAAAACATCTTCAGGTTTTTCTACCAGTTGTCCTTTAGTGGCTAATTGTTTTACTTGTTTTTTATTTTTACTTAATGCAAGTCTCTCATACAATCCACTATCGTACTGTCGTTGTAATTCTCTTTTACCCCAGTTACCTTCTATGGCCTCAATTTCATAAAAGGAACGTTCGTCATCATCTTTAATTCGAGTTAAGATTGTATAGTTTGTCCACGATAAAGGAAAAATATCAGCAAACGATTTCCGAACCACCGGCTCGGAAATTGAAATTTGAGTAGTTTTCAAAGACGCTGTCTGCGTTTTTTTGTCTTTCATAGATTTCCGAGCCAGTGGCTCGGAAATTATTGTTTCAGCAATTTTATGCTTGTAAGCAATATAAAATGACCGCATGTTTTCGAGATTATCAACCGAAAAACCTTGTCCAAATTTTGCTGTAAGATTATTACTTAAAATTTTTATTGTCTCTAATCCATAACCGGCTTTTTTATTGCCACCCTGTTCGTTCTCTACAATTAATTTACCTAAATGAAAATACGTAAAAACTAATACGCTATTAGTTTGCTTTGCAACTTGATTACGAGCAGCACTAACTAATTCAAGGGCTTGTTTAATAAACATAGTTGAAACTTTATTTGATGTTTGTTTAGCCATATTAAATTTTTGGATTAGGAATTAAAACGTAAACACCTAAAATATCAGGAGGTAAAACTGGGGTTACGGCTTCAAAACGTTTAGCACCTAAATATTTTGCAAAACGCATGTGTGCTGCTACTAATTCATTACTACGATCTTCGACCACTTTTATAAAATCAGGATGCAATTCTTCAAAGTGTTTTAATTCTGTTTCAAATAATAGTTTTTGACGAGTTTCACTGATATCAATAGCATTGGCAGTATTAAGCAGTCTTTTACATTCATCTATATCCAATGCTTCTATTCCGCTCTCTATTTGTTTATAGCCCCACAAAAACATTTCTTCGCTAACCATTTCGTGCTGTTTACCAACTTCACGAATAACGTTACGCACTCTGAACTGAATTAAAGTTGTTTGCGTATTAACTTCATCTGTGCTAAAAACAGAAGCCCTTGCAGCACTTTTGTCTTTTCTGTTTTTATCTAAAGAGTTAGCAATAACACGATGACATAACTGCTCTACAAAACGATGATTTCTTCCAATGTAACGATAGCCTGTTGGAGTAGGCGATTCAAATGAAATATGAATTTTATCGCCATGTCCTAAATACTCTGCAATCCAAGCATCCATGTTTTGGCGGTAAAAAATATAACCACCATTGTGTTTTTCAACTTTAGCACCCAATAAACTAACGGATTGCAAAACAAAATTTTCTAATGTTTTTACATCACCAATTGCATCGTCTACTTCTTTCAAATCCTTTTTTACATCATCAGGCATAATGCTTTCGTGAGCAAATATGGATCGTATTTTTTCTGCTTTATCTCTAGCACGTTCAATTTCATTAGTTAATTCAATATCCAGTTCAGATAACTCTTCGCTTTCTTCAAAATCAATTTTTACTTGCTTTGCAAATTGATTGCGTGCTTTATCAGGGTTAAGAATTACTTCTTTCAACACTTTATCCATTACCGAACGGTTATCTTCAGCAATTGAAATACTTACACCTGAGGTGTTTTGAATGTTTCGTATTTTCTCAATAATAATTTTTAGTACAACCACATCAATAGGATTGTCTTCTCCAAAAAGAACACGTACCTCAATGGTGTTTTGTGCCTCACCTTTTTTATTTATCCAACCAACTTGTCCGTATCTATCAACGCGTCCTTCACGTTGTTCCAATCGGTTAGGATTCCAAGGCAAATCGTAATGCAGAATAGCATTAAATTTATCTTGTAAGTTAATACCCTCACTTAAACAATCGGTAGCAATTAAAACACGTTTGGCATTTTTTGCCATCTCATCAATTTTTTCTCTTCGCTCTTCATCACTTAATAAACTGGTGATTGCACGAATATCAATTCCTGATGGAAGATGTTTTTTTAATTGATCTTCTATGTATAAAGCCGATTCAATAAAACGACAAAACACAATAGGGCTTTGGCCATTAGCAACCCATGTTTTAATTTGATCGATAGCTAATTTGATTTTAAAATCTTTTGCAGGGTCTTGCAAATTATCAATCTCAATAGAAAGTTGATGCAATACATCAGTTTCTTTTTGAGATAAGCCAGCATTGTCAATTATTTCAACTTGCTCGGTATCTTGCTGATCATCCCATTTTTCAATTACAGGATTGTCATTATATTCTAATTCGGAAGATGCATCTGCTTTTGTTCTTCGTTTTTGCAACATCGTAGAACCTGCTCTAGGACTACTCATAACACCACGTAGTAAGGTTAATGCTGCAAAATGTTTAATTCGTGCTTGGTTTTCAGAAACGTCACTGATATTCATTCCAGAAATAAACTTTATCACTTTATCATAAAGTGCAGCATATTCTTTAGAAAGTTTGTAGGGTAACTCTTCAGTAATACGTTTTGGAAATGGAGTTTCTTCATCCAACCATTTTTCAATGTTCTTGCGTTTACGCTGAATAAAATGCGCCGCTACTTTTCTTTTTTCAGAAACAGTTAAATCGTATAATTGATAACTTTCAAACTCAGGATTTAATAAACCTAATAATGATTGAAACTCGCCATCCTTACCGCTGTGAGGTGTAGCAGTGAGCATAACAAAATGTTGGCCATCCTTTTTAGCCAACTGTTCCAGCAATTCATAACGCTGTTGTTTTTGACTTGATTTTTGGTGATCCAAATTTTTTGTACATGTATGCGCCTCATCAACAATAATTAAATCAGGAGCATCTTTAATAAATATTGGTCTCTTTTTATCTCCCTTTGCATAATCGATTGAAACAACTTGATAAGGATAATAGTTAAAAACATTTAGCGTATCATCTCCAACAATTTTGCGCTCCAAACTTGCCACAGAACTTGAACGGATAATTTCAGCTTCAATATCTAATTTATCTGCTAATTCTTTTTGCCACTGTTCGCACAAATGAGGAGGACATAAAATAGCAAATGTTTTTATTGCACCACGTTCTAATAATTCGCGCAAAATTAAAAGTGCTTCCACGGTTTTACCAACTCCAACGTCATCAGCAATAAGTAAACGCGTTACTGGCTGCTTTAATGCCATTATTAAAGGCACTAACTGATAGGAACGAGGACGAAAAGAAAGTTTGCCCATGCAACGAAAAGGTCCGCTAACTTGTCTAAAAGAAAGGCGAGCCGCATCATATAGCATTTTAGCAGTAATAAAGCTATCCAAATCTTCTACTGATGGTTTATCAAATTGATCAGATTCAATTTTATCGTTCGGCCCTAATACTGGTTCAAAAACAGCCATCATTTCTTCATCTGAGCCTCCTAATGGTTTCAAAAGAATAAGTTCGCTATCGGTACTTGGTTGCACCACACAACGTCTACCTCTGAATTTAACCAGAGTTCCAGGTTTCTTTAAATTTGAATTTACCATATTATCTTACTTTTCTAAAAATATCTTGTCTTTTTGAAACAAAGGCATCAACAGGTTCTGAAGTATCATCCCAAACTAATACATCATAACCTGCATTGGTTAATGCAGTCCTCTTTTTTAAATCATCTTCTTTTAAAACAGATGATTTATGAATTCCACCATCAACAAAAATTAAGGCTTTATCATCTTTGTAAACAAAATCGGGTTCAATATAAAACTGTTCCATTCTATGATTGGTGTAATCGGGTAAACGATAACCATTTTCAAATAAATGTTCCAATAATTTTTTCTCACCAGGACTTCTGTGATGCACTTTGCCTAATAATTCATGATATTTCTCTTCATAGGTAGAACCTTGGGTATCATCCGGATTAGAAATAATCAATAATTCTAATGCCAATTTAATGCTGTGTCTATCAATAATTGAATGATCTTTTTGGTTGTAATATGAAAGTAAGTCGTCATAACTTGCTTTTGGTCGTTCAGGATATTTATCTGTTTTTGTTGCGTAATCATAACCACAAATGTCATAAGCTTTTAAAAACAACTCGCGCAGTTTTACTGGGTTTCTGGCAATATCTTTTAGTACACCAATACTGCCTTCAGCAGATTCATAAATCATGATGTTTTTATTTTCTCCCGTACCCATAAGTATAGCAGCAACTTCTACTGGTTCTATATTATAATATAGTTCAATTGCTTTTTGAATCGCATATTGCAGAGTAATAATACCTTCATCCGTTATTGATAATGATTTTATTGGCTGTATGTAAAGTACATCAGAAGTGTCGTATGTATATAACATTACGTTTTGAGGAGGGTCTTCTGGACTTGGTTTTTCAATTTGTTTTTTTGTTTTGAAGAAACCTGACTTTGAGCCAATATCAAATCCATCAGTAAGTCCACGATTCCATTTCCTGTTTAACTTAATGATGTTTGCAGATGGGGCATAAAACAACTTCATTAATTCTTGTCCATCAAGAGTTAGTTTTATTTTTGTGGCATCTATTAAATTATCGGTTGTGTTTAAGTAAAGTTCGCATTCATAACCTTCACGAGTTCTAACTTCTTCCATACAAGAAATGCGCTCCGAGTTTTCAGACTGTGCTTCTTCCAACTCCAAAAGATTTTGTAGCAAATCCATATTGCTGGCTGTAAATTGAGAACCAGTTATTGGATCTTGATTTTTACCAACACCTTCTTCGTTTAAAAAAGCATAATTCGTATCTTTTGATATTTTTAATTTAGAAAGTTGTAATGAAACATCAGAAGGAGTTATTCGGTTTACCTTGTATTTACCTCCATTGTGGTAAATCATATTATTAGGCCCAAATTCTTCTAATCCAATAAAGCGAGGTCGAGATACCGCCTCGTTTTTATCTTTACCACCAAGAAATACACGAATAGGTAATCTTGTAAAGTTGTAACCGGGTAAGAAGCCTTCAGAAGCCAAATAGCGGAATGTGTAAAACTCAGACAAAGAAGAATTTTTTCCTGAGTCAGATTGGTTCAATAATAATTTTAATCTATTTTCAGCTAACCAATAAGACCGATCAGCAACTTTTTTCATAGATGCATCTTTAATAATTGGACTCGTTTTTATTTCGTGCGCTTCATTCATTTGACGTAATGCATCTAAATACATTCTTCGCCATCTGTTTAAAGCATTTTCTAATTTTTCAGGAACAGTCTTCACTTCTTTTTTCAACCACTCTTCATTGTACCAGGTAGTTTCATCTAATTTAATACCTTGAATTACTTCCTTGGCATTGGCTAATATTTTTAAATAATTACTATCAATAACATCTTGATACTTGGCTTTAATACTAGCTTTTAGTCTATATGTTTTTCCACCTATGTCAACTAATTCCATTAAAGATGGCCCAAATTCTTCAGCATTTAAAAAAGAAAGAACATTTGCATTTATGTGCGAACGAATTAATTCTTCATTCGTTAAATCAATTCGTGGAGCTTGTACAATGCCAGAAACCATTTTAACTGGGTCGGCAAAATAATGTTTATCGTGTGGCGATACTTTGGAAGCATATGCAAATACAAGTGCAGATTGTCCGCTTCTTCCAGCACGACCACTTCGCTGAGCATAATTTGCAGGCCCAGGTGGTATATTTCTCATGTGAACAATGTTCAAAGATGAGATATCAATACCTAATTCCATTGTTGGTGAACAATACAAAGCACTCAACTCTTTTGCATCGTTAAATTGCTGTTCTCTTTTAATTTTAAGGTCATTATTTATTTGACCCGTGTGTTCAGCTGCAACATAAGATTTAGGTAATGCTGTAAAATCTAATTCGTATAACTTTTGAAAGTAGGTGTGAGGCTTTACAGTCGTTTCGCCTTCAAGTGTTATATAAGAAGTTTTATCTATTTTAACTTTTACACCATCGCCCTTTTTCCAAAGGACAGATGATAATATCAATTGATAAGCATCTTTATCACCCTTCTCTGCCTTAATATTTTCTTTTCTTAAGTAATGTAGTTCTTGTAACTTATCGAGAAGGCTAATGATAAATTCTTCGTATTCATCTTTTGATGGTTGAGTTAAATCTGCCTTTCTGAATTCATGTTTAATATATCGACCTAAACGACTTGATGGTCCAATACTTTGAATAAAAGTTTCGCGCGGCCCCTTATCTGCTCCAAAAGCAGATAAACAATTTGGAACCTCTAATTTTTCTCCCTTATCTAGTGACCATAATTTTTCTTTATTCAAGATATTATTCAGTTCATCCTGAACTCTTGAACGATTGTCGTAACGGAGCATTTCAAAATCTACAGCATAAATATTTCTGAAGTAATCTAAAACCTGGGTGACAAATTCTTTTCTTGCATTGGCATCAAAATTATCTAATAGTGAAATTCGCGTCCAATGAATATTTTCTGAGCAATATTTATCTATGTTCTCATATGTAATTTCAAGTAGTGCAGTTTGTTCTAGATTTGGTAACACATATCTCCATCCACGCTTTAAGTCTTGAATAATTCGATAGCTAATATAACTCCTAAGCGCTTTCTTATTATTTTCATTAGGTATTTGAGGATTTGGTGATGGGTTTAACGCGTAATCTTCCTCATTTAGACGCAACGCGTCTTGTACCTTATAAATTAAATCATTAATACTTATTGGTTCATTTGATGAACTTAGTACTTTTTCAATTGCCGATCGTAACTGAACTACTTGTATAAAATCGTTAAAGTGTCCGGCTTGTAATGATGCATCTTGTCTGTTATCAGTAAAACTCATTAACTTTTGCTCCTTCAATGGCTTGCCATGTCTATGCAATGCTAGTAAAGTTTGTAAGGTTAATAAAGTTGTGGACGTAGAACGTCCTTCGTTACCAAGAGAAATTAGTTTTGTTTTTTCGCTCAACTTTGTCTCTTGATAAATAATACCGCATGTAGGATCATAAAGTAATTGTGCAGCAAGGAACCATGCTTTTTCACCACCATTTGGAGTTTCAGAAAAAGAGCCATCTACCTTTACATAAATTTCGGTTGGTAAGAAAAACTCCTTTGAACTTTCTATCTTACCTGATTTTGTTATCCATGCTGAAGGAAGGATATCCATGTACTCGTTTATGTTTAGGAGATTTCCTTCCTTCTCAAAAATGATATATCCATCTTTATACTCATCTTGTGTTCGTGCTCGTTTAGTGGTCTTTTTTCCATCATTCGTTTTTAGGTCTTCAACATTTCGTGGATTTTTATTATCGTTAAAACCCCTAAAAATTAATTTTTGACCATCAGCAGCATAATCTTTTCTTACACATAAAAATTCCTGTCCGCTTATTCTACTGAATACAGTTTCAAAAACAGGGACATCGTTTTCGTGATCGTCAAGTTTTACAAATGGATTTGGACTCAGTGTAATAAATCGGTCTCTTGGTTTTTGAAGAGTTAGATAAACGTAACCAGTTTGAGAAATAAATTGATGTAACTTAAAAGGAAGTATTGTTTCTTTTTTTCTTGCTTTAGCACTTTCAATATTTACTTTTTCAGCCCAAGTTAAAAGTTGAATTATTCTTTCTTCGCAAATTTCTTTATCAATACCTATATAAGCAGATAGCTGTTTAGCAGTTTCCTTTAACGATTGTGGTTTTTTACGGATTTTACTTCCACCATCAACAGTTATTGCAATAGTTCTTTCTATCCATATTGCTAGCGGATTTTTGGCTAAATCTTCTTTTGTGCCAGCAATGATATTTGTTGACAATGTGTTTTTCAACAAATCAACAGAAGGTAAATTTTCATCCGTTGAATAAGTTAATGATTCAACAATAACGTTATCCGATAAAAAGTTAGTTTCAAAAAAACTACTTGCAACTTTAGCAACAGCACCTTTTTGAACATCAATGCTACCGGAAGCCATTGTTGCAGAAGTCCCAATACAAATAATATTTTTGTTTAGGCACCCCGCTTTAATCCTTCTATTTAGCAATGAAACATCAGCTCCTTGTCTTCCTTTATAAACGTGCAACTCATCATATACTAAAAATTGTAAATTGTTTAAAAATGAACTTCTTAAGGGCGCATCACCCAAACGAACCATTAACAATTCAAGCATCATGTAATTTGTTAAAAGTATATCCGGTGGATTCGCAATGACACTTTCTCTATCCAATTGTTTTTCTTGTCCTGTGTATTTGCGAAATGTAAACGGTAAATCTTTTCCAGTTCTTTTTCTGTAATTGTCTTGAAAATCATTTAACGCAGCCTCCTGTGAGTTGATTAGCGCATTTAATGGATAAACTATAATTGCTTTTATTCCAGGCTTGCCTTGGTTTTTAAATAAGTAATTAAAAATTGTGGATATATATGTCAAACTTTTACCTGAGCCTGTTCCTGATGTTACAACAAAACCACTGCCATCATTACCCTTTCGTATTGCTTCTGTTTGGTGCTTGTATATTGCCCATGATTTTCCATTATCATCGTAAAAAATATCATTAAAATTTTTTACTAAAGTTCCTTCATTAACTAAATCTTCAACTTTACCACCTTCTTCAAATGAGGGATTAAATTGAACTAATGGCTCAGGATAAAGGTCACCCGAATTAAACTCAGCTTGTACTTTATTTAGTATATCCTTGTCAGAAATATTTATGAAACTATCAATGTATAATTTATAGTCATCAAGAATTTCGTTATGTAAATCAAAAATATTTTTCGTTTCCATATAGATTATTTTTTACAAAGCATAATGATTGCAACAATTCCTAAAACAATAAGAGCCCATGTTATGTAATTGTTGGTTTGTTGTTTTTTTGCTGAAGCATCCATAAAATTTTTCATGGATTGCATTTCCTCTTTTTGTCTGTCAGATAAATCTTTCATTTTATCAGACAAGTTTCTTTCAATATTATCTAAACGACTTTGAGTTGATTGAATCGCTGCCATAATGCCAGCTACATTTGCATCCAATTTGTCTAATCGTTCAGGAAAATTAATTATAATGACTTTTTCATGGAAAGCAGCAACAGTTTGACGCAGCATGCTTAAATCTTCAAGTTCCTTTTTTACCTCAGTTTGTAATTCGGAGGTGGTTTTGGATATATTTTTATTTTCTGTTGTTATTCCTTTTAATTCTTCAGTAAATAAATCCTTCAAATCGTTTATTAACTCAATATGTTTGTTTGGGATTTGCTTCACAGTTTGTGTTACTTGCTGAGCAGTATGAATATGCTCAATAGCTGGAGCCAAATTGTTTAGTTCCTTATGAAGTTCTTCTAATGCACTTTGTACTTGCTTGTTTATCATATTAATAGTTTTCTAATATTCTATTGTTAAATTTTTTTATCCATGATGCGTAATACATGGAATAGTATATATCTTCAATATCATCAAATTCAGTTGTAAATTCGGGTCTTAAAATATGTATATTTAATTTGTTCTTAAATTCGATGATAAATGCAGGGACATTAAGTTCATCGTTTTCGTTTTGCTTCCAATTAATTAATCCTTTTACTAATTCTTCCTTAGCCTCGTCAACTAGAGATTTTATACTGTCAGCTAAAATAAATAAACTGTAAGCCTTTAAGATTCTAAATTGAGGTTCATCATACGACCTAATCATTCTAATAGTAGAGCCTCTTAAATGTTTTAGGTTGGTGATGAGTTCTCCTGTTTTGTAATTATGCACAAGGTTAATGTATTTATCTATCGTTTTCTTAATACTTAATACCTCGTTATAATCTTTTAATAATGAAGCTTCTTCACCTATAGCAGATTCAATAAAATTATCTCGTGAATACTTTGCGTTAAAATAGTAATAGATTTCATCCTTAATAAATTTATTATGTTCGATTGGGTCTGGTATTTTAATTGAATTTTGACAAAGTTTCACCATATCATCAATGGCTTGTAATCTCTTTTTCTTTATTTTATCATAAATAAAATCTGTTAAGTATTCTAAACAAATACTTATTACGGTTGATTTCCCTTCTTTTCTTGATAATTCACTAGAACTTTTTAAATCTTCAATAATAGTTTTCGCACTGTTTTTAGAAGTATATCTGATAATTAAGGTTTTTAGTAATTCAAAATAGTCATCATCAGCTCTTTTTGTAAATACGACATTATATAATTTATTTTGATAATCGATCGTATAACTATCAATAATACCGATTGAAATTAAACGATAAATGGCTTTGGCGGTATCATCCTGAGCCCTTGGAATATAATATACTTTCTGTAATTCTAGACAAAAAGGGTTATTTGTATCTGTTAGCTGAGCTAAAAAATCTTTATCATTTAAATGTAATGATTCTATAAATTCTGAATAATCAGTCCCACTATAAACAGCTTTTTGAAGTAAATCTTTTAAAATTCCATCATCCCAACCAGTTATCATTTTTATTTTTTGAATGGCTTGGGTATTTAGAAACAGCTCAAGATGAGCTTGATTCAGTACAAAAGTATTTTCAAATTTTGATTGCTTAGAATAGTATCTATTTGTAAAGGGAATTGGAAGAGGTGTTTTATAGTTATTATCACCAACATGCATTTCAGAAAGAATTTTCTCTATTCCTACTTGTTGTTGGGTATTCACAATGTTTTGATAGATCCAATTTCGTATTCCTTCTACAGTTTGTCCTTTAGTAAAAGGTAACTTAGATTTAAGCCAGTTTGTTAATTGCAAGCATAGCGCAGTATCACCAAAATCGTTATAAATTTTAGTATTGGTTGTATTTAAATTAACAAAACCAATCTTAAGGCCAGAGAGTGTGTTAATAAATATGTATTCATTAAAAGTGTGGCTACCTAATACAATATTAAATTGTATATTTTCATTCCCGAAAACATCATTTATTTGTTCAGTTAATAAATTTAAATTATTGGTATTTGGGAATGTAATCTTATTGCGTAACTCATAAATCATAAGGCGCTCTTTAATTTGGCCCTTGAATGAGTTTTTATGGAAATACATTAAAATATCTTTATCTAAATGAAATGGTTCATTAGGACGATCACTAACATGTAATAAATTATTGTTATTATATAAAACTACAGAACAAGACATTTTACCATCTCTACCAGCTCGTCCAGCTTCTTGAACAAATGATTCAATTGACTGAGGAATATTCATATGAATTGTCATCCTAACATTTGGTTTATCTATTCCCATACCAAATGCTTTTGTTGCTATCATCACAGACTCTTTATTGTCTTTATAGAGATCTAAATGTTCAAATGATTCTTTGTCAACTAATTCTGAATTAACGTCATCTCCACTTCCCATAAAATATCCAAACGTTTCTTCATTAAAATGATAGTTTGTTTTATTATTTACGACTGTTGTGAAAACGTGATTGGGATTATCAAATACGCCGCGAGATTTTGTTCCGTTTTTAATGCCAAGCCATCCTGATCGATGGGGCATAAAAACTATTAAACCATAATTGTATGATTTTTTCTCATTCTCGGTATTAATTAAAAAGGGAGATTCACCTTCATTTTCCAAGTTTATAAATATTTTTTTTAGTTCCTCTGCTTGATAGCCTTGAAGAGCTAATTCCTCTGTAATATATTTTTCAATATATTTCTGTTTGATTATTGATGGCAAATAATCATTAAAAGAGTTTTTTATGATTTTATCGATAACAGAAGGAGTATTGTATGTTTGAAATATTGATTCTTTATATTGGATTGTATTATAAATAACTTCCTGTTTAGTTTCGCCAATACTTTGTTTAAGCGCATTAGAGGTTAAATTATCTAGTCCCTCATATGTTATTGGAACTTCTTTTATGATATAGCTTATCTCATTTCTAACACTATTTTCATTCCTTATAATGGCATTTCCATCATTGTTTTCATTTTCAGTAATTTTCAACTCTCTTTCAATGTCTGCTAATACATCAAATGAAGCTGTTGCTGTTAGACCAAATAATGTGATTTTGTTATTCGTAAATGTTTTGCAATATTCTTGAACATTTTCTCCTAAGTTTAAATAAGGAGTTCTAAAATCATGCCCCCATTCTGAGACACAGTGAACTTCATCTATAACTGCATAAGCAAAATAATGACCATCTTGTGCAGCATTTTTTAAAGCAATCCTAAATTCATCAATTACAAATCTTTCGGGTGATACAAATAAAAATTGTAATCTTCCTTTTGCCAAAAGAGTACTTTGATTATATGTTCTTTCAGCAGTTGTTAAAGTGGAGTTGATGTATTCACATTTATCAATGCCAATTTCTTTTAGTCCATTGTATTGGTCAATCATTAAAGAACGAATTGGATCAATAACAATAGTGGTTCCTGGTTGTAGTAAAGAGGCTAATTGATAGGTCAATGACTTTCCGCCGCCGGTTGGAAGTAAACCTATAACCGTTTTGTTTTGTAAAGCTCTGTTAAGAATAGGTAGTTGACCTGTTCTGAAACTTGTATTACGAAAAATGTTTTGCAAAAAAACAGTTAAAATATTTTTTGTTTCCTCAATTTCCTCGAATACTTCATTTGCCATAGGATTAACCAAAGGCTTATATTGAATGTTGGCCGCAGAGACTAAAGGATTAAAAGTTCGATAATCAATATAATGAGAACTTCTGATTAAGAATGATTTTCGACAATTGAAATCATTATCGTCTTTAAATATTCCTGATCTTCTTAATAGCGCTATATCAAAAATAAAATCAAAATTATTCTCTTTGAATTCAGAAATTGGCAAGGGCTTAATGTCATTGTGTAATGGATGATTAATAAAATCAATTGTAGAAAAAGTTGTTAACTCAATTACTGGTATTTGGATTGGTGTTTGAGAAAGATCATTTAAAGAATTTAATAATTGCTTTAAATCATTAACTGCAATTTGAGCACAAGGCAAATCTCTTTCAATAACAGCTAATTTAATGTTACTTTTTGATGATATATTGTCACAATTTGCAATTAGTAATTTAATTATAACTAATTGAATTCTCGCTATTCCAAATGCAGAAAGAGTTAGTGACTGTTCAGGTGAATTATTCCATTCTGCATTAACATAATTTTCTTCTATAATTTTGATGTACTCCTCTTTAAGTAAATCTCCAATAAAATCATTTACACCTTCTTGAATCTTATCCTCAGTTATGTGAGAAACATTAGTTGATAATTGTGCTATTTCAAAATCTTTAAGGTCATCAATTAATTGACTATGGTATTTTGCACCATCTACTTCAGCGATGTATGTTTTACGATGTTTTAAATTTACATTTTGCCTATACCTGTTTTGTTTTTCGCTTACAATGTCATAAGGTATTTCAATGCTAAAATCTAACCTTCCAGCGTTATTGTCTCTTGTTAAAGAAGATCTGCTTCTTTGTTGCTGAAAAATTTGAGTAAAAAACGATAATTTTTCTGGAACTAAATTTAGTAGAAAGTCTTTTTCAAAATTACTATCAAGCCCATTTATGTCTAAGTAGTCCTTTCTTATTTGCGCTCTATTTTCTATAAAATGAAGCGATTTAAATAGGGTATCACTTGAAATAGTACTATCAATAAAGGAGTATAAAACTTTTCCTTTGTTCGTTTTTTCTTTTTGATTTACCTCGGTTTTTTTAATTAATCTGGAAAATTCTTCCTCTATGTATATCGATGGTATTGTTGGTAACCCTCTGGTAATTAAATTATGAGCTACAGCATAAATAGATGGTATAGGAATAAAAGCTTCTAAATTATAATTTGTCTCTAACTCAAAGGTACTTAGACTTTTTAACAGACCATTCAGAGCGCCTAATTTTTCATTATAATTTTCTTTAGCATAAGAAAATAACTTAGAACGAATGTCTTGTAAAATATATCCTGCTTGTAGCTGCAATTTGAAATTATTTATTTTGTGGTTCAGGAATCAGTAAATACTTTAGATCAATGCTTTGAATTTTAGTAATCTCAAAAAGAGTTTCTAGCCTTAGTTGATTTTTATCTTGAGGATAATCATTAATTAAAGAATAACACTTTCCAAGTTTTTCGTGAAGACAAGTTTGTCCGCTACCTTTTTCTTCCAAAACAACTTTAATACAATTCACCTTGATTTATTTTAAGTTTAAAAATGATGGCACTTAATAATTAGGTCCACTATCATACGAATATAAAATTTTAAAGTAATTATTTATAAAATTTAACAATATATCTTTATTAACAAAAATAATCTCTTCAATAAGATCAAAGCACTTGTAATCAGTATTAAAAAGGTTTTTTAGAAATCAAATTTTATACTGTTACGCCTATTAAATTTAATAAAACAATTTAAGGCGATAATTCACAAAACACTTCGTGTATTTTTGAGTTAAGTTATAAAACCAAAATTCTAAATAATGCAATATTCATTTTAAACAATCGAATTAAAATTTATTTAAATAATTAATCACAGAATTAAAAATTAAATAAATAATTAGGATTCCATAATTATTTAATTTATATTCAAGTTGATCGCTGTTTTATTTTACCTATTTTATTGATTTGGTGCCTTTAACTGTCATCTTTAATAGACTCAAAGGCTTCATTCTAGTTTTAGGAGATTAACTTGGCTTAAAAAAATAACATGATAAATAATTCATTATCAGTACAATGTGAAATTGTTAAACCAACTTGTCACCAATATGAAACCAATCTATTACCAAAATGAAACCGAAATCAACCAATTTATTTGATTTTTTAAAATATATTCAAATTGGTTCGAAGCTTTTTTAATAATTAAACTAAACGATGATGGAAAATAATAACATTGATGAAATGATCCGCACCCAAATTGATTGGGATATGGTTTTTGCTTTTTCTAAAAAGGACGAGGCCGAAAAAAAGGAATGGATTGAAAAAGAACAGCTCATTATGATGAGACGAATCAAATTCATGTTTGATTTAGAGTTAACTGAATTTAAAACCAATACCTGGTTGCTAAAAACATTTACTTTGAACGATACCATTGACAAAAACAGAATACAACTTGCTTTTATTCCTTTAGAGATAACCTTTCATTTTAAAGATAAACTATTTAAAATGAATTCATATCTAAATAATTATGAATATAAAGCAGTTAGCCATATTGCCAATGAATATAATGCAATAGGAGATTTAGTTAAATGTAAAATAGCAACAGCTCGTTTGTTAGAAATGACTAAAGAAGGCTAAATTATATTATTTAAAAAAGTTGTAACCTTTTAAAATTTTCTACGTAATAGGCCTCCTACTCAATATAAACCATAAACTAAAAACTACTATGAATTAAACATCAGCCGCATCCCTTTCCGTAAAAGTCTAATCTTATTTAATCTATTAACCTTAAAACTTATAATTATGATAAACAAAGACACGCGTGCCATTGAATCAAATAATGTTGTTGTATTTAATCCAAAATACAGAGACAATAAAAATAAACGGATTACAATTTTAAGGGTGGTTATTGATGAAGAATTTACACGAGTTGATTTCTTGTATTGGTCGCTCAAAAATAATAATATGGGTAAATGGATTCAAATTGAAAAAGATACTTATATAAGAGCATTAAACTGCGATAAAAAACTAAAACTCATAAGGGCGGAAAATATAGGGGTTTCGCCAAATAAGAGTTTTTTTAAAACTAAATTAAATCTCTTAAACTTCACACTTTACTTTCCGCCCTTACCTAAAGATGCGGTTGCATTTGATTTGATAGAAAAAGATACAACGAATGAAAATTATTTTAATTTCCATAAAATTAATCTTATAGTTGCGCCGAAAAAATTTTACGGCTCTAAAAATTAACGCTTTAATGATATAGGTATTTAATTTTAGAAATTAAATACGTCTAAATTTATATAAGTTACTCCACAAAATAATCTTGAAACAAATGCTGTCTAAATCAAATTTTAAAATCGCACAAACCTGTCCTACCAAATTATATTATTCTAAAAATCAATATCCAAAAAATACAGATACCAACGAATACATGGCCATTTTGGCTGAAGGTGGTTATATGGTTGGTAAATTAGCTCAACTTTTATATCCAGAAGGGATTGAAATAAGAACTGAACACGGCTCTAACTATGCCGTGCAAGAAACCGAAGAATTATTGAGTAGTAACGAGAACATTACTTTATTTGAGGCAGGTATTTCTGTCAATAATAAAATCATTCGGATTGATATTTTACGCAAGATTGGAAACAACCTAGAAATCATTGAAATAAAATCGAAATCAATTGATAGTAGAATTGATCCTAAAAAAAATAAAGTAAAAAAATCTTTAAAGGATAAAGAATATAAGGAGTATTTGGAAGATGTAGCGTTTCAAAAAATAGTGGTTCAACAAAAATATCCATTGGCAAATGTTACTGCATTTATGTTGATGCCAGACAAATTATTTGTTTCGCCATTGGATAATATTTTGACATGGTTTACCTTAACGAAAGTAGCACCAAAGCCTGGTTCAACATTTAATAGTATTGAAGTAGATTTTATTGGGACAGAAGAAAATTTGAAGGATTTAAGAAATAAAGACAATCAATTGTTGGCACTCATTCCGGTGGATGATATTATTGACCCTTGGTTGCCAGCGTTGAATGCCAGAGCTGATACATATATTGAAAGTATAGTAACGAATACAAAAATACACGCACCTATAAATTATACATGCAGAGGTTGTGAATTTAAAGTGAAGGCTGAAAAAAGCGGTTTTAACGAATGCTGGGGAAGTTTAGCTTTCGCAAAACCTCATATATTAGAATTAGGTCAGTTAGGAAACATAAATTTAAGAAGGGATAATATTATTAATGAACTCATTACAAAAGGCAAAACTGCATTAAATGATGTTCCAATATCTTCCGTTACTAAACCAGATGGCACACCATTTTATTCTAATCGTCCATTTTATCAATTAACTAAAAATGAAGAATTTTTATTGGATGAGTTGAAAGATGAAATACAAAATAGCAATGTAATTTACCCTTTGCATTTTATTGATTTTGAAACGTCGCAAATGGCTTTTCCTTATCACAGTAACATGCGTTGCTACGAGAATGTTATTTTTCAATGGAGTTGTCATACCATAGAGTCACCCAAGGCTAAACCAAAACATTACGAATGGATTAACACAGACACCTTGTATCCCAATTTAGAATTTGCTAATCAATTAAAAAATTGCATAGGTAACGAAGGAAGTGTGATGACCTGGAGTAAATATGAAAATACACAATTGAAGTCAATTTTAAATGCAATGTTAGAAACAGAAGACTTTGATCCAGCATTAAAAACTTGGTTAGATGATTTAATTATTGTCGATAAAAATGATTCGTTTAACCGTATGATTGATATGCATGATTGGGCTAAAGAATTTTATTTTCATCCAAGAATGGGAGGCAGAACCTCCATTAAGGTTGTGTTGCCTGCTGTTTTAGAATCTAATAAATCCAAGCAAGTGGAAGACTTATTGAGTGATGTTGGTTTATTTAAAAAAGATGAAGAAGGAAACACCATCAATCCTTATGATATTTTACCAGAGGTGGCAGTTGAATTTGATGGACAAAAAATTAAAGTAAAAGATGGTTCAGGTGCGATGAAAGCATACCAAGACATGGTATATGGATTAAACAGAAATAATAACGAAGTAAAAGTAAAATACAAAAAAGCGTTATTAGAGTATTGCCGATTAGATACTTTGGCAATGGTCATTATTTGGGAACATTGGATGCAGTTATTGAAGAAGTAAAATAAATTATAAACCTAAAAATAAAATCATGAGGACAATCATTTTATCATCACTAATGCTTATTAGTTCAATTGTATGCGCACAATCTCCAAAACTTACTTTGTGTGAAAATCTTTACACAGGTGTTATGTCAAATAATAATGATATCGAAAAGCCTGTTAAACTAAATGGTTTTTATAGCTTATATTATATGACAGATGCAAAGAACAAACTTATTAGCCTTGTTTTAATTGATAATAATGACACTTCAAAAACAAGAGTTACTAATTTTGATATCATTAGTCAGTATTCTGTCAAAGGTTTGAAGCCCTATTCAGTTTATGAATCAGTGGATGAATTTGGTGACGGAATGAATATTGAATATAATTATTATGGAAACACACATAGTGTAACATTTAAATATAATATGGTGACTGTAGTTTATTATACTAAGCCAATTTATTAATTAGATAGTATTACCAACTAGTATATAAATATGAAATCAATCATCTTTTCCTTTGCATTGCTATTGTGCACGTTATTTTCTGTTCAAGCCCAATTAACTTTTAACGAAATATTTCGCAAGGCAGAGGTATGGAATGCAGACAGTAGTAAATTTGTTAGATCACCATTATATGCATCTCCAAATGGATATGTACTTTATACAGGAAAAGATGATCAGGATTCTCTAGTTTTTTCTATAGTAGATATTGCTGACTCAACTAAGTATAACCAATATAAGGTATATGAAGATGTTTCGAAAGAGCCAAGTAAATTAAATTGGATATATAGAGCGAGAGAAATGAATACTGGAGAAAATTGTTACATACATCACATTAGAACAAGTCAATATCATATTTTAAGAATCGAATATGATTACTATACCTTACGCTATTATTATGATAGATCTTTGGAAAGGTAATCCTTAACTGTTAAATAAATTAAAAATAAAAACAAACCATATGCAAAAACATTTCGTAATAATCCCGAATGAAAATAACGAACCCGTTCAGTTTCCATTAAAAAGTTGGGTAAGAGATAACTTAAACCAATTGCCAAATGATTTTGAGCCAAATAGAACCTCTCACGAATTGAGAAGAGAGTTGCACCAATTAGGTTGGTCATTAAGAATAATGGAAAATGATGTTTTTATAGTAAAGCCAGTTACCGGTAGTTATGATTACGCGCAAGATTTGCTGCAGGAATATAAAAATGAAACGCCATCATTAGAAAGTAAACAAAATGAGTTATTTGAAATTACAGCTAGAATAGAAAGATCATTGCAATCAAGTTTGCGTAATGCGATTAGTAAATTAGAGCAAGGCCTTTCTATTATTGATAATGGAACCGAACGTAAAACTAAAGTTGGCACTATTGATATTACTGCCCAAGATCATTTAAATAAAAAAGTCATTGTTACAATCAATGCTTTTGATGCCAAAAACGATGTGATTGCAAATACCTTAGCCTTGATGGAAGCGATTAAAAATACAGACTCATGCGAAGTAAGAGGAATCATTATCGCAAGTGGGTTTTCTCAAAAATTAATATTGGCAGCAAAACAAATTAGTAATTTAAAATTAGTGGACTATAATTATCAATTTAATTTTAATGAAGCTGATTAAACATTATGGAAAAGAAATATTATAGTGATGAAAGTCCATTTATATCGGGAGAATTGAATAAATGGGATTTATTGGTTAATTCATTAGGCACAAATGAAACATCGATTGAGGTTGTAGAAGAGCTTTGGAATAATTCTGATTCTGAAAATAGACTAAAAATAAATGAGCTACTTCATAAACCTGTCAATTATTTTAATAGTCAACAACCAATAGAACGTAGTGTTTCTTTGAGTCCGTTTTTAACAAAAAACACCTATAACTCAGTTTGCTTTAAGTATAAATTAACAAGTGAAATTATAGATGAGCTGAGATCGACTTGGAAAGAAGAATTGGAAGAAACGTCCATTATTTCTCCTTTTATTGTATTCCATAAAAAGACGCCCATACTTTGGGTCAATTTTTACGGCATTGTTGTTTTGCTTGGAAAAAATGAATTAGAATTATGGAAAAAAACGGGTTTTGAATTTACAGAGTGTGATTTAAAATGGAATGAAATCAGTTATGGAATAAATTAAAACAAATGATTAAAAATAGAAGTATAGATATTTTATTAGGTGTTGCCATAGGCGATGCTTTAGGTGTTCCTGTTGAATTTAAAACTAGAGCTTATTTGCAAAAAAATCCTGTAACCGATATGATTGGTTTTGGAACACATAAACAACCAGTAGGAACCTGGTCGGATGACAGCGCTCTAACCTTTTGTTTGGCAGAAGCACTCATAAAAGGTTACACAATTGAAAGAAGCGCAAACTATTTATTAAAATGGTATACTGAAAACTATTGGACAGCCAATGGCGATGTATTTGATATTGGAAATACAACACTCAAAGTTATTGTTAAACTTAAAAATGGTGTAGGTGCCCATGAAAGTGGATTGAAAAGTGAACAGTCAAATGGGAATGGATCTTTAATGAGGATGTCTCCTTTAATTATTTATTTAAGTGAAATGAGTATTGAAGAACGTTTTAAATTTGTAAAAGAAGAATCGTCTATTACTCATGCGCACAATATTTCAATCATTGCTTGTTTTTATTTTGTGGAGTTTGGTGTTAAACTTTTGAAAAGCCTTGATAAAAATGAAATTTATAATTTACTTCAATTGGAGATTCCTGAATTTTTAATAACCCAATCAATTCAGCAATCTGAAATAAATGTGTTTGAAAGATTACTAGTTGATGACATTTCTCTTAAACAAGAAAAGGATATTAAAAGTACAGGATTTGTTTTACATACTCTTGAAGCTACTATTTGGTGTTTGCTAAATGCTAACAGTTTTGAGGACGCGGTTTTAAAAGCGGTTAATTTAGGCGATGATACTGATACAACAGCCAGTGTGGTTGGCGCATTAGCAGCTATTATTTATGGAAAAGAGGCCATGCCGCAAAAATGGATTGAAGGCATTAAACGCAAAGATGACATCATTGATTTAGGAAATCGATTACAACAATTGGTCTTATAAAAAATTTCCATTTTAAATAATGGGTATATTTTCAAAATAAATGGCAGATTATTTGCTTTTTGAATTTTTTTAATATATAGTTGTATAGGACCCTATTTCAAACAAAACGATTCATCTATTACAATGACTAAATTTCATTTCATATTTATCATAAGTAAACCTAAACACATGGAAATCTTATAAATCAAAATGAGTTACACTATTGTGACTTTTTCACTCGAATTTAATTATTAGTTAATCTTTAAACTTATTATTATGAAAACTCAGCTAGCAAAAAATTACCAATTAAATAATTGCGGAAAGTATTACACAATCAGTAATAGGGGAAGAGATGTGTTTTATTTTAATAAGGATTCTTTTTTCGTTGGTTTTCCGCAACAATTGAATATAAAAACTGAAGTATTTAACGATCAATTTTTAGAATACTGTGAAAGCAAAATGAATAGTTGGTATCGAACTGATGAGCAGTTAGAATTTTACATTGTTAAATATTTCAATCGTTTAGTTACGTATAAGGAAAAATTTAAAACATTTATGATTGATGAGTACCTTTTAGATAAGAATGGTAGGTTAAGCTACAATACATTTAATTACGATCGCAGATTAAGAAGAAAAATATTTGAAAATGCTTCCAACTATTTTCAAAATGACGTTCCGTATTCGGATAGTATTAATTGGTATATTTTTAATTGTATCAAAAAACAAGCTATTGATTTTAAAAAAAATAAAGATTTTGCTGAATGCAGCCGAGCTGAATTTGAAAATGAATTATGTAATGATGAACTAAGGCATGAATATGTAGAACATTATGATTCTGATAATAAATTTTATTTTGAATTCGTTGGTGATGATGATGAAGATTTCAATTTTGCGAAAATTGTTTTTTTTGTTGTGCAGGAGGGAAAGGTAAAAATGTTTTTCTTAAAAGATAATTATAATTAGTGACATGGGCTCAATAGAAAAAACACTTTTTGAAATAGAAAGTAACAGAATACAAAAACCAATTTCTGATGATGATAAAATTTCACCTCGTGTTCAATTATTTTTGGATGAATGTAAAAGAATCATTAACATTCTTAAGGACGATGATTTATTGGAGAAGGAAAGGGAGAGGTACTAAATAATTTTATAATTTCGAGTGATTGAATAAGGATTATTTTTTTTAAAATTTAATCCTTATAATTGACTAATAAACTTAATAAAACTGAAATGAAAAAAGTTATAGTAATTATTTTTTTATTTTATATTGCCGGTTTAAAGGCACAAACAAAAAAAGAACAACTCCAAATTTTAAAAAGTAAAGTTGATAGTCTTAATATTATTTTGGGCAGTGAGCGACATTCTATGTCAGTTTATTTAAATGAGAATCAGAAATTAAATAGAGATCATAATACACTTATTGAATCTAAAAATGATATAATTAAAAGTCTTCAATTAGAATTAAGTCAATGTAACCACAAATCAGATTCCGTCATATTAAGTTTAACAAAAAGGATATCGTTATTAAATGACAGCTTGACCCATTTTGTTATTAAAAAAAAACAAAATTTTAATTTACAATATTTACACAATAAAATATTTTTGCCGAATGATAATAAAATATTTACAACGGTATTTTTAAATTTTAAGAATAAAGATTATATTGTTGCTGACTCAATCATATCAATGATTAATGAAAATGAATTTTGTTTTTATTTCCTTACACCACTCGAAAAGGAAATAAATTTGCAATGTCCAAACGAATATGAGATTATTGTATTAAATGATAATAATAATGAGGTTTATAGTACTTTTTCAAGCGATAAGTATAAGTCACTATTAAAAGGTAATTGCCAACCTAAATTATATCAATATAAAGCAAAGTATGGCATAAGAGATATTTTATGTTTAGGTTCTTCTGCTTGTGGTTCTGACTTAACTATATTTTACTATGAAGTGAAGATTATTAATCAGAAAATCGAGTTTAAAGAATTGTTTTCAGCTAGCGGTGGTTATACAAATTTTCATTTTATTCCTGAAAAAGATACTTATTTTAAAATCGAACGAATAAATCCTGATTGTCATTTTGGTTGCCCTTCAAAGTACACAATTTCAACATATTCACTTTCTAGTGATTTGCTTTTGAAAAAGAGCGCAACTAAGTTTGTCTATGAAGATTATAATGAAATTGGTATAGAGGTTTTACTAAAAAAAATACAAGTAAAAGAACCAAGTGTTTTTCAGAATGGCTATTAAATTTTTATTAAAACGAAGCTGTTTTTTTACTACAAATAATTATTTTGCTATTGAGAACCTAATCTCACACATTTTCCATCTGCCTCCCATTTCTCTATAACATCAACCATTTGTTGGTAACTCATGCCAGCACCTGTTGGGAAACTTAGACGTTGATATTGAGTATAGCGCGCATCAAAATAATAAAAGGCTTCATTGTCTTTCCATAAATCTTTGTCATAAATTTTATAACAAAAACAAATGTCAAATTCTTTTTCTTTCCATTTAATCATTTCGCCAGAAGCATTAAAAATCATCACGTTAAGTTTAACATCACCAATTATCTCACCATTATCAATAGTTATTTCTTTGAGCCCTTTATCAATGACTTTGTAATGCGTTACGCCTAATTCTTTTAATTTAACGTCATCCACTATTAAATGAAACATCTTTTTTATTTGAGTTAGTTTGATTGTATCGCTAAATACTGGCATAAAGCCATCGCCTTTTGTAAATAGATATTTACAAGAAATTGTGTCTGTTTGATTTAAGCCCATAATTGTTATTTTTTAGTACCAAGGGGAGGACTCGCACCTCCACTCCGATTAAGGAATCTAGATAAATCTAGATGCATCTACTACGAAAGTCTTAATGCATTAAGTCTTTCTTTACACCACCTTGGCAGGTTTAATTTTTAAAATTAGTTTGTACAAACTCTAATATATATTATTAAATGATTTATACCTAATATAATTCAAAATAAATAATCTGATATACTGATAACACCATTTTCATTCAAAAACTAATATTAATTACACTAAAAATAACTTTGATTATTTCGTTTTTTAATATATATTTATTGTGTTACCTAAGAACAAATAAACTACAAAATCTACCATAAAAACCTAACTGTATGTTTAAAATAAAAGACCACTATATCCTTATAGGTAGCACGGTTGACGTTAGCTGGGAGTTAGATAAAAACTTAAGATTTGTGTTTTTATGGTATCCAGTTAGTTGGTTGCCTTGGAAAAATTATAAGTTAATTGATTCGTCGGGCGAAACCTCATTGCATGTTAACAAAAAACAAATTGAAGTAAAAATAAAACAACTGCATTTTTGGGGATTTAAGACATTAGGAGTCATCAGACGAAAAGTTCACTCAGTTGAAGTTAAAAACATCGAAAGTAAATTATCGTTAATTGAAAATGCTACACTTATCAATCACAGGAGACAAAATATAGAAACTGCTAATTTATTTTTTAATATGAAAGGCCGAAGCATTCATGCAAAACATCAAACTATAAATCCAAAAACTAACACCCCATCTATAAAAAACATTTTACCAATCCAATAAATTAAAACTTATGCAAGAAATCAAAGATTATTTAGTTGAATACAACACGACAAAACCTGTTTCGAAAGCTACTAAATTTTTATGGTGGTGCGCAGGCGCTGATCGTCAAATTTTATTACAATGCCCTATGGCAGACCGCGTAAAATATGCTGGTATCGGTGGGATTGTTTTCTGTACGGGTTTATTAGCAGCATTTTCAGGCGGCTATGCTTTTTATACAATTTTTAGTCCAAAAGGCGATGCAGTGAATCAAGATCCTACAGATCTTCCAAGTGTAATAGGTTCAGCTTTATTCGCCATTATTTGGGGATTAATTATTTTAAACATGGATCGTTTTATTGTTTCAAGCACTGGTAAAGGTGATGGGACTGATGCTATAACTGGCAAAGAGTTTGTCCAAGCTTTACCTCGTATTATTATTGCAGTGATTCTAGGCTTTGCAATTTCTTCTCCACTTGAAGTAAGAATTCTTAAAACAGAAATCAATGCAGAACTTCAAAATAAACAAGATGATTATTTGATGAGTTTGAATATGAAGACGGATTCAATTACTAATCTTCAAATGAAAAATAAAAAGAATGATTTAGCAAAAGTTGAAAATGAAATTAAAGGCATTGAACAAAATTTCGAAAAACAACGTATTGAAATTTTAGATGGAAGAAAACGTTTAGAGGATGAAATTGCTGGGAGAATTGGTTCGGGAAAATCAGGCGAAGGACCTGCTGCTAAAGCACAGAAAGAAAATTTAAACAAACAAGAAATTGAATTACTTGACAAGAAGAAGGCGAAAGAGCCTGAAATTGTTGCATTAAAAGAAAGGTATTCAAGAATAAATAGTGAAGTAGATTTATTAGATAAAGGAAGGGATGAGAAATATAAGAAAAATCAATTAATTGCTCATCAATTAGATGGGTTGATGGAGAGAATTCATATTTCTCATGATATTGGAGGAGTTGTGCCTTGGCTTATTTTCTTGGTACTTTTGTCCATTGAGGCTGGCCCGATTTTCTTTAAAATGATGATGAATAAAGGCGTTTATGAATATTTAGTTGATAATAACAAAGAACGATTCAAAGCGCATAGTGGCGTTGTTGTATCTAATCAATTAGTGCATGGTAAAGATGGCGCCACGCATGCCGAAAAAGTCGATTACCTGGAGGTGGAAAAAGAAATTGAGGCAAAAAAAATGCAACTAGAAAAACAATCTGATCTAACGTCTGCAATTATTGATAAATGGCATGTAAAGAAGAAAGATGATATTAATGCCAATCCAGAAAGTTATTATACTGAGGATTAGTAATTATGTTAGCCGCTATACTTTTTGGATTGGAAGAAACCATCCTAACGCAATGTTCTGCAAAAGAAATCAAACGTTATAAACGCTTGTCTGTTTTCTTTTTGCTTTTAATTTCGTTAGGATTTGTTTCATTTTATTATTTTTTCTATCTCCTAACTCAAAATTATATTTCTGCTTTTTTTGGTTCGCTTGTATTAAGCTTTATTTATTTCTCAATTCTTCGCTTTACAATTATGACCATCAATGTGTCGTTGCATGAAGACATGACTATGAAACGTATGCTTAAAAATTATGCTAACACGTATCGCTTCATTCTGTTTTCTGCTTTTGTATTTACCATTTTTGTTCCTTTGATTGCCTTAATGAATCATGATGATTTCACGGTCAATTTAAATTCATACAAAAGTTCTTTGAATACAGAATATCAGAAGAACAGGATAAAAGCAAAACAACAACAATTAAATATATTATCTGGCGACATTGCTCGTTTAAAAAAACAAAAGAATACGTTCACGCAAAAGTTAGCTAAAGCAACTAGCCCAATGGATAAAGGGTTAACTGAGTTTGAAATAAGAAAAATTGATACGCTTATACTTATAGCAACAAGTAAATTTAGCATTAAGGACAGTGTTTTAAGTACTGAAAATGAAGTATTAACCAAACAATACCAATCTCAGTTAGCTAAAGCCGAGCTACCATTTTATAGATTTCAATTGGTTTTTAAGTATCCAATATCTATTGTATGTCTTCTTGTTTTATTTTTCACATTCATTTTAATTATTCCATTTTATATTAGAGCGCTTGTTTCTGTAGATTCAAATTATGCCAAGTTATATAAAGAAGAAATAAAAAATAGAATTGTTAATGAATATGAATTAACAAAAAAAGATTGCTCGGAAATTTTAAATAAAAAATATTCGTATTCAAAAGTTACACAAAGTTTATACGAGGACAGTCCTTTTAATAATAAGCCTATCACTTTACCGTATAAAAAAACTACGATCAAAAACATATTTGATTATTTCCAAAAAACAGAAAGCACTATTTCAACTAATGAATAATCAGTTTATAACAGGCAAATTTAAATCTAGTTTTTCAACTACTATTATTGGTAAGATTGAAAATCCAGTTATTGATTTGAGAGATATTGAACTGCGCGGAAGAAAGGTTCTAGATGATGCAGATTTTTTTTTATCGGAACCTTCCATAGATGAAAATGATTTGAAGTTAAAAGATATTTACATTTCAAATGTTGAAGTTTTTCCCAAAGTTGGTTTAATATCGCCACTAGAAAAAGCAAAAAAAATAAATCTATTTCAAGTACATATTGTTAATCCGATCATTACTCATCAACAAGATATTGATGGGGTGAGGCATGGAGTGATAGAAGGTTTGTTGTTTGCAAAGTTGACTGATGTTAAAAAAGACATGAGTGTTGTGAAGGTAGCAGAGAAAATAAATGATCCTATTATTGATCCGATTCCAGAGACAATACTAGAGCCAATCTCACCGCAAACAAATTCAGGATGTTTCCCTGGTTCAAGTTTAGTTCAAAGAAAGGGTTGCCTGCCTGGAGCTTCATTGCTTCAGAATAAAGGTTGCATGCCCGGCACAGGTTGTTTAGGTATATTTAGAAACGGATGTTTCGGGATTTTTTTACTCTTATTTTTATTAGGATTACTTTCAACACTTTTTAAAACGTGTTCTGATCATACAGCAAAGAAAATTGATTCAGATATTATTAAGACTGATGACAAAACTACTGACGATTTTATTAATGATAAAGACCGTCGAATAGAAGAAAAAGATACGACCGCCTATGTGGATACAAAAACAATTAAAGAAATCAGAACCATTTCATTACCAAATGTTCAGTTTTTCACTAGCAGCTCTGTTTTAATTCCTTCATCAAAGAAAGATTTAGAACAGCTAGCCGTTTACTTATTAGAAAACCAAGATGTCAAAGCAAACATTATTGGACATACCGACAACGTTGGAAGTCCTAGTGCAAATATGTTACTATCACAAAATCGAGCTGAATCCGTTAAGACATATTTAGTTAGCTTGGGAGTAAATGCTGATCGAATTAAAGCAATAGGAAAAGGTTCAACAGAACCTAAAACACCGAATGATACTGAGGAAGGACGATTAATGAATCGCCGTGTTGAAGTGGAATTAGAAAACAATAAAAGCATAGATAATTAAGTAGATATTCGTTGAAAGAACAAATTATATATTTAAAGGGTACCGCCAGTGGATTTTATAAATCCATAGCAATGAATCATTCTGGGCATTATACTTTTAATACATTTGATTTTCAAACCATTGATATTAGAAATTCTGAGGTAGTTGAAGCCTTTAATTCTAATGAACTTAAGATTGGTTTATACCATGAGTTTATAAATCCAATTAAAGATGCTCGGGTATTTATCAATGAAACTGAATTTATTCAAGAAGCCATAGATGAACTTTTATTTACTGATATTATAATAGGTGAAGTTGTTTCATTAAATGGTGAGAGCCATCAAAGTTACACTGCCAAGGTTTATTATAAATTAAAGAAAAAAATAATTGAGCCGATTAAAAAAAAGGAAAATGTGCTCCCTATTTTTAATCTTTTAAAAAATAAAAATTATACTAAAACTAATATTGACGGTGAGGCAAACATTGCTCAGCCATTGTCTTCAGTTGAAAACAAAAACTTTTTTAATTTATTGATTGGTTCATTTTTACTATCTTTTTTTGGATTCATTGCACTGTTTTTGTTTTTTGGATTAAACCCCATTACATGGTTATTGCCTATTTTCTTTTTTATAAGTATGTTTTTAGAAGGTCTAAAAACAAGATTTCCCGGCACTAATCATCCATTACAACCAAAACGCAATTTTTTAAATTTGATTGGTTGGATACTACTTTTTTACGCTTGCTATCAGTTAATGAGTCATGGCTTCTCAATAAAAACAACTCTGCTCGCACTTCTCGGACTAGGTATGATTTTATTATCACGAACAGGTCGAATTTTAAAATTCATTGGAGGTTTGTTTACTTTGTTTGCCATCATTGCTTTGCTTTCTCAATTTAATTTGTTCAATCAAAAAAAAGAAACGAAGGAAGACACTAAGAAAGATGACAAGATTGAGTATGATAATACCGATGAAGATAAATGGGATTATAAACCAGAAGAAGTTGCTGATACTATTTATTCAAAAGAGAATGATACAATGGCTATAACCTATTTAAAACATAATTTAAAATGGAATGATAATGCGCATAGTCCACATCAAGCCTTATTATTAGTAAGAAAGGATTATTTTAATATTGCAAATATCAAGCGGAATCAATTAGAAGTAAATAGTAGCGACTTTAGAAATTATTACCATCAAATTTATAGTAATTTAATTAGTCAAAATAAAACCTTTTTAGATTCTGTTATAAAAGAATATGCGCGTATTGGAAAATCAGAAAACTTAAGTCGTCAGCAGTTTGCTGATATGGTTGTTACTTCCATTCAAAATATACCTTATTATTTAGTGCATGATTTAACGCATCGTGAGGCTGATATAAAGTATGGTGGATTTATTAGAGAATATCATCAATCAGGCAAACCCTGTTTAGATCAAATAAAATTTGGTGTGCAAGCACCCGTTGAATTTATTGGAAACTTTAAAGGGGACTGTGATACGAGGAGCTTATTTTTATTTCATGTACTTTCTAAATTTGGATACAATGTTGTTATGCTGGGTTCGGAACAATATTCTCATTGCATTATTGGTGTATCTGGTAATTATAGTGGCGATTTTGTAAGTTATAATGGATTAAAATATTACGTGTGGGAAACTACAGCAACAGGTTATACACCAGGTAACATTTCACCCGAGTGTGGCAATATGAGGTATTGGGTAGTAGAATTAGCAAACTAACATTAATAAAAAAACATACATATGAAAACAGAAATCAACATTGCGTTAATCGAGTTAGTCATTTCACTGGCTATTGGCATCCTAACAGTATATTTGACAAAATCAGTTTTAATGAGATTTTATCTCAAAAAAACGAATGAACAAAACCCTTATCAAAATTTATCGTTCATGATTTTTTTAAGTGGAACCATATTCTCAATTTCATATATTGTTTTTGGAATCATGGAACCCTTATCATCAACCATTAAATTACTTTCCACTAGAAATACATCCGTTGTGATGTTGTGGCTTGAAATATTTAAATACTTAGGTATGTTTTTAATTTTGGGATATAGCTTTGGAGCAACCATTGTTTACGCAGCTTACAATTTATTTTCTAAGTTAACTCGGAACTTAGATGAGTATGACGAGATTTCTAAAAATAATGTGGGCGTAGCAATCTTGATTGCCGTGTTAACGATTGTGATAGCCTTATTTACAAAAGATCCATTTATCATTTTTGTTGAGTCTTTTATACCTTACCCAGATGTTCCTAATATTATGTAATTAACGTATAGTAAAAAACTCAATTTATTACAATTTCCTAATTATTAAAATGGATAATTTACAAAACTGGCTTAAGGCTAATCAACTTGACAAATATTCTGAAGTATTATTACAAAATGATATTACAAGTATTGAATTGCTCAATGAATTAACTGAAGATGATTTAAAGGAATTAGGTTTCTCAATGGGAGACAGGAAAGCTTTTGCCATTGCAAAAAAAAGTTTATTAAATAATACCGTTCAATTAACCTCTGAAGAATTGGAACTAATCAATTCGCTTCCTTATGTAATTGCTTATCCATTAAAACGAACGCTATTAGAAAAACATCCTTGGACAAAAATCAATTTATTGAAAGATACATTTTTGAATTATCTTAAATATTTAGGATTATTATCTGCTTCTGAGTTTTTTAATAGCGATATTAAAGATAAAGGTATGGTTGCTTTGTTTCATAAAAATTTAATGGAAACAGCCTTTGGAAAATGGAATCATTATATACGTGAAAGTCTATCATTTTTAAAGCAAAAGAATCACACATTTTTTTATCCTGAATTAGTAGCTTATTATGAATTAGTTGAGACAGGCAATAAATCAAAAAAGTATAAAGGTGAAATAGAGTACCAAGATGCTAATGGGGATACTCAGTTGATTGTGCAAACAAGTATTACAAGCATTGGTATGCTTATCAATTTCCGTAATCGTTATCTTGGGCATGGCCAAACATTAGATGAAGATAAATCACAAGCATTATGGAATGAGTTTTATCCTATTTTCAAGCATTTACTGGAACAGTTAAATTTCACTAAAGATTATCCTATGCTTAAACGTGAGGATGGTGAAACGTATTTGTTACATACTGCTGAAATAAAAACGATTGAGACTTTAAGCAAAACAAATTCAAATATTTGGATTGAAAATAAGGAAGGACAAACATTTGATATTTTGCCATTTTTTATTGTGCCTGGCGAAGTTTCACTAGTAAAGGAAGATAAGGAACAACTTTTAACTTATGAATCCTATACAGGTAAAACAATAAAATTCTTTAGTCCTGAAGGTACAGAAAAACAAACCTCTGGTAAAATATTGGAGAAGCTAAATTTATTAATTCGAGACAAACAAAAGGAAACACCATTTTCTTCAGATGGTTTTACAAAAGAAGAATTCTTAAAACGCGTAACAGAAGAGAATAAGTTATTGTTGGATACACTCATCGCAGAGAAAAAGATTATTCCTGGCGTTTACCAGCATCGTGATGAAATAGAAATTAAATTGCGAGAATGGATTGGTGCACGTGCAAATATATTTTTTATTGCAGCAGAGGCTGGAAGCGGAAAAACAAATTTGTTGGCTGAAATACAAAAGCAATATACTGAAAGAGAGTTGCCAAGTTTGTTAATACGCGCCGGGAGAATGGAGAAACAAACATTAAATCAACAAATCGCCTATCTTTTAAATATTGATTTTACAAAGGGATTAGAGGATTACACTTCTATTGCCGGTACACAAGCGCAACCTACTTTTATATTAATTGATGGTTTAAATGAAGCAAATAATGCTGAAGATATATGGAAAGAAATACTAGAATTAAGTAAACTATTTGCGCCAGGAAGTTTAAAGTTTGTTATTACCAATAGAGCTAATACTAAAGTTGATTTAGAGCGCTACATAGTTTCTGATTCTGAAAATGATTTATTGTACGGAGAAAATAATGATAACGAAAAAGGGTTAAGTGCTTATACTTGTTGGCTTACAGCGCTAGACATGAAAGAAATGAAAGGGGCATGGGAAAATTATGTAGTGAAAGATAAATCTCGATTTAAACCTTTGTTTTCTTTTGACGACATTGCAACATTTGATAGAGCGCTCTATAATCAAATTAATAATCCGCTTATTCTTCGTTTGTTTTTAGAAATTTATAATGGCAAACAATTACCTAAAAAAGGCGTCAAACATTTACATATATGGCAAGATTGGCTAAAAACCTTTAGTAAAGAAGAGCAGGCATTTTTAAAATTAGTAGCAGATGAAATTTGGCTAATTGGAAAAAACGAATTGTTGATAGATGATTTATTAAAACATGAAAAACTCAAACCTTATTTTACTTCCGATATTATTAGTGGACCCTATAATCGTTTAAAAAATATTGGATGGATTAGCTATTATTTAAAAGACTTGAATGGATACATTGGTTTTACAGTTGAAGGTTCATTGTTTTATAAATTAGGAATAAAATTATCAAACCAATTACCTCAGGTAAACATTGATTTTATTCATAATATTTTAAAAAATGGAACTAAACTACAAAAAACAGCTATAGAATCATTTTTATGTGAACAATCATTGAATGGAAATTTAGATTTAGTAACGAGTTTAATTGATGCAGGAAATGAGGATATTGATTTATCTATAACCCCATTATTTCTTTTTTTAAAGACTTTTGGGGTAAAGGCAACCATTGAAAAGGTTTTAGAAAATCCAACTGAGAATGATTGGAAGGCATTGTTAAAATTAGATGAACAATTGGAAGAGTTGCAATTGCATGTTTTAAGGAAAGAATTTTCAATAGCCTTAATGCCGCAAAATGAATTTAAAACAAAAGAATCAGTAGGTTTAGGCTTAAATGCTATTGCCATTTTTGATGAAGACGAGGCCATTCATTATTTAAACAAGATAGGAACGAACGCATCTTTTATTTTGGATGACGCTAATTTATTTTATAAATTAGGTGATTGCGAGCGCAAATTAGGTAATTACGATAAAGCCCAGTTGAATTATGAAAGATGCTTGGCGATTAGATTAAAAACCTTTGGTAGGGAGCATTTTGATTTGGCTAATTCATATAATAACCTAGGTATAACTTTGGCTTATAAAGGCGAATACGACAAGGCCTTAGAAAATTATGAAAAAAGCTTGCCATTCTATTTAAAAACCTTGAATGGGGAACATCCCTCTCTTGCTGATTTGTATAGTAATATTGGTCTTTCATGGGTTAGTAAAGGCGAATATGACAAAGCCTTAGAATATTTTGAAAAAAGCTTGGCAATCTATTTAAAAATTCTTGGTGGGGGGCATCCTTCTGTGGCAACTTCTTATAATAATATTGGGCTTTCATGGAAACGTAAAGGTGAATGCGATAAAGCGCTAGAATATTATGAAAAAAGCTTGTCAATCTATTTAAAAACATTGGGTGGGGAGCATCCTGATGTTGCAACTTCTTATAATAATATTGGAACTATATGGGATGATAAAGGCGAATACGACAAAGCCCTGGAGTATTATGAAAAAAGCTTGGTAATAGATTTAAAAACCTTGGGTGGGGAGCATCCTTCTGTGGCTACCTCGTATTATAATATTGGCAGTACTTTGGGTAGTAAAGCCGAATACGACAAAGCCCTGGAATATTATGAAAAAAGCTTGTCAATCCGTTTAAAAACCTTGGGTGGGGAGCATCCCGATGTTGCATCTTCTTATAATAATATTGGAACTATAAGGGATAACAAAGGCGAATACGACAAAGCCCTGGAGTATTATGAAAAATGCTTAACAATCCGTTTAAAAACCTTGGGTAGGGAGCATCCTGATGTTGCCAATTCTTATAATAATATTGGAGTTGCATGGAATAGTAAAGCCGAATACGACAAAGCCCTGGATTATTATGAAAAATGCATGGCAATCCGTTTAAAAACCTTGGGTGAGGAGCATCCTGATGTTGCCAATTCTTATAGTAATATTGGAGTTGCATGGAGAAGTAAAGCCGAATACGACAAAGCCCTGGAGTATTATGAAAAAAGCTTGTCGATCCGTTTAAAAAACTTGGGTGGGGAGCATCCTGATGTTGCCAATTCTTATAATAATATTGCAGTTGCATGGAAAGGTAAGGGTGAATACGACAAAGCGCTAGAATATTGTGAAAAAAGCTTGCCAATCTATTTAAAAACCTTGGGTGGGGAGCATCCTGATGTTGCATCTTCTTATAATAATATTGGAACTATAAGGGATAACAAAGGCGAATACGACAAAGCCCTAGAGTATTATGAAAAATGCTTGGCAATCCGTTTAAAAACCTTGGGTGGGGAGCATCCTGATGTTGCATCTTCTTATAATAATATTGGAACTATATGGGATAACAAAGGCGAATACGACAAAGCCCTGGAGTATTATGAAAAATGCTTGTCAATCCGTTTAAAAACCTTGGGTGGGGATCATCCTTCTGTGGCCAATTCTTATAATATTATTGGTAGTACTTTGGATATTAAAGGCGAATACGACAAAGCCCTGGAGTATTATGAAAAATGCTTGGCAATCCGTTTAAAAACCTCGGGTGGGGAGCATCCTGATGTTGCCAATTCTTACAGTAATATTGGAGTTGCATGGAATAGTAAAGCCGAATACGACAAAGCCCAGGAGTATTGTGAAAAATGCTTGGCAATAGAATTAAAAACCTTGGGTGGGGATCATCCTTCTGTGGCTACCTCGTATAATAATATTGGCAGTATTTTGGATAGTAAAGGCGAATACGACAAAGCCCTAGAGTATTATGAAAAATGCTTGGCAATCCGTTTAAAAACCTTGGGAGGGGATCATCCTTCTGTGGCTAACTCATATAATAATATTGCAGTTGCATGGAAAGGTAAGGGTGAATATGACAAAGTCTTAGAATATTATGAAAAATGCTTGGAAATCTATTTAAAAACCTTGGATGGGGAGCATCCTGATCTGGCCAGCTTGTATTTTAATATTGGTAATTGTAAATATGAACTTAAGTTCTATTTATTAGCAATTGATTTTTTCAAAAAAGGGTTTAGCACTTTAAAAAAAGGTGGCTTTCCATTCCGAATTGGTAAATGCTACGAGGCATTGGATAATAAGGAACAAGCCTTAGATTATTTTATCCAATCGGCAGAAATTAGAAGAAATGACCCTGAGTTAGGGATGGAAGATGAATCAACAAAAATCTCAATTGAAAACACAAATCGATTAGCAAAAGAAATTGGTAAAGAAAATGATTTGCCGGATTGGATTAAAAATAATTTAAATAATTAATTATGAGAAATAGAATAATCAATTTTATTGAAACGGCGCTTGCTCAGAGGGATAATGAATACTTTACTCGTGAACAAGATATTCAAATATATTTAGCCAAATATCTTTCTGATACGAATGAATTTGATAGGATATTCGTTGAGTATCACATTCCCTTCCATATGCTACCACTTTATCCTTGGGTAGATTCAAATAATATATATATTGATTTAGTCGTAGAAAAAAATAATTTATTTTATCCAATAGAAATAAAATACAAAACAACTACACAAAGTTTACCATTAAATATTTTCGGAACAGAAGGAAGTGTTTTACTTGGACATCATGGCGCTCAGAATATTGGGTGCTATGATTTCTGGAAAGATGTTAAAAGGTTAGAATTATTTAAAGAACGATTTCCAAATGTTGAACAAGGAATTATGATTTTTGTAACAAATGATTTAAACTATCAATACTCTCCACGCAACGTAAATGTTGGATATGCACAATTTTCAATACATAGTAATCGAAATGTTGCAGAAAATGAAATATTAAATTGGAATGGAAGCCTTTCTATTTCAAAAAACAGACCAGCAATTAATTTAAGTAAATCATATCAAATTTCTTGGCACCCTTTACCAATAGACCAACATTTCTATATTTTGGTATAACAATTAAATTAATAATTTTATAATAATTTAATCTTTAACAATAAAATCATGGCAATACCTAATAACATAACTAGAAATCATATAATTCAGGTGATCAATCAAATCGATAATAGAAGACAAATTCCATCTATCAGGCTTGCACGTGAAGTGGCGTTAAGATTTAATGAAATCAATTACCCTGTTAAAATTTTAATTTCATGGGGTCACGAAATTGCTTCGGGTCAAGAATTACCATATACTTCTTTTACCACTCAAGAAGCGGTTAGGTATTTAACTGATTTAGGTTTTGAAATAGTTAGATTACACTAAAAATTATCGTGTAGAGAATTTTCAAATCAAATCTTAACCTGAACACCAAAATTCAAACTATAATAAAACTGATCAATTGGTAATGCTCTATAAACATCATAATTAAAATCGTAATGAATTAAAAAATTGAGGTTTTTAGAAAACTCAAAATATAAATTGGAGTCGAAAACCCAGCGTGGTTTTAAGAAGTTATTATTTAAAGGGAATTGAATATAGCTGATACCAGCAAAATCAATTTTTTTGCCAATTTTAAATGCAAACTTTGTAACGGTATTTAATCTCAGCATTTCTCTGTAAACAAAATTTAAGCCATCCGTATTGTAAGCATAAGAAGATAGTTGTGTATTCCATCTTTCCATTTCGTAAAATGCGCCAATACTAAAATATAAATCTGATTTCTTTTTTTCTAAACAATTTATTCTAGCATTGAGTCCAGCTAATGATCTACTCTCCAAACCCCATATGCCATTCCACTGAAATTGAGTGTAAGCATCTGGAGCTATGAGTCGAGTGTCGTTATCCCTAAATCGCAATTGCACAAAGCCATTATTTTCAATGGTACTTTTTCCATTAAACGCAACATCGGTTTGATTTAATAGGACAAAAAAATAATGGTTCTTTAAAATATAATCGAGTTCTGTGGAATTAGAAAATTCAACAAATTTATTTTTTTGTTTGTCACTTGAGAATGAACCAGTGAAAGAAGCTAAAAACTGTTTCTTAGTAGAATCTTGCCCATTTTCTCTATCTACATTTAATACTTGAGCATGTGTCCAAATGGAAATAAAAATAAATAGTATAATTATTTTAACGTTTGTAATTGAAACCATTTTATAAAAATGAGTTTTTAATAAAAGTGTGATTTTCCCAAAATAAGATGGAGGCTTTCACTTCTTCTTCATCAGTTAATTGTGTAGGAAAGGGTGGGGCATAGATACCAGGGAAAACAGTAATAATTTCACTTAAAGTATTACATATAACCACTAATTGATTCGTGAAATCAAAGAAGTTTCGTTCAAGCACATTTGCATGAAAGCCATTACGAATCACTTTTTTAATTTTTGATTTATCTGCTAGTTGAATATCTTTTAATGGAATGATGGTATTTGTTCCAATTCCACCAGTAAATGGTATTTTATATATAATTGCATTGTTGCCATTCGTTTGTTGTATGATTTCAAATGGTGTATAGTGCGTTAATTTTTGAATCAAATCAAAAGGATTGTCACAAAAATTGGCATAGAATTTAGAACCAATCGTTTTTAGTTCTTGATTTACTTTTTCATCACTGTAACCCAAATTTTTGAAATGAAGGAGTCCTTTTTTATCCAATTCTTCAAAATGCTTGATGATATATAAAGCACGTTCATCCGTTAATATGAATTCTTTCTGGCCTTCCATCTATGTTTAATGAGTTTATATTTTTGAGGAAATAAATAAATTAGCACCGGAATTGCTAGTATAATAAGGATGATGGCGATGATGCAATAAAATAAAATGGGATTGAAGGCAAAAGACACTCTTGAACTTTCAATAAATTCATATATAGGTTGCACGGCTCCAATTGAAGTGAATATACCAACAATACCTAGTAAGACATTAGATCGTTTCTGTTGTTCTTCTTTGATCGATTCACTAATTCTTACAATTCTTTTTTGAAATAATTTTAATTCATTTTTTATATCCAAGCTTTCTTTATGACTTTGAAAAATAAGATTAGGTAAAAAGTTGTAAGAAATGTGACTGAGATTGTAGGTATTTAAAAAACTTTCAAATTTATCTCTTAGTTCCACTTCATCAGTAGTTGAATTTTCTTGCAGCTCCGAATTGTATCTGAACAGATTAAATTTGATAAATAGGTTATACAATACAATTCTAAAATAAGATTGTGACCATGTTTTTATTGAATTTTGTTTTTTTATTTCACTAGAATTATCAAATAACTTATTTCCAATGACCGTAACGCTATCAAATAAAGGTAATATGGTATAATTACTAAAAACAGAAATTTTATTTTTTAATAATGATTTATAATAGTCTTGGCTTGGACTAAAATATTCTGCGCCTCCAGCTGAACCAATTTTAGCGCCACAACCAATATCATAAAGTAGCTCATCTGTGGTACTTGCATCTAAACTATCAGCTAAATCTAAAACCGTAAATAACTTAAATTTTGAACCTGAATAATCGTCAACCTTAACATTTAATTTTTCAGTGGATGTAATTTTTATGCCTGCTAAACAATTCTCTTCAATCCAATTTACCCAATTTGTTTCTGATTCATTATTTACGACCTTACTATTAAATTTATTGATGATGAATGTCAAGTCAGAATAATAGCTTAATTCCTCTTGTTTAATAGATACCTCAATCGAGAAAAAGTGCAAGCCTTCATTAAATGTAAATAGTTCAACGTTTAAAATTGAAGCATCAAAATAGTCTTTTACTTTTGTTTGGTAGTTTTCTCTTAATAAAAAAGTAAGCTCTCTGTTTATTTCTTTGTGATATATTTTACTTGCGTTTTCTCCTTTTTCAAGAATAAACATGTTTCGAAATTCAGGATACCATAAATTTTTATGGGTATTATCTGCTCCGTCTTTTATAGGTGAATTTTTGAAGTGATTATTTTCTAATAATCTCTGAAGTTCATTTTTTTTATTTCCTGCCTCAAAAATGCCAATTATTTTAATAATTGAATCATTAACCACCAACTTTGATTTATCCATGATGTTCATATAAATTATTTATCTAAAATAGGGTTTATGTTCCAATTATGAAATACCAGTAAAACATGTTTTTAAATGCAAATTATTTCGATATTAAATTTATTTAGATATAACGACCTCTTTCATTTACCCATAAAGACGAAATCATTTTTAAGAGTTATCTTCGATTTAAAATGATGAATACTAATTGGTATCGATTACAAATAATCTTTCTCGATTAATAACGATTTTCATCGATTATAATCTGCTCTTTTTCATTGGTATCATTATGACTAGTCAAAATATAGGTCCATTTGATTTATAACTTTTTATTTCATATTTGTAGTACAATTGTGCTATAATTATACATTTGCGCTAAAGTATTCTTAAACCCTTGTATTTACAGGAAATCTAAAAATCTAAAACATCTGATAAGGCGCCATCCACATCTTTATGAATAAAGTTGGATTGGTAGCCAATGGTTGTTTTTAAATCCGAATGGCGATATAATTTTTGCAGCAATTGTGGTGCAATTTTATCTCCTGCTATTTGTCCGAAGCTATGACGAGAAATGTGCATAGTCATTTTTTTGTCAATCTTTAAATCTGCCGCAAGCTTATTGAGTTGTTTATTTATGAGCGAATTAAACGACCTCGTTTTAGAGTTTAACACCTTGGCGTCTTTCGCGTATTCATCTTTTAGGTAGGGGAAAACATAGATGCTTGATTTATCCTGTTTATAAAACTCGATAATCTCATTGGCCTTGTTTGGAATTTTTAAAGAAACAATCTTATTGTTTTTTCCCATCACATAAGTCAAACGTCCATCGTAAATGTCTTTCCATTTCAAATTTATAACATCAGATATTCTTATACCAGCTAAGTAAAAAGAAGTTAACCAAATGTTGCGAGCATGCATTTGCGATTTATTTAATGACAAGTCTGCTTCCTCAATCATTTTAATTTCTGCTTCGTTTAAACCAACTTTTCTGCTTTCAATCAGTTTGATTTGAATTTTACCTGGACCAAAAGGATAATGTTTGGATTCAACTAAACCTTCATTGATAGCTTTATTAAAAAGTGTTCTGATAACAATAAGGCAATTCATAATAGATCGGTCTCCTAAATTTTTATCAGCCTTTAAATATATCATGAACCTTTTTAAAAGCGAGGTGGTGATATGTTGAAAGCTGATATCTTCATTATCAATAAAATTTTTAAAGTGATTGACTCTTGGATTTTCCCCGCTATGTTGGTTATACTTTTTTAGTTTTAATAAATCAGATAGATGTTCATCAGCAACAGAATTAAAAGATGATTTATTACTGTGTTTTATTTTATGTTTTATTTGCTTTTTAGTGAGGTTTAAATCATTGCTATCTGAATCAAGCATAATGGCATTTAGCTCTGCCATTTTTTTTGAAATCAAATTATTTAATCGAATAGAATTTGGATACGCTTTTTTAACGGTTTTTGTTTTTTCATCCCAATCAGATTCTTTTAAATAATATCCAATTTGATGGTATAATGCTTTCCTATTATTTATAACACGAAGTGCAACTGGAAAAGTTCCATCTGCTTTTATATTACTTTTATATAAAACTACTCTTATGCTGGCCATGATTTTTTTCTATAAAGATAATTTTTATTTTTATAATCCATTAAACATTCATTAAACATTTTAGTGTTTTATAGGGTTTTTAAAAGTCTTTAAAAAAATGTATAATATTGATATTCAATTATATAAAAAAAATTAGAGTTCATTAAAAACCAACAAAAACCACTTTTGCAGGACTTAAAATCCTGTGTCTTCGCGGACGTACGGGTTCAAGTCCCGTCTGGGGTACGAAGCCGGACTTTTTAGAGAAATCTTTAAAAGTTCGGCTTTTATTATTATCCAAATCCTCTGAT
>Ga0114967_10000187_pt1 | contig 50923 bp, 50 predicted proteins | sample M_130628_MF_Meta_FD_92639 | JGI IMG/M metagenome (GOLD analysis project Ga0114967, IMG submission 92639) | Freshwater microbial communities from Lake Montjoie, Canada to study carbon cycling - M_130628_MF_MetaG | ecosystem: Environmental > Aquatic > Freshwater > Lake | place: Lake Montjoie... | reverse complement strand
TGTAGATACTTTTCTACGACCTTATTTACTTGGTCAAGGTGTTCAATTAATTGTGCTTCCGTTGACACGCTTACTCCTCTTGCCTCTGGTTGGTATACGCTTTACACGGTCTACCTTGAAAGAACGAAATACCGATGGAACTTTATTGATAATTTCAAAACAATCTACCCAGTCTGCCCCAGTCTCAGTGTTAGTTACATAGTAATCAACCTTGAACCTGCTGCCATGTTCATCCTTAACTTTAATTATATCACCACGATTGATTTCAAAATCATTTAAGACAAAAGACTCTTCTCTGTTAAACTTTAGTGAAATTGTTGGTGCTGTATATTTACGTCTGCGTCCCATTACTTGTATTCTCCCTGTAGTCGTTTAATTTCGTCTTGAATGTAAAACATTGCTTTCTCTAGGTCTTGTATGGTTTTAGATTCATCCTTTAGACCTGCTCTCCACAAATACTTAAATGCATTTCCAACATTAAAGTTTCGATGTCTAGTAATCTGAATACACTCAACACCACTGGGGTCAGATATGTAGTGTTGTGGATGGTTTACTTGGTCTACTGTAATTTTTAAATCTTTACTCATCGCTTTGATTTCCTTAATCCGAATTTAGCTAGATAGACGTAGATTGTTTCTACGCTAGTACCGCATTCTTTTGCAATATCCTGTGGTGTTTTCTTGTCTAAGTGGTAACGCTTTTTCAACCACTCCATGTTAGTATACAACTTATTTGCCATAATGTCAATACCCAAATGCCTTATCCCAGTTTGCTAATGCCCAGTGACCAATTGCACAAGCATCTGCAACATCATCATCTGTTAAGGTTTTATCATAGTTAATATTAATATAGTTTATTGTTCTTTGCTTACGAATGTTGCGTTCTTCGTTCTTAAGCCAAGATACTGACTTACCAGGATTTGCTTTTACGATTGCTGCCTTTTCTTCTTTTGTTATCTTTTTGTTACCAATATAGTTTTGCCAGGTCATCGGGGATACGGAACCAATTTTCTTTACCCCAGCCAAACCTGCAGCTCCTAGTAGTGCTCCCTGTACAGTAGCAAGCTGTGCTGCTGTCTTAGGACTATTCATAAAAACTGTGTGTTCAATAATAATTGCATCAAAGTCAAACTCATCAAATAATGCTTTAGTTTTTTTAGCAGCATCCATAACTTTATCAAAAGTTGTAATGCCTGTAAAGTTAATCTTGCCACAAGAAATAATTTTGTTACCGTCAAAAATAGCAAAGGCTAGGGTATTTGTACTAGCATCGATAGAACAAAACTTTTTAGGTTTAGCTTTTAGTTTATTCAGATTCACCGTCAATCAACTTTCTGATATCTTTTAGTGCTTTAGAAACATCTTTTGGATTAACGTCACAAAGTTCACACAACTGAGTTTCATTATACATAGACAATAAATGTCCACAAGATTTGCAAAACCTTTTAATTAACGACCTCTTTTTTGCTCTTTCTTGAATGTATCTTTGAGCAATTTTTTCTTTAGTAGCTAACTGTCTGCAATCAGCAGAACAATAAATTTGGTACTTTACTTTTTGTGTGAACTTGTTGTCACACCACTCACAATGCTTTGTCATCTAATGGCTCCAGAGATTTGATTTTAATCACTCCAGAACCAGCATTGTCACACGCTTCCCTAATGGGGCACGTCTTACAAATCTTTGAATTTGAGCGATAGTTCTTCTCTGGCAGGGTTTTATCTTCCCATGCCCTTCGAACATTTCTCATCCACTCAAAAGCGTTCTCTACCCACTCAAAATAGTACTGACTTAATTCTACAGGAAAAATCAAAAGTTCGTGATTGTTCTTGTTTTCATAAATCAAGATTGCCTTACTTTTATTTAGAATCTTCATATAAATAAGCAACTGAATCAGGTGACCAGTTTTTGGTTTACCTGCAATTTTACGATATTCAAAGCCTTCGTTTGGCATTGTTTTAATTTCACCAAGAAGGTTTGCATCTTCCCAGTTAAGCATAACGTCACCATATCCAAAGATAGGTGGGTCGTCATAGGTTATTTTAAATTCTGAATCCACGAGAAGTCCAGGGACATTTCCCATAGCTTCCTGGATACGCTCGTGTGACTTTGTACCAGCAGTCATGTTGGCACCACCATAAGCATCTGCATTGTCTGTAAAGTTTGCACCCTCAAAGGCTAGATACCAGTAACGAGGACATTCTCCATGAGAAAATGCAATTGTGCTTGGTGCAAATGACTTCTTTGTTTGAAACTTATCTACACGATTAACAGTATATCCAGAATTAATTTTTTCAATTAGGGCTTCCTTGTCAATGAATGATGGACGAGAAGAAACTTTGTCTTCTACCTTGAGCATTACTTGTTGCAATAAACTTTTTGCCATATCAACACTAGCGAGTAATATATTTAAGAGCCGATACAAGGTTGTTAATAGCCTCTGCAGCGGTGTAGTAAATATTCTTTTTCGCTCTGTCTCCTTTTTCTACGTTAGTTAGCCATGTGGCTTTGAAGGACATTTTAGCTGCAATTGCTTGCAAGCGTACAATCTCCACGGTTGCAACATTTAGTGGAATGTCTGGTTTAATAATTAACTTAGCAATAAAGGCTAGTGCGGTAGTCAGCTCCTCGTCTTCCATGTAGTCAGCAATTTCTGCTAAACCATTTATCTGTTCAATTGTTGTTTTGTGTTCTATTGTTTCCAATTTAATTCCTTAGTTGTTGTACTTCTATTATACACTATCGGATAGGATTTGTTCAAGTAGGGAAAGTTCTATGACTGCAAGCCTTGTCTTGATGCCTGAGTCGCCAAGCACTACAACAATAGCAGGGTCATTTCCATTACGAATAGCATCTGTAGTCGCCTTAGCCCAGACTTCTTTGTTAAGGGTAAAAGATTTGCCAACTTCTTTAAAGTCAACTGTAAAGTTTTCCCAAGAGGCATCTCCTTTATGAGTTCCACGACCAGAGTTTTTGTGTTGTTTAGCACCAATACGTTTACTCTCACTCTTTTCGCTCATAATCTACCTTTCTTTTTTTGGTCTTTAGGTCAACACTACTAAGATGTTTTTCTGGACACATCCAAGTTAGCTGTTTTAATTCTGGATATGACCTTAATGTTTTTACTTCTGCTCTACAAACATGACAAACAAATGTGCCAGGGTAGATGTTATACTTCGCCATTGACCTGTGCCCTAATTGAATCTTGTAGGTCTAGGTCTTCACGAACACGATTAACAAATGCTTCTCTACCCTGAAGTTTTGAGCCATCTGGTAGTATGTACCAAGCCCCTGTTCGGCTTACGATACCCATTATCTCTGCAGTATCCACGAGGTCACCAACGCTATCAATGCCAACGTCCCCACGGAAATAAAAATCGTACTCCCCAGACTGGAAGGCTGGCGATGTCTTGGAAAATTGGACTTCCCAACGAACTTTTCGTCCAACTTTTTCCTCAATGAGTTTATCTCCAACAGCAATCTTTCCTTTAATAGCCTGATTGTCTGATTCGGAACTGAATAACTTGATAACAGTCGATGAATAAAACTTAGTAGCTTGACCACCGCTAGGCTGCTGAGAAGTATACATAGCACTAATATTATTCCTAGACTGAGAAATAAGAACAAGCATAGTAGGCTTAACTTTGTTGTTAGCATAGTTAAGCATCTTCCAAGCATTGCTAAAGTCTCTTGACTCAGCACCGATTTGCTTAGTGTTTTCCAATTCCTTAAGTTCATCTGTTCCCTTTTCAAAATAAATTGCTGGTAGAAGTGATGTAATGGAGTCAATAACAATTATATCAACACCTGCGTTCATAAGAGCAGTACCAACGTCTACCATTTCGTTAATAGTGCGAGTCTGAGAAACAATAAGATTGTCTGTGTCTACCCCAAGTCTTTTAGCCCAGTCTTCAGAATAAGACATCTCTGCATCAATCCAGGCACATAGCTTACCCTCTTCTTGTGCTAGAGCAATCATTTGAAGACACAACGAAGACTTGGCAGAAGACTTACTTCCCCAAACCAATACTTGACGACCATACGGAAGTCCACCGTTAAGAGCACGATTAAGACCATGACTAGGAGTTTTTTGAAAGGTTGTAGTAAAGCCTACACCAGTTGTTAAGCGTTTTCTAATTTTTGGGTCTAGTGATGCTAAAGCTTCCTCAATAGTCGTCATTAAAACTTTACTCCGTGCTTCTGTGGTCGTGATTTATTAAATGCTGTCTTATTTTCAAATGCTTCGTCAAGAGATACGTTGGTATATTCATATTCGACCAGCCCAGCATACAGGTCAAATGTACGAATAAGGATATCCGCTACTTCGTCTGCAATTGCTTCTGGACCATGCGACTTACGAATAGCCTCCATAACCTCCACAGCCTCTGACACAATCATCATTAGTTGTTTAGTCATAAAGATGTCTACCTGCTCTTGTGGAGCATCTTTAATCACATCCCAAAAACCTTTTTCTACTGCAATCTCGTGCAAGCGTGTTGATACTTCATTAAACATTAAATACATCCTCCATAATAGTTGTTCCGTCTTTAGTTTTACCCAAAGAGAATTTATATGCGTTACCCTCATCAATCTTCATGTAAGCCTTTGAGAAAGCTGTGGGAAAGACTGTAACGCTGTGTAAGTCTCTAGCACCATCTGCTAAGACTAGGGAAGCCATCTTCTTACCTGTCTTGGTAACTCGTGGCTTAAATGATACAACAAATAGTTCATCTTCTTTGTATGGTAGCATACGGAAATTAAGAATCTTGATTAGTCCTGTTTGGCTTCCCTTAATTTCATCTGCAGGAATTGCCGTTACAATTCTGTTATCGCTTGCAAGAATGATGTAGGTACGACCTGCTTCAATAACTGACTGTTCCTCGTCAAAGATTCCAGTACTACCAGTCTTGTCTAGAATCTCTACACGACTCCAGCCCTTGCCACGTTTGATGCCCTTAATCATTCCCATAAGAATAAATGAACCTTTCTCCTCATACTCTTCTACGTCATTAATAAATGCGTGATAGTGTTGTGGAATAGATACATTAAACTCTGGTAGGTTCAAGTATTCGTAAAGATTTTCTTTAACTTCATCATCGTTGCGAGGATTATCATCAAAAGTTGCAGCACCAACAAGGCGAAGAGCCTGAAGGGCACGACTATTAACGCCATTCCCCTTGCCAAAAGTAAACTCCTCAAGTTGTTTGTAGGAGCTAAAAGGGCGAGCATCAATATACTTAGAAGCAATGTTGTCAGAAATGTATTTGATTGCTGAAAGTCCAAAGCGGATTCCTTTTCCTTCGATTGTAAAGTCCATACCCGAATCGTTAATGTGTGGTAGACGAACAGGGATTCCCATACGCTTTGCTTCGATTAGATACTCTGTACGAGCATCCTTATCACTTTCATTCTTAAGAAGTGAATACATGAATTCAATTGGATAGCTATTCTTAAGCCAGGCTGTCCAGTATGATAGTGTTGAGTATGCCACGGCGTGTGACTTATTAAATGAGTACCCTGCGTGAGCCTCAAAGTCGTGCCACAACTCTTCTGCAACATTTGGTGATAGGTAGCGAGAGGCACCTGCAACAAATTGGTCTTGGAACTGTTTAAATTCATTAGCATCTTTTTTCTTACCAATAATCTTACGAACCTTGTCAGCCTCAGCCATTGTCATACCACCAAGTTCTGTACAGGCAAGCATAACTTGTTCCTGATACAAGATACATCCATAAGTCTCTTCGGTGAATGCTTTTAGAATTTGGTGTTTATAATCTAGATTTTGCTTACCGTGCTTACGAGCAATGTAATCTTTACCAATGGTGTTCATAGCACCTGGGCGAACTAGAGCGTTAGATGCAGCAAGTTCTGAAAAGTTCTTTACACCCATCTTGACTATTAGGTTTGTGTATGGAGTAGCTTCACATTGGAACACACCCTTTGTGAATCCGTCAGATAACATAGCATAAACTTTTTTATCTTCCATATCAATTTTATGTAGGTCAATCTTATCGCCAGTTCGTTCTTCAATAATTTTTATAGTATCTTGGATAACAGATAGAGTCTTTAGACCAAGTGCGTCAATCTTAATAAGACCAATACGTTCTGCTTCTTCCATGTCTACCGCCACAACAGGAATACGTTCCTTATTGCCAGGACTAGTGCGTGTCTCTAGTGGGGCAAATTTGAAGATAGGCTCCTTGGACGTTACAACACCTGCAGCATGGATACCAGTACCACGAATACGACCACGTAATTGCTCGCCATACTCTTCAATCTCTGGATACTTCTCTCTGAATTCTGCAGTTGATTTAGAGGTTAGGTATTCATCCCAGTCATCAACAAGCTTAAGTACTTTGTTTACGTCAGGTAGTGGGATATTTAGAACACGAGCAACGTCACGAACAATACCCTTACCCTTGAACTGAAGAAATGTTGCAATAGATGCAACGTGACGATACTGACGAACTAGATAATCCTTTACTTCCTCACGTCTTGAATCTTGAATATCTGTGTCAATGTCTGGAAAGTCGTTACGTTCTGGGTTAATGAATCGGAAGAACAAAAGACCATGCTGAATAGGGTCTACGTCTGTGATTCCTAGAGCATAGCAAAGAAGAGAGCCAGCTGCCGAACCACGTCCTGGTCCAACCATGATGTCTTCTTTCTTAGCCCAGTTAATCATATTACGAACAACTAGGAAGTAAGGACCGAACTTCTTGTCTTTAATAATCTGAAGTTCTTCATCTAGACGGTCTAGATATTCCTGTTTATCTGCTACGTTACGAATCTTTAATCCTTCAATAGCTAGGTCATATAGCTCTTGGTCTGGATTAACATATTGTGCTGGAAGCAAGTCTAGGTGGTCTTGGATATCGTAGTCTTCAATCTGGTCTGCAATGTCCTTGCTGTTTTGATACATATCTTCACGGTCAATACCCTGGGCAAGCATAGCATTACGCATTTCTTCATCGGATAGGAGGTGAATCTCAAAATTCTTGAATGACATCTGACGGTCTGCACCATATAGGTAATCTAATTTATCCATAAGGCTGTCATACTTTTGTGTACCTGCAAAGTTAACTTCTTTCTCAGTTTTATTAGAGTAAGAGTTTAGGATAAGTTTAAGTTCTTGAATATCACGTTGTGACTTGTCTGCGTGGTGGCAGTCTGGAGTAACAACAGGCTTAATACCAAACTCGTCGGCAAGGTCAAGAAGCATCTTGTTCACCTCTGCTGGATTATGTGGCATAACCTCAATGTAATAGTTATCGCCAAACTCTTCTTTAGCCCACTTAATATGTTCTTTAGCAACAGCAAGGTTATCTGCTTCAATAGCCTTGCAAAGAAAACCTGAAAGACATCCAGAAGTAATGACTAGACCTTCTTTGTACTTAGCTAGAATCTCCCAATCCATGCGTGGCTTCTTAAAGAATCCTTCTGTCCAAGCCAGTTCATTTAGTTTGTTAAGGTTTTCAAGACCCTGTGCATTCTTTGCAAGGATGATAAGGTGATTATAGTTTAGATTGATAAGGTCTGTCTTATCTTTTTCTTCGTGGTCAAAGCGGTCTTTACAGATGTACCCCTCAACACCAAGAATTGGCTTGATACCTGCAGTCTTTGCAGCACGATACATTTCACGGTGTCCAGATAGTGAGCCGTGGTCTGTGATTGAGATAGATGTCATGCCAATAGAAACGGCACGGTCAACGTACTCCTGTGGTGTGGCAATGCCATCAAATAGGCTGTAGTGGGTGTGAACGTGAAGTGGAGCGTAGCTCATTATTTCCTTCGTTAGAATTAAAAGTTTGTGTGGGGCAGTTTACGGAGATGCCCAGCTCAGTGGTTTTTACCAGTCTGTATTGCTTGAGGTTACCGAAGCAGCCTGACCAAAGCCGAAGTAAAAATTCTCCTGCTCTGCATAAGCAACTTCACGAACAACCTTTTCAAGGTCAAATGACTCAACAGTTCCCCAGGTGTATGGTTCTGAATCTGGCTTGGTTGGAAGTAGGGTGTAGTTGGTTTCAGTTCCCTGACCATTACGCTTAATCTTCCACTCAAGGTTTGAGATTGAACCAGTCTCTAGAGCATACTCACGGATAGTGTTGAATGCTGATTGCTTTGAAATACCCTGTGACCAGACAGCCACATAGGCAGCCTCTGTGCCATCGTCAATAATGACGTTGCAGTAAAAGCGTAGGCGTGAACGCCAACCAGACTTAGGCTCCTTGCGAGCCATTTCACAACCATAGCAACGACCCTCTGAGTCGATGGTACAAGCAGCCTTAAGCTTGTAATCCTTTGGATTGGTGTGTTCTGCGATAACCACTGAAAGTCCACGGTCTTCGCTGTAGTTTGCTGAGTCTTGGTCTAGCTCCTCAACAAAACGAATTTTAGCAGACTGACCATCGGCTAGTTTTACCCAGCGTACCTTCTGTCCACCATTTGCACTGCTATCATATTTTGGCTTATCAACTAATGCACTGATATCTTTTAGCCCTCTAATTACGCTCATATTTTATTCTCCTTATATGTATTTTTAGCGGATTACTAGTTTAGCATACTAGCGATAGTATTGTCAAATGATTCTTCAATATTTTTAATTGCATCATCTGACATATCGCCAATATCCTTATATTGTTTATCTAATTTAATAACGCTAACACGACTTCCAAGACGCTCTATAAGTTTGTCTTTCATGTTACCGCCAGCTTCATCGTTATCTGCAATGACATAAATCTCATTAAAATACTTTTGAAGTAGGTCTGTTTGAATCTTGGATACGTTTGCTCCAAGTGTTGCTACTGCAGGAAAACCACATTGGTCAAGTCGAATAGCATCAAATGATGATTCAACTACATAAACTTTACTAGATGCTTTTACTCTATGTAGATTAAATAGGACTTTGCTCTTTGGTAGTCCTGGTGTATTTTTAAACTCTTTACCCTCTACTGAGCGACCCACAAACCCCACAGAAACGCCGTCAGGGGACGCTACAGGGATTGTAACCATATCTTGCTTCTCACTATACCCCAAATCAAATTTGCGTACTGAGGCTTCGTTTATGAGCCTTCCTGAGTAATATCTCATTGCTCGTGGTGACTCTAATGCTTGTTGGCTTAGTCGTTTAATTTGTAATTCATCGTATGGATTGTAGTCTGGCTTAACTACCAATGCTTGATTAATCTGATAAGAAAGGTCAGACTCTGTTTCTTTAGATTTAATAAAGCGTACTGCCTCAAAGTAAGTGCGATTAGAAGTGTGCATAACAAAAGCAGTTAGGTCACAAACGTGCTGACAGGAAAAACAAAAGAAAAAGCCAGAACGTTTATCAATTTCACCAGCAGGTGAGCGATGGTTATTATGGAAAGGACAGAAAATAATGTAATCAGAATCTACTTCTGATTCGACGCTGATTCCTGACCCTGCAAGGATTCGTTTGATTTGTTCTGGCGTGTATACGCTACTGTTCCGTCTATTCCTGTAATCCATTCGCTCTTTCTTCTTCCTACATAAGTTCCATACATTGATAATTGAAATGTAAAATATTCTGTTGTGCTATTAAATTCTATCGTAAAATCTGGGTCAATGTCAAGTCTTGGAACATATCCAGATAGACGCATTTCTGCGGTGACTAATCTGATGTATTCAATTTTAAGTCTACCGATAGCTGCATCATCGTGGATTTTACCATCCAAGAAAAAATGTTTAACTGGTTTGTGGTGTATATTGACCATACCCCATTATAACTAGTTTTCTTCAAAATCCTTGTATCGGTAATAACCCTTGTCAAAGTCTGCCTGAACAATAAACTCACCCATAAAGCCATTACGGTTTTTACGGAATACGCATTCAATGATGTCGGAGTTAGTGGCACGACCTAATGCAAGCACCCAGTCAGCATCGTAAGCAATCTGGCGTGACCATGCAGTTTGTCCCAAGGTAGGAACAGTATCTAATTTATTAACATCATCTGGTGTTGCAGACGAGATAGCAATAATAGGCATCTCTTCGCTAATAGCCATAAGCTTTAGTTCACGAGAAAGGTTCTTCATACGTACCGTTTCGTTATCCGACTTCTGATTAGGCGACATTAGTTGCAAATAATCTACAATAACTAGGTCTGGCTTATACTGGTCAATCTTTCCACGAATAACTGATGGTGTAACTTCTCCACCATTATCGTTAGAGATGATGTGGAATTCTGGCTTACCAGCAAGTTCTTTCTTATGCCAACGCTTTAGGTCCTCAATCTCTACCTGACCATTGCTCATTTTACGGTGTGACCAAAGACCTTCACCCATAATTGTAAATACACGGTTACGAACTTCTGTCTCTGACATTTCAAGTGAGATAATTAGTGGTGATTTGCCTTGTTTCCAAGCTTGTACCGCAAAGTATAGAGCCATCCAAGACTTACCAATACCTGGATAGGCTAGGAAAACACCTAGCTGACCTGGCATGATACCTGCAGGTAGATAGTTGTCAAAGCCAGCAAGACCAGTCTTAATACCAATGGCACCAAGTTCTTGTTGTCTAGCTAAGTTTTCAAAGTATGCTACAGCAGAGTCTAGGTCTGTTGCATCAATGTCACGAATGACTGCTGTATTCTTTCGTAGTTCTGAGGTTTTAGCAATTAGGTCTTCTAGGGCTTTTGTACCCTGACCAGACTGTACATCTGCAGCAGTTGAGCGTAGCACATCTTTAAGGCTATCATTAAGGAATTCAGCCTGTAGTTCTTCTAGGTGATACTTAGTTGCTCCAACGCCATCTACAGGAATAAAGTCACGGAACTTTTCGACTACCAGCGAGGTAGGAGGAACTGTGCCATTGGCTTCTGAATAGTTGCGAACAAAAGTCCAAATATCATTGTGTGTTCTAAGAATATTATCTACGTTTGCCTGTAGCAATACGTGAACTTGCTTGTCTTGCAAGACTGCCGATATTAACTTTGATTCTGTATTACTCATTTAACCACTCCTTGGCTTTCGCCCTACGTTCGGCTCTCTCTGCCTGGTCTTGTTTTCTAGCCTCAATAGCATCTACAATTCGGTCTGCATAATTTGCAAACCATTTCCAGCTTGGGTTTGGACTTGTTTCAAAATAATAATCTAGAATGTCATAGCATTCTGGTAATCCATAGGATTCAATAAGGGCATCTGCTGCCCATTGTTCTACATTTAGATTAAGCGTTACTCGCTCTTCATAATGCTTTGTGTGAAGTTTAGCATAGCGAGAGAGCAAAGCCATTCGGTCTTTGCGTTCAGCCATTATTTGTTTTCAGTCTCCGACTGTGCCTCTGCTACCTTGTCGGTAAGCTTCTTTTCTACAAATGCGTAAACACGCTCAAATGCGTCATTGGTATTTTCACCCTCACGCTTGTTGTCACTTACGCTAATGTCAATGCGTAGTGATTGGAAGTTGCCTAGGTTTAATGTATATCCTAGACCAACTGTTACTTTAGTATTCTCGTTCTCCATACCCATACTCTCTCGTTAAATTTCTTCGTTCCAAACTGGAATAAAACGACCGTCTTCGGTCCTTGTATATGTAAGTATACCATCACCCATACGTCTTGTCAACTCCTGTTTTGTAGGAGTTATATCGTTGGTAATTAATTTATCTTTACGTGGTTGTCCAATGTGGTAGGTAGCTAGTATATCACGAATTTCGTGAACCTGCAACTCTGAATAATAACTTCTTACTTGCCATCCAGTTGCCCCACCTTTTTGACCACCTGTTGGATGTGGGATTACACCACGCTTCATAAGATTGGGTAAATACTTTTTGTGTCGATTTACTAAAGTTGCTGTTTCTCCAACAGTATATGCTTTTTTGCGATTGCGTTTAAAATCAGTAACAAGACAACTTTCAATCTGGTCTTTAATAATATTGTATACAGACATAATTCCGTTAGAGCGATTTAGGTGATGTATTCTTACAAGGTCTCCATTAAGAAACCAAACCTTTTTACTGCCTGGAATTACTGGAGCACTGTTATATGCTTCTCTATCCATTAAACACCAACAGGTAAGCCGATAGCAATAACATGAATATAAATATTTACATTTCTTGCTTCTGAATTAAAGTAAACAGTTCCCTTAACTTTATTGTTTGTAACTTCATTAATCACAACAGAAACATTTGATGTATTGCTCTTTAGTCCTGTTGCAGAAGATTGTGGGGTAAAAGTAACAGTTGGTGGATACTTAAAACTTTTATTAAATTCAAATGTAAATGGAATAACATCTTTTGTCTTGCTATTGTTATCTGATGTTACCATTACTCTACCAGCTGAAAAAGCTAGGTTTGGTGTTGCTACAGTTGTATCGGCAGCCTGTCTTTGAGTTGAAACAATAGAGTTCTTTTGTGAACCATAATCTGTTGCAAACTTATTTAATGTCTGAACAATGTTTGATAAGTAGGCAACGTCAATAATTGTGCCTTGTGCTGGAGTTTCTAAAATAGCCATAATGTAATTATATCACACCTCCGTCAATGTTACCAGTAACGGCAACATAGGTTGTGGACATTCCCTCCGTACTTTCTACAAGCTTAACATTATTAGAAATTACTTTATCGTAAGTTGCAATTTGAATTCTTGCCTTTACATAATATGCTCTTGGATTATTTGGAACTGTAAGATATGCTTCTGAAGATGATTTTTCTCCAACATATGTCCAATCTGTATCATACACTGGACTGGCTTCACTATATGCCCATTTCACATAAAAGTCATATTTCATATTTGAAAAAAGAGAATTTTTTATTGAATCACTTTTTATTAATATTGCTAGATTGTCATAGGTTGGTGATATAGTTAGATTTATCTCTTGTTCATTAAGTATGAATTCTGCAGTGGTTTTTTCTGGGTCAGTATTAATAAAAATTGAATATATGTCTGACCAGTCTGATGCAATTTGCTTATTTTCAGTATTCATTCTGTATCTAATATGATAACTACCGTCAGAAAAAATTAAAGGAAACTCTTTTGCTGGCACACTAAATTTTTGTATGGTCATTATGCCACATCCACTTTAAACCTATACTCTATTAAACTAGCACCATTTTCTTCTTTAATAATAGGTTGAGAATTTGTATTAACAACAACAGTATATCCACCCAAAGAATATTGTGAGTCTATTGCTGAAAGATTTTCAAAACGAAGTGCGTCAAGTAGTAGGTAGTAGTTTGCAGAACTATTTATATTTGCATAAATTCGTATATATTGTACTTGAGACCATGTAAATGTGGCTGTTTTTGTTAGTGGGTATAGTTTTGTAGATGCTACCTGATATCTAGTTGTTGATGTAACTGTTGGATTTATTTCCCATCTTGCGTATACCGTTGGGGCTGCGGCATTTGGGTCGTTACTACAAAAATCAATTGCTATTTTTATATCTGTTGAACCTGGATTTGATGCATCAACTGCTGATGTACTTACTACTGAAAATCCAAGCCTTAATTCATCTACTACTTCATTAGCAGCATCAAGTGCTGATAGGTCCACTCCAAATTTATGAATATGTTTTCCAGTATATACAAGTGAACCGCTAGAAACAGACGAATAGTTTCCTTTAATAGCAATTGCTTCATTTAAATATCTTGGTTGCTCTTGTCTTGTAAGTCTATCTCCAGCAAACATGGCATTGTCTGAGTTTAAAATAAACACAGAATCTCCACTAGCAGGATTAATTGAACCAGATATTTCAACCTCTGACTCAACATTGAGTTCGCTAGAAGCTGTATTATTGTGTGCAATCCATGATTCAGCATTACTAAAATTACTTATCACAGTGCTGTCTACAGAACCTGGTGTATTGCTTTTTTCTGCTGGGTAAATTCCAATTTCTGTAAATGCATATCTATCTGCTGACGGAAGTTCTCCTGTAAAAACAACATAAGAATCTGTACCAATAATTCTTACAGCACGAGATGTAATTGGAATGCGTATCATCTCTAAATCCATAGATGTTTTTGTAGAATAAGGTAAGCTTGAAAAAGAGCTGGCTGAAGATAATGCGTTTGGTCCACATCCAATAGCAATGTGTGAAGCAAATGTTGGTAGCTGTCCAGCTATATATTTAGATAAAAGATTTATTCCGCTATTAGTTATCATGTATATATTGTATCATCATTCAAAGAACTGAATGTAATGAATTCTACCTCTACCCCTTCGTTATTGAATATGTTGGAAGCATTAATGATAAACGAATTGATAGATGGTTCATAATATAAATAATATTTTTTATAACCTGCATCCAAGGCATTAAGTTCTGCATCTGTCGGTATATATGATGATAGTAAAATAGAAAAGGTATCGAAAAAATCTATTGTGCTATTTGGATTTGGTGCAATATTTATTGGAGAGTTAGCAAGTAAAGTAGCACTAATATTTTTAATTGGTGAATATTTTGGTGCCGTAATTCCAATTAAGCTGTCGTGCCTAGACAAAGTAAGTAATTCTCTACCGCCAATATCTTCAAGAATTAAATCTTCAAAAGCTTCGGGGGTCATGGTTTGTTCATTAAAGTTTATTTGATTAATACTAGTTTCTCTAGATGGAGTGCTTACTGGATTACCACTTCCATCGCCAGTATTAAAGCCACCAGAAGCAAGTTTTCTTTCTATTGCATCTGGATATGCCATAAAGGTCCAAGGTGTTGGGTTTATCGAATTATCTGAAATAATTGTTCCAGCATTTGGTAAAAGTGGATGACCAAAATTATATCCAGTTGTTCTATCTTTTTTTCCGCCACCATCTGAAGAAGAAATATTACTTATTCCTACCATTATTGTACCTCACTTAAATAAATTGTTTGTTTTGGACCATCTTCTGAATAACTATATTCAGATGAATACACAACATATCTAGAATCTGATGTTAATGATATTTGATTAACATTATCTTCATCAACATAATCAACTGTAACAATATCTCCCAATTGGGCATATGGAACTCCAAAAGCTTCAACTCCAACAGCTTTTCTAGGTTTTGAAATTTTAGATATTAGCCAACCCATAAGTTCATTAGCAACATCTTGGTCTTGTATATACTTTGCATTAATGTCAAACTCTTTTATGCCATATGTTGTTCTACTGTTTTTAATATCTATGTATTGATTATATAGGTCAACGGTTTCCAACTTTGTACCGCTAAATGTTGGATTAGAAAAGTCTGACCTTTTATTATAATAATCATCTACAGTCAATGTTGTGGCAACTTCGTCGGTCAAAGTTACTCCCTGAATTCTTAAATAGTTTCCAGTATCTGGACCAACCATAAGAATTGTGTCTGTACAGTTAAATACCATAAATTCTGCACCATAAGCATTTGGAGTAAATTTAGAAACGGTATAGCCCTTGAAAGAACTTATTGTTGGACTCATTTTTGCAGTTAATGCTGGATATGCCTTATCATATTTAATATTAAAATATGCTGCTTCTCGCATAATAGTTCCAAATTCATCAAAATATAAATTGTGTTCTGCCCCTGAGCCACCAACATTTGATAAGAATGTTTTTTGAACCATTCCACTAATTGCATACTTAGTTAATCCTTCATTTGTTGAAATAGAATCATCATCAAAAATTGTTCTAGATTGTATTGGTGGTGCAGAAATAATTGAATTTGGATTTTTTTCATATCGTTTTCTAATTGCATAAATATTTTCAAACATTGCCTTTGTAGTACCTCGTACAAACATTGCCATATTCTTTTTAATTGGTAGAGAATCTTTGTCATCTACCACTGCAATTAATGAATTATTTATGTATAAATAAAATCTTTTCCATTTTGAACTAAGTGTTTCATACTCTACTGCTATGTCATAAACGGTTGGATAATTTTCAGCCATGGTTCTTGATTGACCAACAAACTCTCCTTGGTCTACCAAAATTGTTGCTTGACCACTATATAGATAAACTGGTATTGCATTAGAAGAGCTTGTGTCTTTTTTTACTTTATAGAAGAAAATGTTGTCAAGGGTAGTAGATTTATCTGTTCCATCATATGACAATGCTGCTATTTCAAAATAATAACCATTGTTTGTACTTGAACTTTTATCTAACATAAAGGCTAGTCCAGCAGAGCCACCAGTTATTTTTAAACCATCATATAATCTTATACCATTGTCTACATTTTGTGTTGTAAGTATTTCTTTTTGTCCAGGAGTTTGAACTGGACTTCCTAGTATTCTTAGTCTTGTTCCAAAATGACGATAAGTTTCATCTAATTGTTTTGGAATGTAGGTAACCATATCTCTAGGTTTAATTTTTTTATTATATAAATCTTTTAATGATGGTCCAGAAAACACTAAAGCAGAAGATTGAACGCTACCCCCACGCTCTGCTCTTGTTCGTGCTCTTATGCCATCTTGGTTTGACTCTCCATCTATAGAAATTAAAACATTTTTAATTTTTTCTTGAATTTTTGCAGATTTTTGAGCAATTGTTGTTGGCGTATTAGCTGCAGCATTTCCATTAGAATCTGTTACAGTTGTGGTTGTTGAATTAGCAACTGTAAAGTTTGTTGCTGTTCTTGCTGTAATTGTAAAAGTTCCGTTATATCCAGAAGGGGCTAAACCAGAAACCACTACAGTATCTCCAACAGCAAAATTATTATTTGCAGTATATCTAACGCTTCCAGCAGATGGTGTAGACGGAGACACAGCAGTAATTGTTCCACTAAAGGTGGCACCAGCAGCTCCATTTTCAGTAGCTCCTGCAGTTTTATTATCAAAAAGATATTCTGACTTCATTATAAAACCTTTTCGTCTCGTTGAGTCTTTCCAGATATCAGATAGACCTGCAGGGTGTTCTACAACTTCTGTACCAAATTGTCCTCTACCATGTTGAGCAATAGATGTTCCAGTTTCATCAATCTTTGAATAAATTCTAACTCTTCCTGTTGGATAAATCTTTTTAGCAAATTTAAGTTTTGAAAAATAGTTTGCATATTCTTGAACACTAGAAATCCACACGTCGCCTACTTCTTCAATAGTATATTCGACAGCATCATATTTAATGATTTCACCGTTAGCATAGAAGTATCCGTTATATCTTGGCATCCAATATACACCTTCGTTTAGGTCAAGAATGTTATTTGTCATAATAAAATCTGCACTAAATGTTATAGAACCACTTGTGCTGTGTTCAGCATTTGTTCTAAATTGTGAACTAGAGATAATCTCAGAAATTTTAACGCCGTTGCCAAAGGCACCAGTGCCACTATTTTTTGTAAGTGTTTGTCCAACAGCAAAATTGGTTGTTGAGCCAGTGGTCAAGGTTACTGTTGTACTTCCAGCTGTAAGAGTAGCTACCAATCCTAACGTTGCTGATTTTGGCTCTGGTACTGCTGTAGACAGGGTTGAATTAAGCGGTATAGCCGTTAGGGCATATCCAGAACTTTGGTTATTGACCTGGTTAATACTTTTTGTATTTTGTTCTGGTGGTGCTTCCCAAAGCAGTGTTGGTTGATAAATCCATGTTCTATAATTATCTACGTTGTATGCTTGCTTAATTTCTGCAATAGACTTTCTAATACTTCTTGCACTATAGTTGATTTTTCCAGCATTATATATATCACTAATTTTAGAATTAATACCCAAAATATTTGCAAGCTTAGAATTTTTAAATTTAATACTATTGTTTAATCCAGTTGATGATGTGTTGTAATCTTGTGAGCCATAAAGAGCAAAATCTGTAGAGCGTTGGTCTACTGTTGGCATTGCATATTCTTTACTCATAATAATAAAATTGTTGTATTCATCAAAGAACATCATATGCTGGGTAGATACCGCTAAATCTTGTAATACCTGGGCTACGCTTGTTTGTGGTGCAATAAAAAAGTATGGAATAATTGGGTCTTTTGTTCCATCAACTCTTTTAAAAACATAATTAGAAAATCCAATTGAATCAAATATTGTTGCAATAGCCCAACTTATGGATACATCTCTCACAAATACTTGTGGTGCTACCATTGACTCAAACATAGTAAACTGGTCACGAAGTTGTAGAGTTACGCTTCTATCTGATGCAGAATAATCTGGAAAGCCATCACAGTTCATAGTTTTAATTGGATAATAATAGTCGGAATCATTTACATCTACAACAATTTCATATAGCTTAACTTGTAAATTTTTAGCAATAAATTTATTGATAATACTGTTTGTATTGTTTGGATTAAATGCTTGGTCGTAATCAAATAAGTTTAGGTCTCCAGTACCTGCTAAAAGTTGACCAACAGGCATACCACTATTTCCTAAATCAGATGCGTGTTTCTTTACGGAAAATCCAGTTGTTTTATCTGAAAGGTCTACAGCAAGTCTTGGTGATATCTCAATCAAATCAAATGGAATGTTTCCTTTTGTCATTTCTTCTACAACAATTCTTAAACCTTTTATATAATCAAACTCACGGTAAAGACCTGAACCATATGTTGATGGATTTGTTAAATCTTTTGCAAATGGGGTAAATCTATTTACAGTTTCTTCGTGAAGTCTCCAGCTATATGATGCGGTAACTGGAGAATCATATGTACTGCCATTATAAATATACCATTGTCCAGGAGTTGAAGAACTTGCTCCAACCAAATATCCATATCCAACATTGGATGCAACTGGAAGACTAGATGCTGTAGCATAATCTCCAGCATAATAAAATGTAGTTTCATATCCAGAAGGGATAACAAGACCATATTCAAGCTCTACATAACCATCTTCTTTAATTATTGGAGTCTCGCCATCATCACGAGTTTGTCCTGGATAAAAATACTCTAAAGTTTGCCATTTATCAGACACAGTAGCTGTTCCATTGGAATCAGTTACCGTCGCAGTTGTAGCATTAGCAACAACAAAATAACTTGATGTTGCTTCTGTAATTGTTCTTGTTCCGTTATATCCAGAAGGAGCAAGACCAGTAATTACTACAGTATCTCCAACAGAAAAAGAATTGCTTGCGGTGTAGGTAACATTACCAATAGATGGTTCAGAATGGGTCACTGCGGTAATTGTTGAATCTAGTGAATCTAATTTTTGGATTGACCAACCTGCTGGAGCTTGTTTGTTATAATCTCCATAAAACTGGTCTCCACTAGCCCCATTACTCATATCATATGTTCCAATATGAGTTTGCATTTTTACTACAATTCTATTTGCTGGAACAGCTTCTGTATATACAACAAATGGTGCTGCATCATCAATATAATATCCATACCCCGATGAATTTGATTCGGAAACACCACGAGCAATATCATCTGAAATAGCTGTTCCATTTTGATTTATTAATGATGTTGTTGATGAATTTACAACAGTAAAAGTAGTGCTAGTGCATTCTTCAACACGAAAAGTTCCATTATATTCTGAAGGAGATAGATTACTAATGTGCACAGTTTGATAAGGAACAAAATTATTATTTGCAGTGTATGTAACATTACCAGCAGATGGTGTAGACCTAGATACTCCAGTAATTGTTGCACTTAAAACTTCTGTTCTAAAAGATGACCAATATTTAAAATTATCATCTTTACTTGCAACATAATATCTTGGTCTTTGTGCCATATGCTCATTACTTGAAGGAATATTTCTTGCAGTTGGAAAAAACATTAATTTATTAATTCCAGAACGTGGTCTATTTTTGCCAAAACAATCTTCTAAAGACATTAAAAGTTTTTGCTGCTCATTTCTTGATTGAGAAAAGTATGGTGTGCCATCATCTTCATATCCACCATCAATGAGTATGTCTGCATATGTTGCATTTGTATAATTATTTGCAGTATCATTAGAACTATATGTTGTTGCAATTGTAGTAAACGGACTACTAAAATCTGATGGTCTATAACGATAGTTACCAATTTTAGCAATATTATTTGCTAAATTTAAATTCCACTCTGCAAGAACTAAACTTTGTGTTCTAATTGTAGACTCACTAATAGTATGATTTTTTACTTCATCGTATACTGCAATACCGCCACTAGAATAGGTTCCTGTTTTTGTGCTTGCAATGGTAAAATTTGAGGATGTTCTTGATGTAATAACTGCATCTGGTATGTTAAAGACTGATGGAGTTATTCCAGAAATATGGACAATATCTCCAGCAACAAAGGTGTTTGTGGCGGTGTAGACGATTGTAGAGCCGTCCGAGACCGCATTAGTAATAGTTGCTGTCTTTGTTTGTACTGTAAACATTATGCCTCTTCCAGGGTCACGCTAATGTTCCAAAAATCAAAGTTAGTGCCACCACGTTTTACAACAGAATAAGAAAAGTCTGAAATAAACATTTCTAGTACCTGACTATATTCTGCTAGATGTTTATACTTATCTCCAGCATTCTCAAAGTTGGGATATTTGTCGTAGGATAAGTAAACCCAGAAAGAACCTTTGTTGTTTTCATACCAGTCAAGAATTTCTGCACCACCAGCACCGCCATCAGTTGTGTATTGGAATAAATATGTTCCATAGATATTTGGGTCTGCTGTTTTTACACCACCACTATATCCAGTAGTAGTTACAGCACCAGTAGCTAGATTAAAATTAGGGTCATTTGAGAATGAACGAGATGGCAGCATATCCCAAGAAACTGATATTTGGAGTTTGTCAGCAGTATGGTATGAACGCATACGACCATTTACAGTTCTTCTTCTATTTTCAATTCTTTGTTGAGAAAAATCTATTGCACCTCTGTTATCATCGGATAAAATAAGAAAGTTATTGGGAGTATCATTTGAGTTAATTTCTGTTCCAGTTGGAACGTAGGAAGCTTTTCCAGCAACACCAATAGCATCTGTAACTCCTGCGGTAGTTGTATTTGTAACAACAAAAAATGTTGGAGTAACTCCAGTAACTGCATATGTTCCATTATATCCAGCTGGAAGAAGTCCATCAATATTGACAAAATCTCCAATAGCAAAATTATTTGCAGCAGTATATCTTACACTACCAACAGCAGGATTTGATGGAGTAACTGCAGTAATATTTGCTGCTTCTCTTACTGAAAATGTTCCAGAATTATCTGCCCATAGCATTGCTTGTGGACGAGAATATTTCTTTCTACCATTTAAATATTCTGCATAATTATCTGCCATTAAATTCTAGTGCTCCTAATTTGTTGAGAATCAATCTTTTTGATTTCTCTAATAACTGTTCGTGCAATGTCGCTGGCATTTGAATTAGAACCACCAACATTGATATTTACTCCATAACTATTATACACGGAACCATTGTTGTATGTGCCATTATTCATAGCCTTTAGGTTTCCTACGCCATATTCTCTAACTGCCCCAGGGTTCATTACAAACTCCTTATCGTGAAGTTTTGCAAGTCCACCACCAGCATATCCTGTACGGAACATACCGCCATTTTTAAAGTGAGGAATGTTTACAAGTCCACCGTTTGCAAGTCCTTCGATAGATGTAAATCCACTAGAAGTTTTAGGCTTTACTTTTCCATTTAAAAATTGTGAAATCATGTCAAGAAGCGGAACATTTTGATTTCTTGTTAAGCCAAGTTGATTACCAAACATATTTTTTACATAATTTAACATTGGATTGTTATTTTTTTTCATTGTCATAGAACTACCCAAATTTGATTCAATATGTTTTAGTCCATATCCAGAATTTGGAACACCAACCAACCAGTTGGTCAAAGCGTCTCCATGTTTATATCCAATATAACCCTTAGATAATAGACCCTGAATGAGTTTGTCATTCCAAGGCATTTGGTCTAGTTGATTTCCTACGTGTGCTCTCCATTGATTTCCAGAAATATTTGCTTGTTTTTGAATACCAGATTGTGTTCCATGTATTTTTATATATTCTTTTGCTAATTTGTTGCTATCAATATATCCTTTTCCAAACAAAGTTTTTAATGCTGCTTTTGGAGTTACGCTCATACCGTGTACTTGATTTCCAAAACCGCTAAACATCTTATCGGAAATTTCTGGGGTTTGTGCAAAATAAGTTCCTGGTCCATATACCTGACCATTTTCTATTGGAATGTCTTGTGGGTGATATAGTTCTTCAATAATGTTATTGCTTCTATGTCTAGCTGTTTTGTTGAAAAATAGTGCAGCAATATTAGGAGGAAGGACGCTAATAAGTTTTGCCAAAGTTTTTGATGGCATATTGAATCCAAGACCCTGTGCCAATTTTTTATCTACTTTTGTTTCATGCATACTCCAAAGCATTTTTTGAAGAGCTAGATATGGAGATTTACTATTTAATAAATCATTAGCTCCAGTTAATGAATTTTTTGCTTGGTTTTTGGCTTGAAGTGATTGTCTTAGAAATTCTCCAAAATTAAAGTTAGAAGAACCCAAATTCCAAGGAACTAAATTATTTAAGTGGTCTTTACTTAATCCAGCTTGTTGCCATTGAGGAAAATCTGGATGACTCAAAATTCCCTCAGTAAAATTACTTACACCATTACGTAAAGCATATTTTACTCCTGCCTCTGTTGCCTGAAGACCTGCAAGCTTTGATTGTGAAAATCCTATGCCAGTTTTTGCCAAAGTGAATGGTGTTGCTCTAACACTGCTATCGCTAGGAATGTCTCCAAATTTACTTCTTGCTGCGTTCCATAACGGAGAGTCATACTTTTTGCCAGCTGGAAAATTTGTAAATCCTTCAAGTTTTAGGGCTTTTAGATATTCTCCTCCAGTTGCTGGCTTAGATGGATTAAATGCTTTTGCTGTAGCTTTACCTGCTTTAGCTGCAAGCATTTCAGTCATTTTTGCTGTATAAGCTGCTTTTGCAGCACCAACTTTTCCTGTTGACAGAAGTGCCTTTGCTCCTACAGCTCCTGCTTTGCTTGCTCCACCAAATCCAGTAAGTGCAAGTGGTGTAAGAATTGCGGTTAGGTAATCAAAAAATCCTCCCTTACCAGAAGCTACATTCATATATGACTCTGCAGTTGCAAAACCACCCATCACATCTGTTCCATGTGCTCCACCTTGAATGATTGGGTTAGTCAATCCAGCAGCAATATCATTAAGACCAAAACGTTTTTTACCAGGAACTTTATGTTCGGACTGTCTAAATCCTGCTAGTCCACCATTAGCAAATTTTTCTGCATGGTTTAGTTTGTCAAGGGTATGAGTTCCAATAGCCTTTACAGCATTTGCTCTAATAACATATTCACCATTTGAAAGCATGGCAGGTATTGAATCACTTGTTCCGCTACCTGCACCTGTAATGTGTCCACCGTCAGCAAACTTAAAGTTAGATAGAAGTGTTCCTATAAAATTAGATATTGTTCCCCAAATACCACCAGAACCTACATTTAAAGCAGTTGTTAAAAATGGATTTTTCATAATTGAGGCAGCATTATTTTTTGTAATTGTAAGTTGTTCTACAGTCATTCCTTTTATTTTAGTATTCTCGTATGGTTTTGGCTGTTCGTTGCTAATCTCAGTAAGTTTAGACTGAGCAGAACTTGCTGAACTGTCTAAGTTGTCTTGTTGATTTTGTAATGAACCAGTCTTTGTATCTCTCTGGTCCTGAAGAACATTTTTCTGTTGTTCTAATGCAACCTTTGCTTCATCTGCTCTAATTTGTTGCATTGCTTGAGCAGCACGGAATACGTCACCTTGAGAAAGGGCATCTGCTAAATCAAGTTGTCCTTTTTGTCTATCTGAAATTGATTGATTTAGTGCATCAATTCTTTCAAGTGCAGTGATTCTTTTATCATATAAATCATTAACTGCTGTTTCTTGTTTTTGAAGATTTTTTTGTTGATTAGTAATTCCAGTAATAACTTTTTGTTGTTTTATTAACTTTGCATGTTTTTCATTTTCAAACTTATCTAAATATAAAAGATATTTTTTTGCATCAGCATTTCCTATAGAGACATCGGCAAGAAGTTGGCTACTTAACGCAGCACCCTTCATAGCTAGTTTTAATACTAGTGCCTTATCTGATAGATTTGATATTAATGCTGCAGCAGTTGAAACTTCTGGACTAACCTCTTTCAATACTTTATTTAGGTAAACAATTCCATCTCCAGGATTTGCTTGTTCGGCAGCATTAAAACTTTGCTTAATTTTGCTAAATGATGATTCAAACTCTGTTACAGATATTCTACCTTTTTCAAATTCTTGAGATAATGCGGAAACAAATCCACTTAGTTGTGAAGTGTATGCATCTATATTTGCAGAAGCTAGCCAGTTAAGACCAAGCCAATCTCTTTGAGACTGAAGTTCTTTTACCATACCATCTGTAATTTCCTTGATACTTTTAGCTAGATTTTGTCTTCCTGTTTCTGTATCTAAGGTTAAATCTTTAAATTTAATAACAACGTTTGTTTTTTGAGCTTCTTTCTTAATAGCATCAACAATAATTTGTACCTGTTCAGCACCAACACCTTGACCATATAAATCAAGTGCTAGTGATTGCATTGTTATTGCAAATTGCTTATCTGTTGCTCCACGTAATTTGCTTGCCTGGTCTCCATAAAGAGATTTAAATTGGTCACTTGTTCTAAACTGCTCTGCAAGGCTTGCCTGTTTTCCTGTTTGACCTTCACCAGCAACAGACAAAGTTCTAATACCAGATAGTTTTGCATCTGTTCCAAAGAATTCATTAACTTTATCTAGTCTATCTTTTGTCATAGACAAAGTATCTACAACTGCTTTAGAAATTTCTGCTTGTTTTTTAGCATTTGCTGTAAATATTTCATATGCTGTTGTCGCTACTGTCAGCACAAGACCCAACTTTAAAAACATTGGAGCAAGATTTTTAAGTATTGGAAGTAGTTTTTCTACTCCAAATGTAGCAAGTTTTGCTTTTACTCCTTGTGGAATAAAGCTTCTACCTACATCGGCAATAAATGCAGCGTTTCCAACATTGGCAATAGTATTTCCAATGTCTCCACCAAGCATACTGCCACCCATACTGGCAGCCATACCTGCTCCACCAAGAACACCTCTTCTGGAAAGGAATGAACCAACTTTTCCAAATCTACTTGTTTTCTTGGATGCAGGTGTTTCCCTTGTTGCTGCAGCTATTTCATCTTTGGTGGCAAAACGTTTTCCATTATTATAACGAACATATTCTTTACCATTTTTATCGACACCAGTGGTTTTTGTAATTCCATTACCAAGTTGTTCCGTTACAGCAATTGTTGGTGTTGGTTTTGTTTTTGCTGCAGCTTTATTTGCATCACGCTTTGTTCTAGTTCCTTTTTTTGTTTCGGCAGTCTCTGCATTGATAGCAGATGTATTCTTTTTAATAGCCGTAGTTTGTCTCTTTTTTTCTTTATTTTGAGAGTTATCAATTTTTGCCTTTTGCTCTTCTAATGCCTTGTCATCAAGCTTAGGGTTAAGTCTTATTTTGCCTCCAGCTTTAGCTCCTTCAATAAACCCTCCAGCTTTTCCACCAACTTTTAGTCTTTCTCTAAGTCCAGCAGAAGCTATCCTTGTTCCAGGAGTTGGTCTATCAGTATTTTGATAAAAAGATTGCAAAGCTTTTATACCAGATTCAGTTGTTGGATATACTGCTCCACCAACTCTTCTTGGGTCCATTTTTTTCAATTCTTTTACTAAGGTTTTTTCATCTAGCCCAGACTGTGCAGCCATTTTTGCAATAATTTTTTTATCTTTTAAGATATCTCCAACAGCACTTGTTTTTCCGTCTCTGCTAATTCTTCCTTCTACGGCATCTGCAAATACTTGATTTAGTGCTCTATGGTCTGGTAAAACTGTTTTAGATGTAAAGGTTTTATCGTCACCCATTGACGATATATGGGTACTGTCTACTGGTCCAGCTTTTCCAAATCCATATTTTGCTAAAAAGTTGCTTCTTGCTTTTTTGTCTTCTGTATCTACTAATCCTCTAGCATCTGCTTCTGCAATCACTTGTTTTTTAATGGCTGCTTGTTCTTCTTTTTGACCAAACCAACCAGCCTCAAACAATGCTCTAACTTGCTCTATGATTGTTTTTGGAGCCGCCCTTACTTTTTGACGAGCATCCATCTTTCCTTTATTAAATCCTGGAATTTTTCCAGCAATCATTCCCTTAATAAAACCACGATATTTTTGTGCTGGTCCTGCAGGAATAACTGCTTCACCTGGAGCAAGCATTGCTGGAACAATATCTCCAGCACCTTTAGGACCAGGAACACTAAAAATACCACTAGCGTATTTTTTAGGTGCTGCTTTAGCCTTTCCTTTTCCTCCACCTGCAGCAACACCACTAAATGCAACTTGTGCAGAAATAGCTTTTTCATATTGTGCTGCTAGATTTGCTACTGCTTTTGCTTCTACAGTAAATGATTGTGTAAGTTTATTGTGTACCTGGTCTAATGAGGCAGCAACTGCAGCAGCTTCAATTTGCTGTTGTGTCATATAGTTAGTAGTTTCACCAAGAACCTGTGATGCAGTAGTTGTTTTATTAAATATACTCTTTACAAAAGAGAAACCTTTGATAAGGTTAGCAACACCGTTAGCAATCAAACCAAATGTCATAAGCATGATTGGTCCAAGACCAGCAATAACACCTGTAGTTGTAATAATAAATTGCTTTACTCCGCCATCAAGATTATTGAATGATTTAAGAACATCTGTACCGAATTTAATAAGTGGTGTAACAGCTTTAATAAATTCTTCACCAACAGGGGCAAGTTCTTTTTTAAAGTCAGCTACTGCTTTTTGGAATTTATACATTGGTGATGATGAAATACGATTAAGCTCTCGTTGAGCAAGAATTCCAAGTTCTGCAGATGATTGTTTAGTTAGTTCTAGAACTCTTGCTGCTTGGCTACCGTCTTTAATTACGTTTTGGAACAATGTAGATAGACGTGAGAATTGGAACTTGCCAAACAGTTGCTCAATAGCACGAGCACGATTTAGAGGGTCTAGTGTATCTAGTGCTTTTGCAAAGTCAATAACAAGATTTTTTACATCTCCTTTATTTTTTTCAACAATGCTTGAAATATTAATTCCAAAACCTTCAAGCATTTTGCTTGCTTTGTTAGTTGGATTAATGAGAGATGCAAGACCAGACTTTAGAGCGTTGGCACCTTCGGATGCATTGATACCACCTTCACGCATTGCTGTAAGGAAGAATGACAGGTCTTCTACGTTACCACCAAGTTGCTTGATAACTGGTGCTGCTTTTGGAATAGCAGTTGTCAGGTCTTCAATAGATGTTACAGTTTGGTTTTCAACTGCGTTTAGAAAGTTAATTTTTCCACGAAGTTCGTCAGCAGATGTTCCAAAAGCATTTGTTAGAGAGATTGTTGTCTCTAATGCTTTTTGTTGTTCTACGTTACCTAATACTGATAGACGTGTTGATTCTGATACTTGAGCAAGTAGGTCTGCCCCCATTTTACCAGTAGCAGCTGCTTTAGCAGCAGACTCCATAGTCTTTTCTACTGTAACTCCATATTTAGTAAATTCAGATGCTAGGTCTTTGACCTGTTTAAGCATTCTATCTGCTTCAGTAGATGGTGTAAAGCTGTCTCCATAAACACGTTTAAATGCAACTGCTTGCTTTTCCATTTCCATAAATGTTTTGGCAGCAGTTGCTCCAAGAATACCGAGTGGAATAGAAAAACCAACCATAAGCTGACGACCAGCCCATTGTGTGTTTTTACCAAAGTTTAGAAGGTTGGTAGAACCTTGTTTTAGTAGTTGATTTAAAAGCTGTTGCTTTTGTGCAGCAATCTGTGTTTTAGTTGACAGGTTTTCCATGTCAAGTGCAAGTGGTCTAACAGCAATTGTTTTAAGAGCACCATTTGCATCACGACCCATTTTAATATATTGAGTCTGTAGGTCCTTGACTCTTTCAATGGCTACCTTTTGAATGGTATCCATTTCTGTTTTAAAGAATTTACCAAAACTTCTGGAAGCACCACCAGCATATCTAAAATACTGGTTTAGAGATAATTTATTTTTTTCAAGTGATGTTGTAAAAGCTTGTGTAGATGATGCAACAGTTTTCATCTGTGCTGAGTATTGACCAGTTGCATTAATTGTGTCAACTAGTGACTGTTGCATTTGTAGTGATTTTAGATTGGCTGTAGCACTACCCTTAGCCATTGAGGAATGAAAGTCTGAAATCTGTCTTTGAAGAAGTTTGATTTGTGCTAGTGCTTGACTAGCATCAATATCAATTCTTACTTTGGACTCGAAATCAGACATTCATTATTACCTCTTTTATTAGTTTTTACCACCGATAAATTGAGTTCCACCCAAGGCTACGCCTGATGCTTCTTCAATAATTTGGTATACGGTTGGTAGGTCTAGGATATCTTCTAGCTTTGATGGGTCTTCAGCCAGTTCTGGCTTGTACTGACGCATTGCAATGCTTACGCATTCCATTAGAATATCCATTGATTTATCGTTGTCTTCTGCAACTTCTTCAATGCTTGTGAACTTTTTCATAAAGTCACGTAGAAGAGAAATCTTAAGTGGACGTACAGTAATAACTGTTCCATCTGGCAGAGTGATTTCTTTTGCTTCGTTAATGGTGGTTGCCATTTTGCCTCCTATAGGTTATAAACAATTATAACATAGAACAGATTGATTAGTCCCACTTTTCATAAGCTAGTCCCATACCAATACCGAATCCAGCTTTTTGTGCATTTGTTCCTTGTAGGGCTAGGATATCATCTGGGTCACTTGTTGCTCCACCACTAAATACTCTAGCTTTCATTGATTCCCATGCATCTGGTTCATTATTTTTACCAGATTGTTCATCTAGGTCTACACCCTGGATAGCAGCAAGAAATTTCTTTTCAGCATAGTCTGCGTCTCTCTTAGCATTTAGTGTACTCATTAGTTCTGGTAATGATAATGATTTTTCTAGCTCTTCATAGTCTTTCCAAATACCCAGCAAAAATGCTTCTGATTCAAGTGCTGCCAAGTCCATATTTTCCCATGTTGGTGGATTGTCTGATACCTGTTTCTGTGGAGTATCTTGTGTTTCTTCTTTATTCTTTAACTGAATACCTGCAGAAAAATCTAGTAGGTCATATAAAGTATCCATATCTATTGAGTCTTCTAGCAATTCTTTTGTTGCTATTTGTGGATGGTATTGTCTCATTGCGATTGCTCCACAAATAAGTAAAATATCCATTGTTTCTTCTTCTGATTGAGCTTTTCCAAAATTGGAAAATTCATCCATAAAATCTCTAAGATAAACTATCTTGAGTGGATTAATGTGTAAAACTGTTCCATCAATTAATTGTATAAATCCTGATTCATATATTTTAGTAGCCATGTATCTATTATAGCAAAAAGAAACTCCCCCAACCAAAGTTAGGGGAGCCTCAACTATTAAGTTATTTTTAGAATGAATCGCTAGTAACGTTAGATGTTGGATAGCCAGTCTTGTTACCTGCTGCGAGTGTGCGGTCTACAATTCTTCCGTATGTTCCTGAGTTATTAGGAAGTAGACGGAATGAAACGTCGAACATTGTTGCTGCATCACGTTTTGCGGATACAGTAACACTGTCAATAGAAATTGCACGATATGCAACGTAAATACGTTCAATTGTACTTCCTGCTGCACAGTCACCAGTTCCTGGTCCTACCGCAACCAAACCACGTTCGATTGGGCAGTCACCGATGTCTCCAGCGGATAACTGTAGAGTGTCCTCTCCAGTTAGACCACCAGTACCACTTGAAACGAATGCATCTGTTCTTGGACGAGCCAAGGAAAGAAGCAAGTTTTCTAGGGTAGCCTCTGCAAAGCTTGTGTTAAGGTTAACTGTCATGCCCTGCTTGTAGAGTTTAGCTACGTCAAGAACCTGGTCAACGCTTACTTCACCAAAATCTGGAGCAAATGTAAGGTCAATACCATTGCTAGTGTAACCTACGTTACGGAAGCTGGTGTTGTTGCTCAGAGTTTCTCTATATGATGCATCTGATGATGCAGCAGGTAGATTTGAGTAAGCCATTTCGCCGTTTTCATAAGCGTAAAGTGCTGCTGCACCAACGATAATGTTGGAGCTTGTACCTCTTTGATATGCCATAATTTTTTCACCTCTATTTCTTATGGAATTTATGGTTATGGGTGTTTCCTCAATATAAGTATAACTTGCGTTTATGATTAAATTGAGTCTTGAATAACCATATGGTAATCAAATTCAATTATAATTTTATTACCACCATAGGTCCGAGCAGTGCCAAAATCAATGACATCCCTGACCTCTTCTAACTGATATACCTTAAAGCTATGAAAATAAAAGTTTGGCTGAATAGTTTCTCCCTCTACGGTAATAGAACCTTTATCTTTTTGCCATTTATTTATTTCTTCTGCAGTTTCGTCTTCACGGTCCATTAGTCTTAGAATTTTTTCTGTAATCTTAATCATATTGACAACTGAGTTTTCTGCTGTGGCATAAAAATAATACAAAGCTTGTTCACATTTAATATGTGGAAATGGCTTTCTACGCATACGAATAAGTCTGTCATATGTACACATAATTCCACCTTCTGGAAAACTTGATGTTAAGTTGTCAATGGTAGATGGTGTTGTTGGGAAAAATGGTATGGAGCTAAATCCCAATGCCTCTAACTTTTCTTGAAGGTAATGATTTACCCAAAGCATTGGTGTATTTAATATAGATGTTGCTGTCATTTGATTGCTCCTACTATCCAATTATACCCTGCTTTAACACCCTCTGAACGCTTAGCATTCTTTTTTAAATGTTTGTGAAATTCTGCTGGATTTTCTAAATTATATGCAATTCCAGATGCTTGCAAAAAAGATTGAGTAAAATATCTATTAAAAAACATATCAAGAACATGGGTAAATTGTCCCTGAACTTCTCCACCTGGTTTATTAATTTGAATAGGATTGGGCGTAAAGATAGTTTCTTCACCATTTTGAAATACAAGAACACTTGAGTTTTTGGGTTTAATAGTAATTGGAATTCCCTTTTCCATAATTTCTGCTTTATTAAAAAATGGTGTAGTAGACCCTCTGCTTATAGATTGTGATTGTTTAAATGAATATGTAAAAACAAGATTATTAGATGTAAGAGTATAGTCAATATCGTATAGCCTTGCTTCTGGGCTTCCAGTCATATACCATTCATAAACATGATGTAGTCTTTGTGGGTCAAGTTTTGCATTAGTATCAATAAATTGTTTTGCTATTTCTACTGCACTAGCACCAAGTTCATTTAAAAATTTTGTCTTACCTAATTTAGCACCGTCAACATATCCGTTTGAATATTCTGCAATATTCATAATGTCTCTAAATAAATTTTTATCATCAAATTTTACTGTTATCATATGTCCGTTCCTTGATTTTCTGAACGTTTAACAATTATTTTATAATACTCTACACTTCCAAATGGACCAACCACTGGCTCAAATGTTGCAAGTTCAAATATTGTTGGCTGTCCAGAACGTGAACCAGAAGTTTCTAAATAAATAACATTGCTATTCTTATCTCTAATATTAGTTATTAGAATATTTGTGAGAGCATTTCTTTCGTCTTCACTTGAAAATCTTATATCGGTTCTTACCCTACCATTTAAAGCATTATCAATATTTAGTTTAGCATCTGGTTGAATGTCTTTTTTATTTTTTAAACCACTAGCAACAAATGCACATGAAATACTTTTATCTAATACCCAGTTTCTTTTTACATCTCCATAAGCACCTTGCTCAACTATTGGATAATAAACATCTGCAAGCATTGGAAATAAAAAATCTGTGGTTTCGCATATTGCCATTACAACACCCCTGGGTGAGTAATAGTCTTGAAATATTTAGATAAAATTTTATCTACAAGAATATTTCCTGTTCCCTCAAAAACAGCAGTATCAAACTTAACATCAAATTGGTCAGTATTGTAGGCATTGATGTATCTTTTATAATAATCAAGTCTTCCACATTCAATGTCGTCAATAATCATTTCAGTTGCTTTTTTAATGTCAGATGGGACCATTAGGTATCCATCTTCACCAACAATTGTATAATCGTTACCAGCAGCAAATCCACGACCACCGTACATAAGACCAATATAGTCTGAGGAACCAGCTGGAAAAATTGATGGAGTTGATTCTCTTCTATTTATTTCGCCAGTATAGTCTAGGGTTAATGCGGTTTGGTCTGGCGTGAATACATATTGAGATGTCCAATATTTTTTAACAGAACCAAATTTAGTTTCTGCAGAAACTTGTGCAGATGTTATGGTTTTACCTGTAAGTCTAAGTCCATACAATCCAGCATTTTCTAACAATTCATATATAGTGTATGTTCCGTCAAGATTGGTTGAACCTTGAATTGTAACAATATCTCCTACAGAATAATCTAACTTACTAAGTGTTTTTAGACCAAGATTACTGTTTGATGTTGGGTTAGCATCCCAAAATCCTGTAATTTCAATATTGTCTTCATCTTTATAAACAAGAACATTGTTTTCATATAAAGCAATAACTCTTTTTAGGTTATCCCAAACAGCAAGATAATCACTACCCAAACCAAGAGTATTAATTAGGTGTCGTTTATAATAAAATCCATCTGTAACAATAGAGTCAATAATTGCTCGTGCTAGTGCTTCTTGGTCTTTATATTTGGCTACCTCACTTGCTACTGTTGATTTTGTGGTGGGGTCTACATATGGTCTACGAACTTCGTAGTAGTCCTCAAAAAATAAATTACTTGGAATAGCACTTGTTCCAGAATAAACCTGAACCTTGTAGTCTGCATCATATTTAAGTGGAACAACAACATCAATTCCATTAAACGAAACCCTAGTCCAACCTACTTCATAAACAATGCTAAAGTCAAGCATATCTGTTACTACCAAATATGCAGTAGACCCACTAAAGCTATCTGGAAAGTCTATTGTAAATACAAATTTATTTGTTGCAAAATTTTTGTATGTCCAGCCTGTTGTGCTTTGTGGTGTTCCAGAATTTACTTTAATGATTTCCATTAATTATCAAATGCCTCTTTAATTTCTTTTGGTGTAACAAATCTAATGTGAATTCTAGTCATCCATTTATCGGCTTGTTCTTGTGTTACAAAGTTGTAGCCACGTTGGACTTCTCCCACACCTTCCCAAAAAACATTTCTGCTAGAATACAGTGCAACCTTTTTCTTTTTAAGTTCTTCCTTTTTAGGTTCTTCTTTTTCAATGCTAGAGCCAATTGTATTATTAATTATTGAATCTGCTGAAGCTTTTGTGTTGGTCTTTTTCTTTGGTATAGTTATTACAACATTTTCTTCTTCTACCGCTTCAATTTTTGAAACAGAAATACCAAATTCATTTGCGGTCTTTTCAACCTGAGTGATTTTTTGTTCTGACATTATTCCTCCGATTATATTATAACAGATTAATAAACCAAAAGGGGATAGAAGCCGAAGCCCCTACCCCCTCTAAGTGGGTTAACTCAAGATTATAGGCTTGAGTCGATTGAGTCGCTGTCAACGTATGCGATAGCGTCTTGTTCTTCCCATTGAATACCGAAACGTACGAATACGGTGTATTCAACTGTGTCCTTCTTTGGCACGTAGAAGCGGTTTACAGTGATATCTCTCTGGAAACCCCAAATACGGTTGCTTGGGAAGGTAAGGTCTACGAAACCTTCTGGGTAGTAAGGAACTTCCATAACTGGAATACCTAGTACACGAGTAACACGAGCGTCACCAAGTACAATGTCATTACCGTTAAGGTACTGATTGCGGTACTCGTATGACCAAATGTTGTTGTTGTTTGTACCATTTTGACGTACGATGCCCTGGAATGCTGAAGTTCCTGCGTAGAACTTTAGACCAGTCTTTAGAGCACGATACTTGCGTGGTAGGCGGTCAACAACTTGCTGTAGTACTTCTGGTGTGAATGCGTTAGCTGTAACTGTAGCAACGTATTCGTGTGCCCAACCATCAGTCTTAGTACGGTTTACGAAACCTTCCATAATGTTAAGGAATGCGTTCGCACCTGTACCAGTACCATTGATTGCTAGGTCTTCGATGTCATTAGCAAAAGCCTGTGTCATCAAACGAACTAGGTGGTCTTCAAGAGCAGCACCTTCGATGTTGTCTTCAAGGGCTTCGGATGATACTTCCCAGTCAAGACGAATCTTTTTGGTAGTAAGTTCAACCTTAGTGAATGTAGCACCTGCGTTTGTGTAGGTTGCATCACCTTGGTTGGCAGCACGAATAACACGCTCTCCAACGTTAACCTTTTCAAGTTCCATTGTGTTAGCTCGCATTGTTACACGACGACCGTCCTTAGCAAGAACAGTACCGTCCCAAACGTATTCGATGAATCTACGAGCCTGTTCAGGACGTAGAATACCAGCACCAGCAAAAGTTGGGTTGGCATCGTAGGATGGAGTAACAGCGTTTGGACCAGTTGTTACACCAAATTGTGCAGTTGGGATGTTACCAAGTGTTGAAGCACCTGGGCTAGTTACACCACCAATGTTTCCAGATGCAAAGCCACCCTGAGCATTTACTTCTGCTGCAGTGTAACCACCTGAACCTGGATAGTTTTTATTAATAATTTCTTCCGACATAATTTTCACCTCCTAGTGAATTTGATTTATCTAAACAAATCGGATGTTTTGAGGAAACTTCCGCCCCATAGGGATTTCTCAACCTGTTCTGGTTGATGCTGTAGAACCTCACTGAGGTCTCCAGATTTACGGAAAGCGGTATCTGCTTCTACTGCGTCAATTCGCTTTCCGAAATTGTTAAAGTCTGATTCTGCATCTTCAATTTTTGCTGATACAAAATTTACTGACTTTTTAAGTTCTGCCAAGTCGTTAGCTAGTGATGCATTTGCATCTGCTAGTGACTTGACAATTGCTGTGATGTCGCTAAAGGCTGTTGTAACAGTTGAAGTTAGTTCGGTAACTGACTTAGCAATTGCTTCGTCTTCACCAACAACTTCTTCTACAACTTCTTCTACAATGGCTGGGTCTGCGTCAACGTCAGGAGCCTCTACGGCTTCTTCTGCAACAACAGTCTCAACAACTTCTTCTGTAGCAGGAGCGTCAACTACAACTTCTGCCTCTGGAGCGACTTCGGCTACTTCTTCATTTACGATTTCGATTGCCATGTTATCATTCTCCTTATTTATCTTAGTAACGTTAATGCCTTTAGCACTATTAACTAAGAACTTTAGCATTTCTGTTTTTTCGTTATCATTTTTCTCAACGAAACCAATGTTCTGCATAGGTACCCCAGTTGTTGGGCTTACCTCTGTTTCCTTTTCTGAAAGCAGGACTAATCCTGATTCAGCATCCCAGAATACATTTTCGATAAGTGTTTCAATGCTTTCACCTTTGAAAACATCAACTCCATCTATCTTTTCAACAGAAAGAATACTTGCAAATTGATTTGCAGGGGTGTCGACTAGAGATAGTTCCATCAGGTCGTAGTCTTTAATGATACGAACTTTTTTTGAAAGTTCTTCATTATAGGCAGTATCATATTTGTTCATTTTACCGCCAATAGAAAAACCAGAAAGAGTTCCGTCTAGAACTTTCTCCCAAGTGTCTTGAGCACCCTTTGAAATATATGTGGATACGTAAATACCAGAATACATCTTTTTTGTTTCTGGGTCAAAGTATTTGTCTTCTTTAAATGAGACCATTTTACCAACGGCTACTGGTTGGTGCATTTCACGAATGTTGCCACGAAATTTTTGGAATGCCTTCATTGAGGCTTCGGGCGTGACAATATCATTCTGTCTATCAACGTTATCGAGTGTGGCGAAGCCAGAGACGATACGCCTCTCTTTGTCTACTTTATTAAATGGCATCGATAAGCGAACGTTGTCGCCATCGGTATCCCAATGAGCTTTTTGAATAGTCATGTTACCTTAATTATATACCCTTTTTTACAAGTATTGTTATTATATTGTAACACACTTTTATTGAGAAGCTCTTCCCTCACCCTGTGCGTTTCTTCCAGCAATAGTTGCAGTGCTGTCAGATGCATTGTTTGCTCTTTCAGCATCCCTTGCCCTATTCCCTGCTAGATTAGCACGAGCATCAGTTGCCTGTCTTGCCGATAGTTCCATAGGTGTTGAGCCATCGCCATCTGGTCTTTGTGGAAGACCAAGAACTTCACGAGCTTCGTCTGGAAGCATAATCTGAGTTTTAACATAACGCTCAAGAATTTGTGACTGAGCAACTTCGTCTGTAAGAGTAAGTTCATTAAACTTAAATTCTAAGAGGTCTGTCTTTTCTTTTACTATTCTGTTAATCATTTTTTCTAGTGATGTTTGTGCTGGTCTTGCTACCTGCTCTTTGAATGTTCGGTCTTGTGCTAGTGCTGCTGCAACTCCTCCTGCATCACCACCACCAATTTTTGAAAGTGGAACTTGGTGAGCAACAAGAATGTCATCACGGTTACGAATACGATATTCATTAAATGATGCCTCCTGGACACCATTCTCAACAGGTTCCATTTTAAACTCAACCTTGTTTGTTTCTGAGTCTCCTGGAAGTGGAATATAAAGTGTTCTATGGTTTTGACCTTTTAGGCTAGTCTGCAAGAATCTAAACATTTTATCTTCTGCGTCAGACGATAGCTTTGCTCCCTTTAAAGTAATGATGTAACGTGGGACACCCTTATTGCCAAAATAGTCGATATTGTATTGTGATGCAAGCTGGTCACCTTGTAGTGCTGTAATTGCAGAAATAATATCTGGAACACCATAGTAAGTGTTTAGTGGAGAGTATTCTTTAAAGTGAATAATCTCATTTGGTCGTGGGTCGTCAGTAATTAGGTTTTGATTGGTTGCCCCAAAATTACGGAAATAAACAACCTTGTCTGCAATAATCTGAACGTATCCGTCCTTAAGTCTACGAACACGCATTGTTACTGCTGGGATATGACCAAGGTAACCAATTTCTCCTGTGGTTGTTCTACCAATCTCAAGATATCCATTACCCATTGACTGAACATCTGTGTAGACTTTCATCATGGTATTTGTAAAAGAGTCTTCATCATTTAGTGATTCTATCCAGTCATTAATTTCTACCTTGGCTCGTTCTAAACGTTTACGAGCTTTTTCTGTGGCAGATTCATTGGTTGACGCTTCTAGCATCATCATGGTCTTGCGAGTTGTTTGGAACATATAACCAAGACCAACAATGTTTTCTACTTTTGCATCAATGGCTGCGTGATTAGCAAATGATGTGTCATAATAGTTTGCAAGTTCGAACAGATTCCAAGGTGGCGTGATTACGTCAAAGAGTCCATAGACATTTCTAAATACTGTTCCTGGATTAATCTCTTTTGACTGTGCTCCATTAATACCAGAACTAATACCCATAGCACTATCTATGTATTGTGCTGAGGGTTCTGCTTTGGTAAATGAACGACTTATTCTTCTCTTAAAATTAGAGTTAAGACCGTTGAGAGTTTTTACATCGTCCCATGATTTAGTGAATGGGTCTTGTTCTGCAAACTGATTACGTTCTTCTTCAAGTTCCGATAGCGATGCAGGAATTCTGTATTCATATTCTTCCATTATTCTTCATCTCCATAAAGTGCAATAGTGTCTTGAGCAGCTTTTACAGCACCAAGGTCATTTAGATTTGGAATAAGACCTTGCTTCATTCTGTCCACCTGCTCGCTGTGTTCTTCATCTGAAATTCTTCCAAGACCAGGATAGAATAGTGGGGTACCGTTTGGCTCTCCCCAATATGTAGCTGCGTCTTTAAGTTTTTTAACTTGTTCAGTATCATTCTTTTTTGAAGGGATGTTTAGAATATTTCCTTCATTATCTAGGAACGGCTTACCATTCTCTCTAATCCAAACATATAGTCCCCAGTCATAGTGTTTGTCAATAACTTGGATTTTAGCACTGGATAACGCTCTTTCCATAGCGTCCATTGGTTCTTTTTCTGGTTTTCTCATACCAATAGTATACCATATTATAGAGGTATTGCGTCAGATGTGGTAGTCTCTATTGCCATAAATGCTCTATATAAGAACGATTGTGGTATTAGATATGGATACGAATAGTCTTTTCCAACAATCTTTTTACCTGTTCCAGAAAATACTTCCTGAATATTTGATGGATTTGTACCAACAAATACTGATGTTGCTGGACTTGTTGCCACATCTTGCCAAGTTAATGCAGTATAGTCATTCCATGTTTTTGATGCAATTGCAGAATATCTAACATTAATCCATTTTGGATATATGTATATTGGTGAATTTCTTTGACTTGAGTTTGGTTGGAAATACTCAAAATGATTTATTAATTGTTTGCCAGAGAAATTAAACTTTCCAGCTTTTGAGTTAAGGCTATAATCAGTTGTAAACTTAATGCCTAGCATAAACCATTCATCTATAGAAACAATCGCTCTATCTACCTCTACACCATTTAGATAATACTTTAAGCTTGTGTATGCTGCTCCAGATTGGTCTTTGGCATAAATTCTACCTCTAGTCAAAGCTGATGTTTCTCCAATTACATAAAACTTTACCTTCGTTGAATCATCAACATTTTCTAATTCAAACATTAATGTTTCAGTATTTGCAAATTGTGTTAATGGGAACTTTGCTGAAAATTGAATAGCACCAATACTAAAATCATCATACTTGTCTTTATTTATATTTGAATAATATCCCCTAGTTGATGCATTTGTTCCTACCACCCTAAATCCAGACTGTGATGTTAAATAATAATATGGGTCATTAGACTTAGAAATAAGTATAGGATTATTTCCTGCTCCAAAAGAAATAAGTTCATCTCCGTTTGTTCCAATTGTTGTACTTGAACCAATTGCTTGTGCAGCAATTTGTAAATGTCTTATGTTGGTCGGATTCATAATAACTCCAGGACTGTTTGTTTCTATATGAATTCCTAGCGTTAATGTACTAGATGAAACATTTGTTGGTATGTATACAACTGTTCCATCAGTTACTTGATATTTAGTATTTGTCCAAGCACTAGTAATATTTAGATATCTATCTGTTCCAACAATTGTTGTGTTTGCAAATGTTGTGATATCTGGGTTTCCGCCAGTTTGAAAAGTTAGATATGTTTTAGTATCTGCACTTGTAGCATCTATTTGATTTGGATAGTCAACGTTAAATTGTAGGTAATCAAGTCTATACTGACCATCTACCGTTTTTGCAAGACGACTTAGAGGAACAATATCTTGCCAATATGAATTTACTGCAATATCCATAAATGATTGTCCACTCCAACCATTATTTAATAAAAGAGTATAATTTGCAATGTGTGTGTTTAAACTTCCTGCTGTTATAGTTGAATAGTATCCATCGGGATTAAATGATGAAGATACCTTGCCATAGTTTCTTAAATCACCAAAACCAACTATGTATATTTTTCCAGTAAATGTTTGGTCGTCTGTAAAATCTTTTGAACCGCCAACATAAATTTTTAGATTTTCTCTATTGGCAAAAAACTTTGAAAAATTTGAATTTTTTGTAACTAAATTTGTAATATTTATTGCAGCTGCATATTTAGTATTTAGTGATGATGCACTAAAAGTTGCAAGCGTTGAAGCGGTATCTGAATTGTAGTAAAAATAATATCCAAGAGTATTATTTAAAATAGATACTTCTAAATAATTTTTAGGTTTATTTATATCTACAATTTGAAAAATAATTTGCTTAGTGTCTGTGTTATTTTCTGATTTATCAAATACTGTATAGAACATATCAATATCATTTGAAATTTGTTTAAAGTTATTAAAAGATATTCTTGACTCTATTCCATTCCAAGTGCTGTTTGGTTGAAGGTCAAAGTACGTTGCATTAATTGATGATAATGCATTTAGCATATCTGTTTGAGTTAGTGTGCTAGATGGCTCTATCTCAATTATTGGCAAAGTATAATTTGGTGTTGAAAGTGTATCCTTGTCTACAATAAAATTATTATTTGTTACTGCACTTTTCCAAGTATTAGATTGTGACACTCCATAATTTTGATTATTAGCATATTTTGCAAGAGTATAGTCTGGAACAATTGCTGAACCAGAATAAGCAGACACCACATCTTTTGGAAAACCTACTGCTTGACCATAAGAAAATCTAGATAAAGCTGTTGATTTTGTAATTCCATAATTATATACAGCAACACAAGATACTTCTAATGAAACATTAGAATGAGCATAAAAGCCTATCCAGTCTTGTTCTATATTTGATGCTGGTGTTCTATAAACATATGGATTAGCTAATGTAGATTGTTGGAATAATGCCCCATCATAATACACAGTTTTTCCAGAATCACCTACTGCAAATGTTGTGCTTGAATATGTATAAGGTCTTGCATATGCTGGAACAGTTGGAGATGTTCCGACGGTTTCTGGAACTGTAAAAGTATAAGTTACTCTTGTCCAATCTGAAGACGAAATTGTTGTTGCTGGTCCAATAGATGAACTTCCAGAAATCAAACCTAGCGATGAGTCATAATAATCTATTACATTGTTATATTGCTTTCCTGTATTTACATCTTTCATGTAAATAGAATAAGTGTATGTATTTCCAGGAGATATTGGAATTAGTTTTGTATTTGTAGATGTAGATGAACCTATACCATCTGTTACGGTTGTGGTTGTGGCATTAGCAACAACAAAATATGTGTCTGTTACTTCCGTAACAGTAAATGTTCCGTTATATCCTGCTGGTGCTAAGTTAGAGGTTGTTACAGTATCACCTACGGAATAAATATTATTTCCTGTATATTTTACATAGCCAACAGATGGAGAACTTGGAGTAACAGCAGTAATAGCAACCGTTGTTGGGGCTGTTACTGTATTGATACCACCAGTTGTTCCAGTAGAGCCAACAGTGTAAAGAATTGATGCAGAGCCTATAAAAGAATCACCAGTAGAGCGAGCATTCGTTCCATTTCTGGTTCCCCAGCCAACGTTATGATTTTCAAAATTAGAGTTAATAATTTTATTGTCTAAAGTTGTTGGATAATAATATTCAGAAAGTAATATGTCTTTGATATCATATTTAAGATTTCCAACACTATCTCCATTTATAAACATTTCTGCACTACTTTGTGAAGTTACAATTTGAACTAACATTGGTCTATCCCATTCACCAATATAATATGAAATAAAGTTAGTTCCTACCTTAAGAATTAAATTTGCTAAATCTACATATAGTCCATCATTACTAGATATTGGACCCATTATTCTTTTCATTGACAATGTAGATGAATTTATCTTTAACCACATTTCATATGTTTTTGTTTTATACTTATCTACTTCATTTAAAAATCCATACCCTGGAAGAATCAGCGATGGTTCATTTGCGGTATATGGATAAATCTTAGTAGAATTTGTGCAACCATAAACCATTGGATGTCCAGTATTTCTTGCATAGGAGACATCGCCTTGAACAACATAATATCCTTGCTTATCTGTATAGGTTCCTGTTGGTTGATTAAAAGCTGTATTATATTGTGATGCTAAAATACCAGATGTTTTTGGAATAGCTATTGTTGTTGGAATTGTTGATTTTTGACTTCCTAAGTCTTCTACGTTAAAATCTTCTGCCCATTTTCCAACGGTAAGTCCATTAACCATAACAGCAACTCTGTCTGCAGATGCTGGAGCAGAATAATTAAATCTTAAAACAACTTTTGCTCCAGTAACCGTGGTATTAAAAGTAGCAGAAACATATTGATAATTATACATATCTTCTGTAATTGTAATGGTTGGAGTTGAATATGTAATTGTTCCACCAATATCATATCCTATCGCAATCTGTGTAATATATGGACTTGCTTTTGAAACATATGCACCAATAGTAAAACTATCGCTATTTGAGTTAAATGTAAAATCACTTGTTGCTGTAAAAAATGTTCCAGAATTAACGCCATCTTTATACAGCAATGATACTGTTGTTCCAAGTTTAGGGTTTAATTCAGTTGTGGTTGTACCCAAAAAACTTGAGGTAAAAGTCCAGTTAGTGGATAAACTTCTTTGTGCATCTGTAATTAAAGATAGATATTTGGCATCACTATCTAGTGTCCACAAAGCTAATGGGTGCTGTTGTAGAATTTTGTCTGCATAAAGATTGGAAGAGTTTGCCATGATAATTAATTTTACCACACTACAAACAAAAATACCCTGCCAAATTAATGACAGGGCATCTCTGTGAGTTTTTACTTTTTGTCTGGAATTTTGATTTCACAGTAGTCAGTGGTGCAGTATGCCTCACCCTGTGCCTCAAGATTGTCTACGCCGTCATAGATAGCAGAGAAGTCAATCTTTGCTAGTCTTCCAATGTAGTAGTCGTACTCTTCTTCTGTAATTTCAGAGTATGGCTGCTGTGGGTAAACTGTGTTTCCCATTGGCAAGAATGAAACTGCCTTTAGCTGTCCCTCATACATATTTAGTACAGAAGAGATATGCTGCTTTTCAGTTGCGGTATCAAATGATAGCGTTACTGAAACACCATTGTCTGACCAGTACTTCTGAGCAGTAGCAGCAAGGGCTGTCTTCTCAAATAGAGTTACATCCTTCTCTGCTCGCTTCTGTCCTGAAGCAATCGGGAAGTATACTACAGAAGTATTTGCTGAAACTAGGTCTGCCTCAATCTTATACCCTGCTGCTTTGAACAAGTGTAGCATTGGGTCTGTGTTTCCAAAACGAATTGCTCTTAGGTAGAACTTTCCGCCTGGACCCCAGTGAACACCAGGTGTTGCACCTGAAAGGATTGACACAGAACCAGATGGCTTTACTGTGGTTACACGAATTGATTCACGAACACACATCCACTCTGAGTACTTGTTATCGTAGTAACGAATCTTGTTATAGCCATCGTCCATCCATTCACGAGTGGCAGGTAGTCCATGCTCGTCAGCAAATGATGCAATACCTGTTAGCGATGTTCCGATTCTACGGTTTCTCTGCATGATGCCGTTGGTTTGCTGCCAGTGTGTAGGAAGAAGCGTTACAGTCTTTCCATATAGGTAAGCAAACTTTAGAGTGCGTAGGAAGTCTTCCTTGCTCTCGTGACGGTTTAGGTGTACTTCTACTAGGGTACATAGCTCGTATGACTCTAGTGGCTGTTCTGCACACGGATTGAACCCCATCACACGATAGTCCTTGCCATCTGCAGGGTCTGCTAGGCGACCATAATTACGAGCAACATCTAGCCAAATAAATCCTGGCTCTCCATTGTCAACGATGCGGTCTACATACTTCTCGTAGTCCATTCCTACGGTTGCTTCGATAGAGTTGTTAGACATCCAAGCCCAACCTGGGTTTTCTGGGTCATATGAATTACGCTCTGGGAATACATCTGCATTCTTTAGGTTTAGGAAATCTTCATCTCCATCTACCCCGAGTGCAAGAGTAGCAGAACGACGAACGTTACCAGAAACAACACAAGTACCAATAAGGTTGATAAGGTCAACGATGGCACGAGCATCTAGTTGTTCTCCAACACGACCAGTCAGAACGTGACTGATTCTTTCGTGTAGTTTGATTAGTGGTTCTGGACCAGAGGCTACGCCACCAAATCCTTTAATTGGAGCACCTTCTGGGCGAACTTCTGAATAGTCAAACTTCTGGATGTTTTGACCTGAACGAAGATATGAGTTGATTAGAAGACGAGTTGCTTCTACCCAACCTTCACGAGTGTCGGGAACAACATAAGTTACTTCTGGTTCTGTTGGTGCATAGATTGGAAAATTCTTATCTTTTCCAAGGGTGTCAAAGCCAACTCCAATACCAAGCATAAGAGCATCCATCACCCAAGCAAAAAGAGCACCTGGGTCATTCTTGTCTAGGTCTTTAGTTGATACCATTGCACAGTTTTGTAGAGCTGCTGAGTTACGCTTTTCCATTGTGAGTGGTGTTCCAAATGTCCACATACCACGACCTGGTGGTGTCCACTTAAGATTAAACATTCTATCGAATGCTTCCTGTGCTGACTTCTGTGCCTTATAGTCATTCCAGGGGAGACGATTCTCCTTTGCATGGTTTTTCTGGACAGAATACATACCTTCAATAACTCTGCGTACTACTTCGTACCAGCGTTCTTTAGTTCCGTCTTCTTTGACTCGTGAGTAGGTGCGAACAAAGGTAATTTCTCCAAGAGCATTACCTCCTGCATCCACGAATCCAAAGGGTGATTCGACTGATTTGTACTTTTCAACAAAATCATTCGGTAGGGTAAATGAGAAAAATTCCGACATAGTGTTTCCACCTTTCCATAACTGTGATTAGTATAAGTATACCATAGTTTTTAAAAAAGTAAAACTATGTTAATTCTTGCTCAAAAATTATGTCAGAATATTCAGTTTGGCAGGGACCACAAATTATTGAAGGTCTTTCTTCATTGTTTGTAACATAATATAGCCTAGCATTTTCAGTAGGGCACTCTTCTCCATGACAAGTTATCCACCAACCAAAACGTTTTACTACTTCATCTTCCATTATGCCCACGCTCCAAAACTGTTACTAGATGTTGCAGAACCTATTGGTGTAAGTTTTATAAATGAGTCGGCACCTAGAGTTAGGGTTAGGGTTGCTGGGGCAATTCCGTTTGTTCCACCAAAGTTAATAGAAAAACTTCCAGCTGTTGTGGAAGTTCTAATTATTCCACGCATTACAATTCTATGCCAGTTTCCGCTTGCTGTAACAACTGTAAGTGTTCTGTTAGTATTTTGTTGCATTGCATAAAATGATGAAGCAGTAGATATAGTAGTTACTGCAGCAACGTTTTGAATAATGTTTCCTTCAGCTAGTATTGTTGTGCCAGTAGGATATGAAAATGTTATGGCTTCCGAAGTTGGTGCATTTGTTGTGTATGATGTCTGTAAATATAAAGTTGCTTCAATTTGATATGCAGTAGATGTAGCCAATGGAAGAGCAAGTCCAAATACGCTTCCAGAAATAGCAGCACCACCAGTAGATGTTCCAGTAACAGCAATAGAACTTTGATTTGAATAGAAATAATTTGATTCAATTAGTGCCCTGCCAGATGTGGTAAATGGGGTAGCTAAAAAGTTTGCATTATTATACTCCACAGCACCAGCAACTGGTGTACTTAAAACAGAACTAGATGCACTAAAGTATAGTGGGGCTGTGTCTACTGCTGTTCCACCTGCTCTAAGGTCTACTGAACTTGCGAATGTAGTGATACCAGTAATTGATATATTAGCACTTGCATTTCCAATAGTTAAAGAGTCTGTATTTGATGTTCCAATAGAAATAGTGCCATTTCCATTTGATAATGGTCCACTTCCAAGACCACCGTTGATGGTTACATCTCCACCAACACCACCTGTTGTATTTGAAGCACCACCAGTAATAAAAATGTCTCCACCACTTGCAGTGCTAGTTCCAGTAGTTGCCGAACCACCAGTAATAGTTAGGCTACCGCCAGTACCAGTTGTGTTTGTGGTTCCACCAGCAGTAATTGTAATTGCTCTACCAGGTGAAGTAGCAATTGGTGTTCCCATAGCAATTGCAAGGGTAGCTGATGTGCTAGTAATGTCTCCACCATTTACAGCAATGTCTCCAGTAAATGTATTTGTTGCTGCTCCAAGAGAAGCATATGTTCCAGATAGGTCAGGAATATCTGTTGATACTAATGCACGGAAAGCAGGTGATGCACTTGGTCCTGCTGCTGGCCCAGCAAGAACATAGTTTGTAGTTTTAGAACCATATGGATTTGTAGTATCTCCATATCCAATAGATGCTGCAGAAATTGCTGTTCCATTACCAGAAAGCAAACCAGTAATACTTGTTGTCAGAGTGATGGCTGGTGTGGTTGTTGCATTTGCTACTGTTCCAGCAAAACCATTGGCAGAAACTACCGATAGTGTTGTAACTGTTCCATCTCCACTACCTGCTCCAATGTCTGACCTAAAGTTTGCTGCCGACCTTGCAGTTACTGTATTGTCTGCATTTATTCTTAAAAATGTAATTGCTGATGGATTTGTAAGTGTAAATATATTTGAGCCAACAGTTGTGGCTCCTAAAGATGTTCTACCTGTTGCTGGTGTAAGACCTGTACTTCCACCGTCCCATTGAGCACGTTCATTGTAGGCAGTTGTCCAATATCCTTGTGTTGTCGTATCTGGAATAGAGTATCCAGAAGCTAAAGATATTGCAAATGTTCCAGAAGTAGTAATTGTTGATGGAGTTACAGACAATCCTGTAGGAACCGTCATTCCTACCGAGGTTACTGTTCCAGAACCTCCTCCACCTGCAGCAGTAGAAAAATAAGATAGGGACGACCATTGAGTTGTGCCATCACCTATCTTAAATTTTACTGTATCAGTTTCGTAACCAATTTCTCCTGCAGCAAGCACTGGGTCTAAAGCAGACCATCTACCTGAAGTACCTCGTTTTTGCTGCTGGATATTTGCCATACTACTCTACTGTTAGTTTATCAAGTTCAGCCTGATACTCTGTAATGGCTGCAGTCAAAGTTGCAATTGCATCATTAGCTTGCTCCAAAAGATTTTCATCAATTGGGTCTTTTGACTCTGCTACTTGCTTGTTCAAGGTGTGCTGATATCCTTCTGCTGCAAACTGTTGAATACGTTGAGTTAGAAGGTTTTGTTTTTGCTCTGTAGTTAAAAGAGCACCGAAATCAATTGACATGATATTCCTTTCGAATAGATTAATTGTGTATATTGATTATACCATAGAGTCTTCTGTGAACATAACAAATATTTTAAAATTGTAGTTTTTGGCATTAATATTTGGTATAATTGTATTGAACTTCCCACAAGGAAGTTTTTGCTTTATCGGACTCTACTTCATAAAGAATACTGTCTGCCAGAATACCGTTGCAATTTAACGGTAGAGTAACAACATAAAAAATAAGGAGGTAGCAAAATGATTAAAAAATTTGCTGCAGTAGGCGTAATGGTTTTAACGCTTACAACGTGTTCAACACCTGCACAAGGTATTGTACAAAAACCAATTGTTTCAAATGTAACACAAAGTAATTTTGATAATAAGCCATCTATTAGTTTTGAAAAACAAATAGTCTTAAAATCAAATACTAAAAAATTAAATAATGCAATTGCTAAACTTAAGCAATATGTAGGAAAGACTTGGTATGTCTTTTCAGGCAATACCCCTAATGGTTGGGATTGCTCAGGTCTAACAATGTGGACCTATCAACAACTCGGAATTGAGTTAAAGCACAGTGCAAGTGCCCAGAAAAACTCTGGTAAAAAATATAAAACCCCAAAAATTGGTGACGTAGTTGCTTTCGGATGGAAAAACTATTCTGGAGCACAACACGTTGGTATATACATTGGTAATGGAAATATGATTCATTCTCCAGCTCCTGGACATAGGACACAAATTATAAGTGTTAAAAAATGGACTAAGATGAATTGGAATACTAAAGTCACATATACTAGATTTATAGAAACAAATTAATAAAATACCCTGGCTCAAAAGGTCGGGGTATTTTTATGCCCATCCGCCAATGTTGATTTCTGATGCACTTGAACCTAATGCAGTAATTTTACAATAAGAACCAGTCTTAACAATCATTTGAGTTGTATAGGTAGCTCCACTACCAGTTGCACTTAATGTAAATGCTGGTCCAAAATTGCCTCCTCCAGAACCAGTCTGAATTATTCCAGACCATCTAAAAATAGAGTATCCATTATCAGATGCAGCATATGAGGTTCTAATTGCCTTGCTAACTCCAAGACCAGACAAAAACTCAAATGTTGGTGTTCCTGCAGTTGCAAGAGTTGCCATGAGCATCTGATTTTGTGTATCAATTTCATAACTAGTATTTGTTGGACCCTTTAGCAAAAATGTAATAGAACCAGAACCAGAACCATTATATGTCAAATTGTGATAAACCCTAATTGACATTTCTACAAAATATGCTTGAGAACCAGCAAGGTAAATGCTTTTATTGAAAGCATAAAAATCTGTAGTTATTGGAGCACCTGCAGAAGAAACCGACTGTGTATTATCTGAGTTTAATCTAAGAATATTTTGTGCTGGCAGTAAACCACGACCTGCTGTAGTATTATTTACTTTTGGGGTAGCGTAAATAACGTTTCCATCATACTCAAATGCTCCAGCACTAGGATTTGTAAGTTTTGTACCAGATGTCATAATTATTGGTGCAATGCTAGTTGTTCCAGCAACAAGATTGAGAGTTCCATTTAGCGTTGTATTGTCTGCATATAGCTTTAATGCAGAAATGTTTGTTGTGCTTGTTCCATTTCTAGTTATTCGTAATTCCGCTGATGTATCTCCTGAGCTTGAACCTGCCTGGGCGTACATTACACCGCTGGACGCAAGAAATCTACCTTCTGTTGTTGTGGCATCATTAAAAAGTAGTTGAGTAGCAGCACTCATTGTTATTGGAGCAGTAAAAGTGTTTGCTCTTGCTAGTACTGCAACACCATCAGAGATATCTGTGTGGTAGTTGGTAAGAGCAGTAACAATATTTGCAGAGTCAGATAGGGCTGGTACTGTAGCGTCCAAGCTATTGGCTGTAATGGTAGGAGACATGGTTAAATTATATCATATCTAGCTTGCAGATTCGTATGTTCCAGAAAGATAAAAATAATCTGCAGTTGCAGCAGAAACTGGAGCCGAATGATTCATTACAACCTCATTTCCAGAACCTGCTGAATGCCACAAAGACATTGTTGTTGAATTTATTGTAGCATGAGCAGATAGTTCATATTGGTTGCCATTAGAACCTTTTAAATAAAGCATATTTCTAAATACATAATCAGCTACTGGTGCAAATGGTAAAGTTATGTTATATTGATTGTTAGCTCCTGAGCCAAAAGAAGTAACTGTTGTATAAAGAACTTTAATTCTAAAATTAACTAATTTTCCTTGTTTCATGTATGAGCCTGTTGCTGGTGTTCCTGTAAAAGTAAGTGATGTTGTCCCACCACTACTTGAAAATACTGGGCTGTACACAGTTGGTGTTGCTGCTGGACCAGTTTCTCCAATTGGTCCTGGCATGGGTACAATCTTAACGATTGGGTTTGTCATATTATAATCCTCCTTTAGTTTCCCCAAGGACTGTAATAGTTCCAATAATTGGAGTCCAAACTGTTCCATCAGTTTTAGTCACTTGAAGGTCGAAAGCTAGTTCTGCAACTACTTTCGTATAGCCAGTACCCCATGTTTGTGTAATAGCTTTTGGTGCAACAATATCAACATAAGTAGCACCAACAGTAACCGTTAGTTGGTCAAGAACTTCGCCTTTAAAATTATAGGCATACGATAAATATGTCCACCCAGTAGTAGTATATGCCGTTGTTTCATCATCTTCAAGAAAATAAACACGGAATGAAGCTGTATCGCCACGAACAATAGTCCATCTGGCGTTAAGTGGGTCTGCACCAAAAGTGGTGTCTTCAGGACAACATGAGGTCATATTAGTATTATACACCACAAATCAAACAAAAGTGCTAGTATCTTCGGCGGTGGGTATGTGAGAGAGACACCAAAAATACTAGCAGTAATATTATATCACAGGCTGTGGATAACTCTGTGTATAAAATCGTTATACAAAATTTACATGAATTTAGCACAAAAAGGGCTTGACAAAAGTTCAATGTGTGGTACTATATATTATATAGATAGATAGATGATATTTATATATTAAGTTATAAGATATATATTAAATATAATAATAATAACAAATTCGCTATTTCTGACGAGAAATGTATTCAACAAACATCTTTGTTAAACTATCAATTTTAGTATCCAGCTTTTCGTGATACTCTTCACCTTTATGATTCTGAACTTTTAAATCTAGAATGTCTGATTCCATTTTATTAACCTGGTCTTTAATAGAAGAACCACCATTAGGCTTCATTTCTTGTTTAATTTCTGCAAAGTAGTGTTTAGTTAACCATCTAACACCCAATGCTGATGATGTAATAATTGTAGTAACACTAATAACTAAAGCAAGCACAGATTCTAACATTGTCATACTGCCTATTATACCTGATTATTTAGTTTTTCGGCGGTAAAACGTTTCGAAAAATCGGCGTGAATAGAGTATCCATACACAATAACCAGCATAGCTGCACTATGTGTGATAAAATAAGTATATGCCTAAAAGAACAGATGACGTAACATTCTTTGATTTATTTGACCCAAATGAACCTAGAAGCGATAAAGAGCTTATAGAAAAGCGTTTGGCAATATGTAACGAATGTCCATTTTTTAATAAAACATTTATGAAATGTAGAATATGTGGATGTTTTATGAAGTTGAAAACGACTTTACAAGATGCTACTTGTCCAGATGATAGATGGTAAATCAAGGAAAGCTTCGCTTTCTATATACCCCAAAAATATTTATACACCCATAGGAGAGAAATGAAACAAAAAGATTATCCTGGAGCATTTGCTTTTATTGTATTTGGCATATGCTTTATGTGCTTATTTTATTATGTTGGATATAACTTTGTATTCCCTGGTCAGAGATAATCTGAATACCCTGCAAATCTGAAAAATATTTTATACCCTGCAAAAATTGACTTTGCTCATTTTCTGAAAAAATTTTTAAATTGACAAAAATCTGAATATTTTGTAGATGTGAATGATTTGAGTATACTACACCCCTACCTAATTTCTTTAGTGAGCACACTATCCCCCCTACTCCACCCCCTATTGAGTTTTATAACAACTTGATAACAACTAAAAAAATGTCGTGTTTTGGTAGATAAATGTCTGCTAATACTGATAGAGTAATAACAACAAGAAAGAAAAGGAAAAGAAAATGCCACTAGTAATACTAAACCTAATCACAATCTCAATGTTGATTGTCGTAATCGCTACCCGATAAATGTCGGCACTATCCGCTAAACTAATAACAACAACAAAGAACGGAAAATGAAATGAACGAAATACTAAACGCAAAACTAGCCCTAGACCTAGCCAAGCAAAACCTAGATACGCTTATCGCTAAGGGTTGGGATACTGATGAAGACTATAACGAAGTGTATTGGTTAGAAATGGAAGTCAAGCGGTTATCTTGAT